>LSQX01154735.1_pt1 | contig 59855 bp, 52 predicted proteins | sample 654561 | NCBI WGS metagenome assembly LSQX01 (sample SAMN04489861, study PRJNA283612) | anaerobic digester metagenome | isolation source: 4 biogas reactors fed with cattle manure at either 37C or 55C with and... | place: Denmark: Kongens Lyngby | collected 2014
CCGGCGTTGAAATGTTTAGAAAACTATTAGACGAAGGTCGCAGTGGCGACAACATCGGTGCACTCTTAAGAGGAATCGAAAGACATCAAATCGAAAGAGGCCAAGTACTGGCAAAACCGGGTTCCATCCAACCCCACACCCACTTTATGGGCGAAGTATACGTTCTGACCAAAGAAGAAGGTGGACGTCACACCCCGTTCTTTGACGGATACAGACCGCAATTCTACTTTAGAACCACCGACGTTACCGGTAACATCAAACTACCGGAAGGCGTAGAAATGGTTATGCCCGGCGACAACATCAGCATGGAAATCAGCCTAATCACACCGATCGCTATCGAAGAAGGTTTGAGATTTGCTATCCGTGAAGGTGGTAGAACTGTCGGATCCGGCGTTGTTGCTAAAATTCTTGAAGACTAAACGGATGTCGACATCCGTCGTGTAAATAATGAAAGAGTTGTTGATGAGAGTGGACTCTCCATCGACAACTCTTTTTTATTTTATCAAGTCCGTGCTGAAAATGGCAACAACCTATGATTGTCTATGAGCAAAGCAAAGGGTTAATCTAAGATGCAAACCTTCGGTTTCACACTTTGCAGGAACTGATGGGTTACCGACATGGCGTCTTCATGGACCTTATTTTAGAGGAAAGAGAAACCCATATCGAAGAAATATGCTATCATCGTGCTGTCCGATCGAACACGCAGCTTACGAATCAAAGATGCGTTTGTAAGAACAGCCGACAGAGTCTTTGCAACGACAATAGCCCCTGTGTGCTCAAGCCGGTCAATGACGTTTAACGCGTGCGTATCGGTTCGTCGAGGCTCGATATTGTTATCGCAATAAAATTAAAACATAAAGGTGAAGAAGATGGAATACCTCTTAGATACTATCAATTTGGCAGATATAAAAACGTTCACTCAACATATGCCGATTTCCGGCGTTACGAGTAATCCCAGCATCATCAAAAAAGAAGGACAGATCGATTTTTTCTCCCATATGAATGCCATTCGCGACATCATTGGAGATATGTGTTCTCTTCACATTCAGGTTTCGCAGAAAGACTATCCGGGCATGATGAAAGATGCCGAAGCTATTTTAAAAGGTGTGGACGATCAGGTCTACATTAAAGTTCCGGTTACCATGGATGGCGTCAAAGCAATCAAGAATTTAAAAGCTCAAGGCATTCACGTAACGGCTACTGCCGTCTATTTGACCTCACAAGCATTTATTGCCTGCGAAGCCGGTGCCGATTACGTTGCCCCTTACTACAACCGTATGGAGGCAATGGGCATCGATGCCGGTAGAGATATTCAGAGCATTGCGGATTGTATTGAGCGGTATGGTTATAAAACCAAGATCTTAGCCGCATCTTTTAAAAACGTGGCTCAAATCAATCAGGCCATTGGTGCCGGTGCCCAAGCGATTACATCCGCGCCAAATCTTTATAAAGATGTTTTGACGGATGCTCGTGTTGCCGATGCGGTCGAGGTATTTTGTAGCGACTGGACAGACATTTACGGAAATTGTAGTATCGCAAACTTAAAGGACAATAAAAAGGAAATGTAATAGATCCCGTCACCGAGCTTTTGAAAATGACAGCCCTAACTTTGTCTTGAGATTCAGCTCCTTGCAATAAGGGTTTGCAGCAGTGCCGGTGACCATCAGCCGCCGGTGGCGGATGAAGGGCTGAATAGTAAAGGAATCAAAAAAGTTTGAAATAATCGATATAGAAATCTGTCAGTGATTCACCCCTCTTAAAAGTGCATATCGTCAAAGAATACCATCGCAAAGTCTACAAAAATCCAAAAAACATTGCAAATGAAGGCAAGCTTTCAATCCGAATTGTTTGGATGGATGCTTGCTTTTGTTCATCATTTTTCTTTTATGATACAATATAGACAGAAGAAACAGCCATTGTATCAATGAGCTATAAGATCATAAATACTGTTAGGACACAGTTGATAAGCGTTGTGAAAGGAGATCTATGGAAGTAATTGGAAAATACAACAGTGCAAAAATTTTTGCAAAAAATGTGGATGAAACCACCATCGAGCAAGTAAAAACCTTCCTCGATCAGGACTTTACAGAAGGAAGTCAAATACGGATTATGCCCGATTGCCATGCCGGCGCCGGTTGTGTCATCGGCTTTACTGCAGATTTAGGTGACAAAGTCATACCCAATATTGTCGGTGTGGATATAGGTTGCGGTATGTTGGTCGTAGAATTAGGGCAAAAAGAATTAGATTTAGAAAAACTGGACGAGATCATCCATAGGGAAATCCCTGCAGGATTTAAAATACATCGAGATAGACGTGTTCGTTACGCACCCTTACAAGATATGTATTGTTACAGAGATTTAAAAAACGTCGATAGATTTGAAAAGAGCATCGGTACCTTAGGCGGTGGTAACCACTTTATTGAGATCGACAAGGACGATGAGGGCAACCTTTATTTAGTCATACACTCGGGTTCCAGAAACCTAGGTAATCAGATAGCGGAACACTATCAGAATTTAGCTGTTGACATGCATAAGGGAATGGACGTTTTTTATGAAGAGAAAGAGCGCATCATAGAGGAATACAAAGCCTTAGGTAAACGAGAGAAAATTCAAAAAAAACTCAAACAGATGCGCAAAAAATATAAAAAAGCAAAACCGAAGTACCCCAGAGATTTATGTTATTTAGAAGGGACATTCAGAAAACAATACCTCCATGATATGAAGATTGCTCAAGACTACGCGCTATTAAACAGAGAAACAATGGCGACAATCATCATCGACCAACTATGGGATGAGTCTTTAGAAGAATACGATCATTGGCATACGATACACAATTATATCGATCTTCAATCCAACATCATTCGAAAGGGCGCCATTTCCGCACAAAAAGGAGAAAAGATATTGATTCCACTCAACATGAGAGACGGTGCTTTGATCTGTGTGGGTAAGGGTAATCCGGAATGGAATTATTCAGCACCCCACGGTGCCGGTCGCATTATGAGCCGTAGCGAAGCAAGGCGGTGTTTAAATATGAACGAATTCTCAGAAGAAATGGAAGGCATTTATACGAGCTCCGTTAATCGTGCGACATTGGACGAAGCGCCCATGGCATACAAACCCATGGAAGAGATCGTAGAAGTGATAGGGGATACGGCGACAATTTTGAAACACATTAAACCTATTTATAATTTTAAAGCCTAAAACCTTTAAAAAAGCAAACCGATTGGTTCGAACCAATCGGTTTGCTTTTTTTTATATTTTAAAAGAGAAAAAACCATCGCATCAATTTAACTGATAGTTAAGAGAAGTGATTCTTAAATATGACTGAATATAAAATAATATGGTAAAATTACCATAATTACCATTGACAAGGATTACATAAGGTGTTAAGATCAATTTATATATGACCTACAGGATCAACAAAATGAAAAAACCTTGGTAAGAGGTTAAAAGGAGCCGGGGTATATGAGATTGTTTTTTAGAAAAAGAAGGAAGGTGACTGAGAAAGATAATGTTCAGGACAAAGTCCAAAAACCAGCTGAAAAAGGCAAAAATCAGGACGAAGTCCAAAAAACACCAAATTTTTCAGAATCGTCAAAAGAAGTTTTCAAGGAGGAAAGAGGTATGAAGTATACTACTACAGCGGAACATGAAGCGTTACGTAAGGAGATTAGAGAGTGGGCTGAAAACGAAATCAAACCCATTGCTTTCGAATTGGACCAAAACAACCAATTCCCGGAAGAACAAATTCATGATTTTGCAAGCAAAGGTTACATGGGGTTACCCTTCCCCGAAGAATACGGCGGAATGGGTAAAGACACCATCAGTTATGCGATCGGTGTAGAAGAGCTTTCCCGTGTAGATGGTGGGACAGGCGTTATTTTATCGGCTCATGTGTCCTTAGGTTCTTATCCCATCTTTGCCTATGGTACAGAGGAACAAAAACAGAAATATTTAGTTCCCCTGGCAAAAGGCGAAAAAATAGGCGCCTTCGGCTTAACCGAAACGGAAGCAGGCTCTGATGCCGGTGGTACAGAAACCACAGCAGAACGAGATGGCGACTATTACATACTCAACGGTAACAAAATTTTTATTACCAATGCACCCTACGCAGATTACTATGTCGTTTTTGCAGTGACCACCCCGGGTATAGGCACCAGAGGAATCTCCGCATTTATCGTAGAAAAAGAATGGGAAGGTTTTACTTTCGGAGATCATTACGATAAATTGGGTATTCGTTCCTCATCCACAGCAGAATTAGTTTTTAACAACGTAAAAGTTCCAAAGGAAAACTTATTGGGTAAAGAAGGCCAAGGGTTTAGAATTGCTATGTCCACCTTGGACGGTGGCCGTATAGGTATCGGTGCTCAAGCATTGGGAATTGCCCAAGGCGCTTACGATCACGCGGTAGCCTACGCAAAAGAAAGAATACAATTTGGAATCCCCATAGCTTTCCAACAAAGTATTTCCTTTAAAATAGCCGACATGGCAGTCAAGCTGCGTGCGGCACGTTACTTTATTTACCATGCTGCAGAATTAAAAGACGCTGGCGAGCCCTTTGCAATGGAAGCGGCCATGGCTAAATTGTACGCATCAGACATAGCCCTAGAAGTCTGTAACGATTCGCTACAAATTTTCGGTGGATCGGGTTACATGAAGGGTATGGAAGTTGAACGCGCTTACAGAGACGCTAAGATTACAACCATTTATGAAGGTACCAACGAAATTCAACGGGTTGTCATCGCTTCTCAAATCTTAGGCAGACCGCCGAAGAGAGAAAAAGCAGTTGAATCTAAGAAAAAAGGCGCTGTAACCGGCGAACGTAAGAAAATGATCTTCAACGAAGGCAGCACCCAAGATAAAGTGGATGCTCTGGTTGAAGCACTCGAAAAAGACGGTTACGATTTTACAGTCGGTATCCCAATAGACACTCCCATCCGAGATGCGGAAAGAGTGGTCTCCGTTGGTAAAGGAATCGGTCCGAAAGAGAACATGGCGATAGCGGAAGAATTGGCGCAACATGCTGGCGCAGCCATCGGATCCTCTCGTCCTGTAGCGGAAAACTTGAAATATTTGCCACTAAATCGCTATGTCGGTATGAGTGGTCAAACCTTCAACGGAAACCTCTACGTGGCCTGTGGTATTTCCGGCGCCGGACAGCACTTGAAAGGTATTCGCAATGCGACGACAATCGTAGCGATCAACAACAATGCAAGAGCACCGATTTTCGCCAATTGTGACTACGGTATTGTCGGAGATCTGATGGAAATCCTACCGGCCTTAGCTAAAGCTTTGGATACTGGTAAAAAAGAACCGGCTCCGCCAATGCAAAAAATGAGACGTTCCAAACCGAAAAAATTGGCACCAAACTTCAAAACCTACTTATGCAACGGTTGCGGTTACGAATATAATGCAGACTTGGGAGATCCGGATACGGACATCGCACCGGGTACACTTTTCGAAAAATTACCGGAAGAATGGATTTGCCCGGAATGTGGCGAAGATAAAGAACAATTCATCGTCATGGATTACCCGGAAAATAGAATATAAGAGGAGTGAAAAACATGTATTGTGTAAGAAATGTAACGGAAGATCTCTTTTGGGTAGGTGGTAACGATCATCGCTTAGAATTGTTTGAAAACATTCATCCTATTCCTAGAGGTGTTTCCTATAACTCATACTTAATGATGGACGAAAAAACCGCATTGTTCGACACTGTCGATTGGTCCATCGCCAGACAATTTTTGGAAAATATCGAGCAAGTCCTTCAAGGAAGAGATTTAGATTATTTAATCATCAACCATATGGAACCGGACCACGGCGCATCGATTGAAGAAATTATTCTTCGCTACCCCAATGTGAAATTGGTCAGTACGGAAAAAGCTTATATGATGATGCATCAATTTGGCTTTGATATCGATCGCGTGGAACAAATAGAAGTTAAAGAAGGGGACACCCTGAGCTTGGGTAAACACAACATTGCGTTTGTGGAGATACCCATGGTGCATTGGCCGGAAGCCATGGTCAGCTATGACTTGACCGACAACATTCTATTTTCCGCAGATGCCTTTGGTTCATTCATTGCCCTCGATGGTAAACTCTTTGCAGACGAAGTCGATTTTGATAGAGATTGGCTAGACGAAGCCCGTCGTTACTTTACCAATATTGTCGGTAAATACGGCACCTTTGTTCAAATGGCGCTTAAAAAAGCATCGACCTTGCCGATTGAAATTATCTGTCCTCTCCACGGACCTGTATGGCGCAAAGATTTAGGTTATATCCTAGACAAATACGACAAATGGAGTCGTTACGAACCGGAAGAAAAGGGTGTTCTGATTGCCTATGCTTCTATGTACGGCAATACAGAATTTGCGGCACAATCCCTTGCCAGCAAATTATGTGAGCGTGGCGTTACCAATGTACACGTCTATGACGTATCCAACACCCACGTATCTTATCTGATCTCTGAAACTTTCCGCTTAAGTCATGTCGTTTTAGCTTCGGTCACGTACAACCTGGGTATTTATCCGGTCATGCACAACTACTTGATGGATATGAAAGCCCTCAATGTACAAAACCGTACCTTTGCCGTTATCGAAAACGGTACTTGGGCACCTAAATCCGGCGATTTAATCGAAGAATTCTTAGATGAAGAAATGAAATTTATCGATGTCCTCTCCGGTAGAGTGACTTTAGCAAGTGCGCTGAACGAAGATAAAGAAATAGATTTAGACAACTTGGCGGATGCCATAGCAGATTCTGTAAAGGGTATTGAATAATCACCCCTTAAAGGATCGCGGCTTAGTCTAGAGTGGTTAGTATTTTTAAAATCCTCTTTCAAAAATACTTCCTATATAAACTCGGTTTCAAAAATGAAACCGAGTTTTTTTATCGTTATCCATCCTATGATTTCTTATAAGCACAGAGAACTTCCAAGAATCCGGAAATCAAATGGGAAAAAAGTTGAGAATGATCGCATAAACCACTATAATAAAATCAATAGAAACAATATTGTTTTTTTACGAAAAAGTGATGAAAGGGCACAAACACGTTGCGTTATTTTGCTTGTAACTCAAGCTGATGTAAAGAAATTAAGGAGGACTTTATGGAACTAAAAAAAACGAAGTGGCCAAATTTTTGCTGTCGCACAACAAATCGGTAAGGCATTATTCTTGCCGATTGCAATTTTACCCTTTGCAGGTATTTTGCTTGGGATCGGCTCTTCCTTTACAAACCAAACAACTATTGCGACCTATGGCCTATCCAACATCATTTATCCGGGATCCTTGTTGTATTCTATTCTCTTATTGCTCAACGATGCCGGCGGTGCCGTGTTCGTCAACTTGCCCCTTATTTTTGCTTTGGCTGTCGCTTTAGGTATGGCCAAAAAAGAAAAGGGCGTCGCTGTGATCTCAGCAGGTATTTTTTATTTAATTATGATCACAGTCATCTCGACCATGCTCAAGTTAGACGGCTCTATTGTCGACGGTGTCATCAGTGAAAAAGTAAAAGCCGGTGCCATCGCCTCGGTGCTCGGCATTCAAACCTTACAAATGGGGGTCTTTGCCGGGGTCGTTGTCGGTGTTATCACGGCTTTGCTGTGTAACAGGTTTTATAAAATGGAATTGCCCGCTTCACTGTCTTTTTTCTCCGGAACGCGTTTTGTACCGATTGTTTCTATCTTGGCAGCGGTTATCACCGGGGTTGTTCTCTATTATGTGTGGCCGATCATTCAAAACGGTATTTTTTCTTTAGGTGAGTTGGTTCGCATATCCGGTTATTTCGGAACCTTCCTCTACGGTTTAATAGAGAGATCCTTGATTCCTTTCGGATTGCACCATATTTTTTATATGCCATTTTGGCAAACGAGCCTTGGTGGTACGGCAACGATCGATGGTGTTACCGTTATGGGGGCGCAAAACATCTTCTTTGCGGAGTTGGCATCTCCCAATACCGTTAAGTTTTCGGTGGATGCTTGTCGTTTTTTAACCGGAAAGTATCCCTTTATGATGGGTGGATTGCCCGGTGCAGCTCTAGCCATGTACAGATGTGCCCGACCGGAAAAAAGAAAAGTGGCGGGCTCCCTATTATTGTCCGTTGCTTTAACCTCGTTTATAACCGGTATCACTGAGCCGATCGAGTTTACATTCTTGTTCTTGGCGCCGGTACTCTTTGCCGTTCATGCCGTGTTGGCAGGCGTTGCCTTTGCCACGTGTCACGTGTTGGAAATTTGTATTGGAACCACTTTCTCCGACGGGTTGATCGACTTTATCCTCTATGGTGTTTTACCGGGACAGGCAAAATCCAACTGGATGATGATGGTACCGGTTATTGCCGTGTACTTTGTGCTTTATTTTGTCGTATTCCGTTACTTTATCTTAAAGTTGAATCTTAAAACACCGGGTCGCGAAGACGACGACGAAGAAGTACATATGTACACCAAAGCCGATTTTCAGAAAACGACAGGTGTCGGTGTTGCAAAATCCGGCATTTCCGAGGAGCCGCTGGATATGAAATCTGCAACCATCGTAAAAGGTGTCGGTGGGCTACAGAACTTGGAAGATATCGACTGTTGCGCCACCCGCTTAAGGTTGACGGTCAAAGACAGCGCTGCGGTCAATCAAGACTTGTTAAAGAGTACCGGAGCTTCTGCCGTGGTCATGAAAGGAAACGGCATACAAGTCATTTACGGGCCACAAGTGACCATCGTTAAATCAAACTTGGAGGAGTTTGTCGAAAAAGTCCGAGAAGGCAGCATTTTAGAATCGGATTTTATGGAAGTGGCCAGCACCGAAATGGAAGAAAAGAAACCGGAGATTCAAGAAAGCTCCGGAACGGAAATCATTTTAGGTGCTCATATGAACGGTACGGCCTTGCCCTTGAGTGAAGTTAAGGACGAAGCCTTTGCTTCCAATGCCTTAGGCGAGGGTGTAGCCATTGAACCGACAGAAGGCAAGCTTTACGCACCGGTGGATGCGGAAATCACCATGGTGTTCGACACCAAACATGCCTTGGGTCTTAAAACAGCGCAAGGGGTCGAAATTCTGCTGCACATCGGGATCGACACGGTAAAATTAAACGGCGAACACTTTGAGACCCATGTACAAGTGGGTGACCAAGTTAAAAAAGGAGAACTCTTAGTGACCTTTGACGACAAAGCCATAGTAGACGCTGGTTACTTGTTGACAACGCCCATGGTTATTGCCAACACCTACGAATACCAAAGCATCGAAGCCATTGGTATCGGAGAGATCAGGCTCAGCGAAGACATTTTAAAAATTAAAGGTTAAACTGGATAGCGCTCGGCGCGAAGACGACTGACAGCCACATTAAGAAGGAATAAAATTCAATCGTCTCAGAGATTGCCGAGATCTGTCGCTCTTTACTATAAAACGTACAAATATTACTCCCTGATCAACAGGGAGTTTTTTTATGTTTTGACGAAAAAAGAGAAAGATTCATCGATTTGATGAGAACGAAGATCGAAAATCTTTATCATTCCATGAAGTGATGCCAATGAATACAATTATCATCGATCACGTAACCTTCGGTTACACGGAGGAGGTGATGATCTATGATCTCAGTTTTACCATTCACTCAGGAGAACTCGTCGCTTTTGTAGGAGAAAACGGTAGCGGTAAATCCACACTTTTAAAATTAATTTTAGGTGAGTTTAAACCGGACAAAGGCACCGCAACGGTGTTGGACAAAGACATTCAAAATATGAAAAGTTTTCGTGAAATTGGCTATGTACCACAATTGTTGGCGCGCTGCTCGTAGCATCCCTCATCGTTTTGCCGGTGGCGACGGCTCTAATGGTGGCGAGGTCTTATAAGCAAACCTTTATCATCTCGATTGTTTTGGGCTTCATCTATATGATGATCGGAATCATCTTGTCCTATTATTACGATGTTAAGCCGGGTGGCGCCATCGTTATCTGTGCCGTTGTCGGTATGGCCATTATGTCCATTTATGGAAAAGTTCGAAAAATGGGACTTGTAGATGGTAGCTAATAAATTGAAGGAAGGTATGTTAAGACAGTCTTGTTGTCAGGACTGTCTTTTTTTATTTGCACGGATTGGCCTTAAACTTTTTATCCCTCACCCATGTTATAATAATCGGATATCTCATTGACTAAAAAGAACCGTGAGAAAGGAAAAGAAAGATGGGAAAGCTAACATTACTTCAAAAAATGCGATGGGACAAATTGCCGGACAAACGCTGGGTTGGCCTCCCGGATGATGCGGTCGACTTGTTGCCCGATGAACCCCAAAGCGACTATCCTGTGGACTTGTTGATACGATCAGTCTTTTCATTGAAAGAATTTAAACATACGGTTTTGGAAGTTTGGGAAGAAAAAATGTTGAAGCCCCATGGCGTTTTATATGTGATTTACCCTAAAAAAGGGAACAAGCAATACAAGGAATTTATTGGACGAGATGATATTTTCCCGGCTCTATCGGTCAGTGAAGAGACGGGCTTGGTGGCAGGCACGCAAATGAAATTCAACAAATTGTTTGCTTTTAATGAGACATTTACCTGTATTGGTATCAAACGGATTCCTTAAATAGGAAAGAGGAGAACACGATGAAAAAAAAGATAATCGTTTACCAAAGTTCACATCATCAAAATACGGAAAAACTGGTGTTGCAATTGGCTAGGGCATTGGAATGCGACACCTGCCCCATCGCTCAAACAGATAGGCTGAATTTAAGCGAATACGCGGAGGTGGTATTTGCCGGTGGGGTTTATTACGGCAAACCTGCAAAGAGTTTAACGCAATATATCGAAGCAAATGCAGGAAACCTTAAGGACAAAAAAATCCATTTGATTTTAACCAGTGGTATCGGCTTTAAATCATACATCCTTAACTTTAAAAAGATGGTTGAAGGCTTGGGTTTAAAAGTGGATAGAACATTTCACTGCAAAGGCTTCAATACCTACGGCATTTTCAAATACATCGGAGGTATTGCAAAAGGACATCCAAGCGACGACGATATCATCTCTGCTATTATGTGGTTTAGAGATTAAAATTGTTGTAAAGTCCCTTTATAATTCCACGTGGGTTGGGTTGCTTTAGGTCTCGTCTGTTTAAAACTCGTTAAAGAAGAGCCGATTGCAGCCTTGGAAGAGAACAAAGAATAGACATAAAGCAAGAGCTTAGTACCATGTGGTCTAAGCTCTTTTAAATTGTTCATCCAAGATGAGTGGACATTGTCGATAGCAATCAATCTTTGAAGATGTTATACTATGAATAGAAAAGCTCCTTACAGATTTTAAACAATATCACAAAGAGGGAGCAGATCCATTGATGACAATCGGCTTTGCGGTTTTCATGTACAGAGATTTAACTAGGTTCAAAGAGAGGGAGCAATATGAAACACAAAAAAGTACTGGCCTTGGTGCTGTCGGTGTTGTTCGTTTTGATCTGTTTGGCAGCTTGTGGTGGAAGTAAGCAAAAAAGCCATGTTACAAAGTCGGATTACGAAGCGATTCAAGACGATATGCATAGTATGAGCTTGAAAGAGATTGAAAAAGCTTTCGGCATAAAAGGCGAAAAAGACGAAGACAGTATGAAGTTTTTTGAGGAACAGGGGCACGATGTTGAAGTTTATGTTTGGTCGGGTCCGACAGAAGAAGAAAGCGTTCGGGTGGTTTTCAGTGAAAATCATAAGGGCGATTGGCGTCCCAGTGGCATAACGACCAGTTTTAAATAAAATCCAAACGAATTGATATAAAAAAGGTGTATCTGAACCAGATACACCTTTTAAAATGATTTGTTTACGCCTCATTGACGACCACAGCATTGCGGTCTTCAAAGCTCGGCACAACCCCTTGGGGTAGTTTTTCTTGAATTTTTTGCACCATGGAAAAATCTTCCCAAAAATGCATGGGGATCAAGATTTTTGGTTGCAGTTGATTGTAAAAATACTCAGCTGCCTTGGTAGCAGAGGCTTCCAAGCGAGAGTCCACCGGAACAAAGGCCACGTCTATTTTTTTACCGGTCTCGACAACGCGTGCAATTTCTTTTTTAAAATCCCTCTCTTCGGCGACAGGGTCAATATGGGGCCGAGTGGTGGTGTCCCAATCCCACCAGTTTAAATCCCCGGAGTGAAAGAGCGTTTTACCTTCGGTCTCTACCATAAAGGATACGCCTAAATCCGTTGAACCGAAGGTGGTAATGGCTAAATCGTCAATCGTGATGCTTTCATGGGCTTGAACATAACGAATGTTTTTCCCGCCTTTTTCAGGAATATCATCGCTGAAAATATAGGTGGAGGTGTATTCGCTCCCATAGGAAAGCACACTTTGGCTAAAGTGATCGCCATGGCTGTGGGTAACAAAAAAGTAATGGTGTTTCCCTTTTTTTAGGAGATGGGGTTGGATATGGGTCACCGCATCAAACACCAAAATAGATTCCTCCAATTCGATTAGAAACCCGCTATGATGTAAATAAATGATTTTCATAAGTTTCTCCAAACATTTTTATACCATTATAGCAAAACTGTGTTCTCTTTGCATATTTCCTTAAAATCTTCGTTCACCGTTAAGATAAGTCCCATATATTTTTCGGTTCAATTTATTTATCGAGTAAAGCCTGTGCTATTGAATTGGCAAGCATTTTTAGTGTACAATGATAACATATTATTGGTAATATGTTGACTGAGAGGTATAAAAGTGATCAAAAGAGTGTTTGTTGAGAAAAGAAAAGGGTTTAACACAGAGGCTTTGGACCTTATGGAAACCTTTCGGAAAAATCTGAACATTCAAAAGCTAGAAAACGTACGAATGATTTACAGGTATGAAATAGAAGGAATTGAAGAGTCGGTTTACCAAAAGGCGAAGCAGACTATCTTTTCCGAACCAAATGTAGACCTTGTGACAGAGGATCACATGAATTTTTCCGAAAAGGAAAAGGTCATCGCCTATGAGTATTTACCCGGTCAGTACGATCAGCATGCGGATTTTGCCATGCAATGCGTACAGATTTTATCAGGAAAAAAACCGCTTGTTAAAGTCACAAAAATACTTGCTCTTACCGGAGATTTAAACGAAAAAGAACTTCAAAAAATTATTAGTTATACGATCAATCCTGTTGACTCCCGACAGATAGACCTGATAGAACGGAGCACATTGGAAGAAAAGGTAGAAGAACCCGAATCGATTCCCAATGTGTGCGGTTTCATCGATTGGACTGAGAAAGAACTCGAAGACTATCGCCACGATGCAGGTTATGCCATGAGTTTTCAGGATCTTCTTTTTGTTCAAGCCTATTTTAGAGACGAAGAAAAGCGGGATCCCAGCGAGACGGAACTCAAGGTTATAGACACCTATTGGTCGGACCATTGCCGCCATACGACTTTCTCTACGGTACTTCGGGATGCAACCTTCGATGAAGGCAACGAAGACGTTCGCGATGCTTTCTACGAATACTTGGCTTTAAGAGTGGCATTATACGGCGACAAAATTGAAGAAAAGCCCGTTACCTTGATGGACTTGGCCACCATCGGTGCGAAGTCTTTAAAAGAATCCGGTATTGTCACCAATATCGATGAATCGGAAGAAGTCAACGCCTGCAGCATCGAGATCGATCTGAACCACGACGGTGTCATTGAGCCTTGGCTTCTGATGTTTAAAAATGAAACCCACAACCACCCGACAGAAATTGAACCCTTTGGCGGTGCCGCTACCTGTTTGGGCGGCGCCATCCGAGATCCACTATCCGGAAGGTCCTACGTTTATCAGGCCATGCGACTAACCGGTGCCTGGGATCCCAGAACACCCATCGAAGAAACCCTTCCGGGCAAATTGCCCCAGCGCAAAATTTGCATTGAGGCGGCACAAGGTTACAGTTCCTACGGGAACCAAATCGGGTTGGCCACCGGACAAGTGGCGGAAGTGTACCATCCCGGATTTTTAGCAAAGAGAATGGAAGTGGGCGCCGTTGTTGCGGCGGCTCCTAGAAAGAATGTCGACCGCCGTGTGCCGGCTGCCGGAGACCGAATTTTATTAGTGGGTGGACGAACCGGGCGCGACGGCATCGGTGGTGCCACCGGTTCATCTAAAGGACATACGGAAGAGTCGATCCATACCAGCGGTGCAGAAGTTCAGAAAGGGAACCCGGTTGAAGAAAGAAAAATTCAACGCTTTTTCAGACAAGAAAAAGTAGCCCGTATGATCAAGCGCTGTAACGATTTCGGCGCCGGGGGTGTTTCCGTTGCCATCGGCGAATTGGCGGATTCTCTACGCATCGACTTGGATGCCGTTCCTAAAAAATACGAAGGTTTAAACGGTACGGAATTAGCCCTATCCGAATCTCAGGAAAGAATGGCCGTGGTCATCAGCTCGGACAATGTCGATGCATTCATCGAACTGGGGCATACTGAAAACTTAGAAATCACAGAGGTTGCTGAAGTAACCGATGACGGACGCTTGGTCATGACTTGGCGTGGAGAAGAAATTCTAAATCTTTCCCGAGAATTTCTCAACACCAACGGTGCGACTCAATTTGCGCGCGTTCATGTTGCAACTCCAGTGGAAACAACAGCAGAACAGCCGAAATATTTTACAACAGCCGTTCACGAGCTGCTGAGCGATATCAATGTGGCCAGTCAAAAAGGTTTGATTGAACGCTTTGATGCCAGTATCGGCGCCGGAACCTTGGCGATGCCCCTAGGTGGCGTACACGGTTTAACCCCACAGGACGGTATGGCAGCTAAATTACCGGTGGAAACCGGGGACACCACCACCGCCTCCGTTATGACCTATGGTTACCGCCCGGATTTAACAGAAAAAATGCCCTTTAAAGGCGGCGAAATGGCAGTGGCGGAATCTTTGTCCAAATTGGTCGCCATGGGGGCTCGTCACCGCGATGCCCGTTTGAGTTTTCAGGAATACTTTGAGCGTTTGGGCAATGACCCGACCCGTTGGGGCAAACCCTTCGGTGCATTGTTGGGTGGGCTAAAGGCACAATTGGCTTTCGGCACACCTGCCATCGGCGGTAAAGACTCGATGTTCGGTACCTTTGAGGATCTCTCCGTGCCGCCTACGATCATCTCCTTTGCTGTAGCGCCTACGGAGGCAGACCGCGTTACCACATCGGAGCTTAAGCGTAGCGGCACCTACGTCAGCTTTTTCCCCTTGGTTAAAAACGACGAGGGTACCATCGATTACGACGAGACCATTGCCATGTACGACCGTGTTGAAGCGCTCATGGCAGAGGGCAAAGTCTTGTCCGCGAAAGCAGTGGGACGTTTTGGACTGATTGAATCTTTACTTAAAATGAGTTTCGGCAACAAAATTGGAACGGTGATCAGCGAAGACTTGACGGAAGCGCAGCTTTTCGAAGATACAGCCGGCGGACTTCTGTTAGAAACCAAAGAAATTGAAGAGGATTGGCAAGTCGTCGCCAAAACGGTGGATCAACCGACCCTCACCTATGGTGAGACGACCTTGGAACTGGACGACCTCATCGAAAGATGGGAAGCACCGCTCAGAGATGTGTATCCTGAAAAGCAAGAGAACGGAGCCGTAGCACCGACCTTGTTTTATCAAGCGCCAAAGATCAAGACTTATTACGGTGTTCAGCGGGGATCCCCAAGGGTTATCATCCCTGTTTTTCCGGGCACCAATTGTGAAGTCGAAACTGCCAAAGCATTTGTCCGCGCAGGAGCGCAGCCGGAAATCGTTTTATTTAAAAACCGCGACGAGAGAGATATCCTCGATTCCATCGAGCACATTGCCAAAGCCATTGAGGATAGCCAAATTATCATGTTGTCCGGAGGGTTCAGCGGTGGCGACCAACCCGAAGGTTCCGGTAAATTCATCGCAACGGTTTTTAGAAATCCTAGAATCATGGATGCTGTTCAAGATCTTTTGGAGAATAGGGACGGCTTAATGCTAGGAATTTGCAACGGATTCCAAGCTTTAATTAAATTGGGGCTGGTCCCCTATGGCCGGGTTATGGATTTAGAAGTCGGTATGCCCACCCTCAGCTATAACAAAATCCATCGACATGTGTCCACCATTGCGGCGACTAAAGTAGTATCCAACCTGTCGCCATGGCTGGCATATGCCGATACGAAGACAATTTACCACATACCCGTTTCCCACGGGGAAGGTCGCTTTATGGCGGACGAAAAAACATTAAAAGCATTGGCGGAAAAGGGACAAATAGCAACCCAATATGTGGATTTAAAGGGTTTGCCGACCATGGACGGCAACCATAACCCCAACGGCTCCGACTGGGCAATAGAAGGGATTACCTCTGAGGATGGTCGCATTTTCGGCAAGATGGGGCACTCTGAGAGAATCGGTCATAATTTGTATAAAAATGTACCCGGAGAAAAGGATCAAAAGATCTTTGAAGCCGGTGTTGCTTATTTCAAATAAAAATCATAAAAAAGGAAGAAAACATGGCAAAAGTAGCAGTGATCATGGGAAGTGATTCCGATTTTGATGTTGTAAAAAAATGTTTGATTATTCTTGAAAAATTTAAGGTGGACTACGAGGCGGAGGTTATCTCCGCCCACCGAAACCCGGACAAATTGTTTCAGTATGCAAAAACCGCAATGGACAGAGGCATCGAAGTGATTATCGGTGCGGCAGGTAAAGCGGCCCACTTGCCCGGTGTCATTGCCGGCATTACCACCCTGCCGGTCATCGGCATTCCGATTCAAACCTCCTTTCAGGGAGGGCTGGACTCGCTCCTATCCATTGTACAAATGCCGGCCGGTGTACCGGTGGCGACGGTGGCGGTGAACGGTGCTGAAAATGCCGGGATCTTGGCGGTGCAAATCCTTGCTGGGAAATATCCGGACTTAAGAGACGAACTCATCGCTTATAAACAAAGATTAAACGAAGAAGTTCAAGAGAAAAACGTACGTGTTCACGAATTACTAAAATAAGGAGCGAATATGAAAAAGCTAGACATGATCTACGAAGGCAAGGCTAAAAAAGTGTATCGAACCGAGGATACGGATTTATTTATCATCGAATATAAGGACGATGCCACCGCCGGCAACGGCGCTAAAAAGGGCACCATTGTGGGGAAGGGTGTCATCAACAACAAGATGACCACCACCATTTTTAAAATGTTAGAGGAACAAGGTGTGGCGACCCATCTGGTTAAGCGTTTGAGCGATACGGAGCAATTGGTCAAAGCGGTTACCATTTTCCCCTTAGAGGTGATCATCAGAAATACCGCTGCAGGTTCCATCACGAAGCGTTTGGGCATTCAAGAAGGGACAAAATTTGAAACCCCCATCTTTGAATTTTGCTATAAAAACGACGAATACGGCGATCCGCTCATCAACGACGACCACGTCGTCGCCATGAAATTGGCAACCAGAGAGGAAATAGCCACCATACGCGAAATGACTTTGCGCATCAACGAGTTGCTCATCGAATTCTTTAAAGAACGGGGCATTCAATTGGTAGATTTCAAGGTGGAATTCGGCAAAACCGCAGCCGGCGAGATCATCTTAGCGGATGAGATCTCCCCGGACACTTGCCGTTTCTGGGATATTCAAACGGGTGCAAAATTGGACAAAGATCGCTTTAGACAGGACTTGGGCAATATCGAAGAAGCTTATCAAGAAATGCTTAAAAGAGTGGACCAATAGGAGATTCTATGTCAAAAACAGATGCTTATAAAGAAGCCGGTGTGGATGTTCACGCCGGGTACGAAGCGGTTCGTTTAATGAAAGAAGATGTGCAGCGAACCTTAACGCCACATGTTTTAAGTGGCTTGGGAGGTTTCGGAGGCGCAGTCGCCTTGCCGGCAGGTTACCGGGAGCCGGTACTGATTTCCGGAACGGACGGTGTCGGCACGAAATTAATGATCGCCATGATGATGGACATCCATCACACCATCGGTATCGATGCGGTGGCCATGTGCGTCAACGATATTTTATGTCAAGGAGCCGCACCCTTGTTTTTCTTGGATTACATTGCCTGTGGCAAAAACAAGCCGGAAAAAATTGCACAGATCGTCAAAGGCATTGCGGAAGGTTGCGTACAGAGCGAGATGGCATTAATTGGCGGAGAAACCGCGGAAATGCCGGACATGTACGGCGAAGATGAATACGACTTGGCGGGCTTTGCTGTTGGCGTCGTCGAAAAAAGCCAACTCTTGACCGGTGCGGACATCCGAAAAGGAGATGTGCTGGTGGGCTTACCCTCCAGTGGTGTGCATTCCAACGGGTTTTCACTGATACGCAAAATTTTATTTAAAGATCACAACGTCAAAATCGACACCTATATTGACGAACTCGGCCAAACCATCGGCGAGGCTTTGCTGACCCCGACCAACATTTACGTTAAAGAGATCAAGGATTTGATTGTCCCATCTCAAATCAAAGGTTTATGCCACGTTACCGGCGGTGGATTTTACGAGAACATTCCGAGAATGTTACCGGAAGGTCTTACGGCGACCATTCAATCCGAGGCCATTGCCAAATTGCCGATTTTTGACTACTTGATGAACTTGGGAAAAATTTCCAAAGCAGCGATGTTCGCGACCTTTAATATGGGGATCGGTTTAGTCGCTGCCTTACCTGAAACAGAGGTAGATGCATTGATCCAAGCGCTCAAAGCGAAGGGATCCGTACCCGTCGTTCTGGGTCAGGTATACGAAGGAAAGGAACTGGTCATTTCATGAAAAAAATCGGAGTACTCATTTCCGGAGGCGGTACCAATCTGCAAGCGTTGATCGACAACATACACGGTGACACAGCCGAGATCGCCTTGGTGGTCTCCAATAAAGCCGATGTTTACGGACTGACGCGGGCAGAGCAGGCGGGTATTCCCTCTGCGACGGTATCGGAGCAGGCGTTTAAAAACGAAAAGTTGTTCTTTGCTAAAATTGTGGAGTTACTACAGGATTATCAATGCGATGGGGTTATTTTAGCCGGTTTTATGCGTATTTTGACGGAAGAGTTCATCGACAGCTTTCCTAATCGCATCATCAACATACACCCGGCGTTAATCCCTTCTTTTTGTGGAGAAGGCTATTACGGGATGCATGTACACCGTGCGGTGGTGGATTACGGCGTTAAGGTGACCGGTGCCACCGTTCACTTTGTCAATGCTGTTTGCGACGGCGGCCCCATTATTTTGCAGGAATGCGTATCGGTAAAGGACGATGATACCCCGGAGGATGTACAACAGCGGGTTTTAGCCTTAGAGCATCGGCTCTTGCCGAAAGCGGTTGCCTTATTTTGTCAAGATCGGTTAGTAGTAGAAGGGAGAAGGGTGCAAATTCTCCCATGAAAGGTGTAAAAATGAAAAGAGCTTTAATCAGTGTTTCCGATAAAACGGGAATGATAGAATTCGCCAAGGCGTTGACGCAATTGGGCGTTGAAATTTTATCCACAGGGGGAACAGAAAAAGCTTTGCAACAAGCCGGAATACCGGTTGTCGGCGTCTCTGAAATAACGGGTTTTCCGGAGTGCTTAGACGGTAGAGTTAAAACCTTACACCCCAAAATTCACGGTGGGATCTTAAACATCAGAGACAACCCATCTCACAGGCAACAAATTGCAGAATTGGACATCACCCCGATCGACTTGGTGGTCGTCAATCTTTATCCTTTTAAAGAAACCATTTTAAAAGCGGATATCACCCTACAGGATGCCATCGAAAACATCGACATCGGTGGTCCGACCATGTTGCGCTCCGCTGCAAAAAATTACAAGGATGTGACGGTGGTCACCGACCCGAAGGATTACGATGTGGTCATCAAAGAACTCAAAGAAAAGGGCGAGACGACCTTAGAAACGCGCTTCGAATTATCATTAAAAGTTTTTGAAACCACCGCTGCTTACGACGCCATGATCGCGGAGTATTTTAGACAACAACAAAGCAAAGATCCCCTCGGGGAAACGTTAACCTTAACCTACGAAAAGGTACAGGACTTGCGTTATGGCGAGAACCCTCACCAAAAAGCCGCTTTTTATAAGGAGATTGCGCCCATGGCGGGCACCTTGACGGCGGCAACACAAGTGCAAGGAAAGGAATTGTCCTACAACAATATCAACGATACCAATGGCGCTCTAGAAATTTTAAAGGAATACCGAGAGGAACCGACCATCGTGGCGGTCAAACACGCCAATCCTTGCGGGATAGCCTCTTCGAAATCCATTCACGAAGCTTATGTCAAAGCTTACGAAGCCGATCCGACTTCTATATTTGGCGGCATCGTTGTTGCGAATAGGCCCATCGAGGCGGAAACTGCCGCTAAAATGAATGAAACCTTCTTGGAAGTCATCGTCGCACCGGCTTATTCCGACAGCGCACTTAAAATTTTTAAAGAAAAGCCGAATCTGAGAATTTTAGTATTGGACGATATCTTAAACAACGAACCGGGTTTCGAAACTAAAAAAGTGATGGGCGGTCTCTTGGTGCAGGAAAGGGATACCCAGCTTTACGAAGAATTAAAAGTGGTCACCAAAAGGCAACCGACAGAAAAAGAAATGGAAGATTTGCTCTTTGCATGGAAAGCGGTTAAGAATACCAAATCCAATGCCATCAGCTTTGCAAAAGATAAATGCCTGATAGCCAATGGACCGGGACAAGTCAACCGTGTGTGGCCCACTGAACATTGTATTGCCCACAGCGGCGATAAGGCACAAGGAGCTGTGATGGCATCGGATGCTTTCTTCCCCTTTGATGATTGTGTCCAATTGGCACACAAAGCCGGTATTACAGCCATCATTCAACCCGGAGGCGCCTTGCGAGATGCGGATTCCATCGCTTATTGTGATGCCCACGATATCGCCATGGTCTTTACAGGTATGCGTCACTTTAAACATTCTTAGGAGGTCATGATGAAAGTATTGATTGTAGGCTCTGGAGGTAGAGAACACGCCATCGCCTGGAAATTGGCGCAAAGCCCTAAAATTAAAAAACTTTATGCGGCACCGGGCAATGGTGGAATGACGGAGTTGTGCGAATGTGTTGACATTGCCGTGGACGACTTGCAAGGGTTAAAAACATTTGCAAAGGAAAATGCCGTCGACTTAACGGTGGTTGGACCCGAATTGCCTTTGGTGTTGGGGTTATCCGATGTTTTTGCAAAGGAAAATTTAGCTGTCTTTGGGCCGAACCGTGCCTGCGCTCGTTTTGAAGGCTCCAAAGCTTTTACTAAAGAATTTCTTAAAAGGCATGGCATTCCAACAGCCGGGTACAAAGAATACACAGATCCCGACACTCTGAAAAAAGATGTGGGACTCTTCGGTTACCCCATGGTGTTAAAAGCCGACGGATTGGCGGCGGGCAAAGGTGTTCTGATTACGGAGAATAAAGAAGACTCCCTGAAAGCCATCGATCGGCTTATGCTATCGGGCGAATTTGGCGAGGCTTCCGAGACCATTGTTGTAGAAGAATTTTTAACCGGTAGAGAAGCGTCTTTACTGTGCTTTGTAGACGGGCATACCATTTTACCAATGGAGAGTGCTCAAGATTATAAAAGAGCCTTAGACGGCGATTTAGGCTTAAATACCGGTGGTATGGGCACCTACTCGCCAAACCTATTAATGAAAGACGACAAACTATGCCAAACCATCGAAGAAACCATCCTAACACCGATTGTGGAGGGCTTTAAAGCCGACGGTTTAAACTATAAAGGGATCTTGTTTATCGGATTGATGATCGACAAAGGCGTGCCAAAAGTTTTAGAGTTTAACGTGCGTTTGGGCGACCCCGAAACCCAGAGTGTGTTGCCTCGACTGGAGACGGATTTACTGGATATTATGGAGGCGTGCATTGAAGAGCGCTTAAAAGATGTTGCCCTTCAATGGAGCGAACAAAAAACCGTCTCTGTGGTGATGGCTTCCGGAGGCTACCCCGATGCGTACCAAAAAGGCAAGGAAATTACCGGTACGGACCAGGTTGAAGAGGCGATTGTGTTTCATGCCGGAACGAAACGGGTAGGTGATCAACTGGTCACCGACGGAGGACGTGTCCTATGTGTGACCGCCAAGGCCGACGACTTTGCACAAGCGCAACGGACCGTTTACAGAGAACTGAAAAAAATCAATTTCGATCAAGCTTTCTACAGAAAAGACATCGCGGATATCGCAGTTGAAGAAGAATAAATAGAAACAAAAAACACAAAAATTTTTCAGTAAATGCTTAAATGTTACTGAAATTGGATTTTTGGTTGTTAAGAGGTTCTCACAAAAAATTTGGTGTGTTCGGCTTTTTTGTGTATAATGTATATGCAAACAGATATAATAGTCAAAAAAATAACAATAACTTTAACAGAGTTTGCAAATATCCGAAAAACATTTAACACACCAAACTTTCTAAGATGATTTCTTAACTCTAACAAAACAAGGCTCTCATGATTCAACCAAGTATACATGGGGTCATTCTAAAGCATCAAGATTTACCATATTTATGTAACTGCAAAGTAGAGATAAGGAAGTCTTGGAATTTTTTATGACGTGGGCCTGATCAATTCAATCACAAATGGAAATTGTTTTTCAGAACAGTTGTTAATGTTTAAAAAACCAGGAGGTATGAATTATGGCAAAAAAAGTAGTATTAGCAGGCGCTTGTAGAACTGCCGTTGGTAGTATGGGCGGAGCTCTCAGTACTGTATCTGCAGCGGATCTCGGTGCAACAGTCATCAAAGAAGCCTTAAACAGAGCCGGTGTCGCACCGGAAATGGTAGATGAAGTGTACATGGGTTGCGTCATTCAGGCCGGATTAGGTCAAAACGTAGCACGTCAGGCATCTATCAAAGCGGGACTACCTATCGAAGTGCCGGCAATGACTTTAAACGTCGTTTGCGGTTCGGGTTTAAATGCAATCAACCAAGCTGCCCACATGATCCAAGCAGGCGCTGCGGACATCATCGTGGCAGGTGGTACGGAAAACATGTCCTTAGCACCCTTTGCATTGGATAAAGCACGTTATGGTTATAGATTGGGTAACGGCACATTAATCGACACCATGGTTAACGATGCCTTAACCGACGCATTTAATCAATACCATATGGGTATCACAGCGGAAAATATCGTTGATAAATACGGGTTGACCCGTGAAGAGATGGACGAATTTGCAGCCAACAGCCAAGCGAAAGCCGTAGCAGCAAGAGAAGCTGGCAAATTTAAAGATGAAATCGTACCTGTCGAAGTTAAAAAGAGAAAAGAAACCGTTGTTGTTGATACCGACGAAGGCCCCAGAGCGGGTGTAACCGCAGAAGGTATCGGCAAATTACGTCCGGCATTTAAAAAAGACGGTTCCGTAACCGCAGCCAACGCTTCCTCCATCAACGACGGTGCAGCAGCAATCGTAGTGATGAGCGAAGAAAAAGCAAAAGAACTCGGCGTCACACCTATGGCCACTTGGGTAGCGGGCGCGCTGGGCGGTGTCGAACCTGAAATAATGGGCATCGGTCCGGTTGCATCCACCACCAAAATGATGGAAAAAGCAAACTTAAAAATAGATGATTTCGATTTAATCGAAGCGAACGAAGCCTTTGCGGCACAGTCTATCGCAGTAGCCAGAGACTTAAAATTTGACATGGAAAAAGTCAACGTCAACGGTGGTGCCATAGCCATCGGTCACCCTGTCGGTGCATCCGGTTGCCGTATTTTAGTTACCTTGCTCTACGAAATGCAAAAGAGAGATGCAAAACTCGGTTTAGCAACACTTTGTATCGGTGGCGGCATGGGTTGCTCCACAGCAGTAGAAAAGTACTAAGATTAACCATATAAATATTGGGAGCTCAAAATATTGCAGCTCCCTGCAATATTTAATCACACCATAAACAAAGAAAGGAAGTTAAATGGAATTTATAAAATATCAAGTCGACAACCAAGTAGCTTTATTGACCATCGACCGTCCCAAAGCCCTCAATGCTCTGAGTGCAGCGGTATTGGAGGAGCTCAACACAGCGATTGACAATATCGACTTAAACGATGCCAGAGTATTAATTATAACCGGCGGAGGGGATAAATCCTTCGTTGCAGGTGCAGACATAGGCGAAATGAAAGACATGAATGTCGAACAAGCCGAAGCTCACGGAAAACTCGGCAACGATATTTTTAGAAAAATAGAAACCCTTCCCATTCCCGTTATCGCAGCGATTAACGGATTTGCTTTGGGAGGCGGTAACGAACTGGCTATGAGTTGCGACATCCGCCTTTGCTCCGAAAACGCATTATTTGGACAGCCGGAAGTTGGCCTCGGTATTACTCCGGGCTTCGGCGGGACACAAAGATTGCCCAGAGTCATCGGCTCTATGAGTAAGGCAAAAGAACTTCTTTATGTCGGCGGCAACATCAAAGCAGACGAAGCGTATCGCATCGGTTTGGTCTCTGCAGTGTATCCCTTAGAGGAATTAATGCCCCAAGCCATGAAAATGGCTCAAAAAATTGCAGCGAACGCACCCTTTGCAGTGAGAGCTTGCAAAAAAGCCATTGATGACGGCATCAACACCACCATTGATGAGGCCATTGTCATCGAAGAAAAAGCCTTCGGTTCCTGTTTTGCTACAGAAGACCAAGTAGAAGGCATGAGCGCTTTTATGGAAAAACGTAAAGAAAAGAACTTCCAAAACAAATAAACTGGATGAAATAAAAAGGAGAAATTAATGAAAGTAGGAATTATCGGTGCCGGCACAATGGGATCCGGAATTGCCCAAGTATTTGCTCAAACAGAAGGTTACGAAGTCGTATTATGCGATATCAAACAAGAATTTGCAGACGCTGGAAAAGCCAAAATAAAAGCCGGCTTTGACAGAAGAATTGAAAGAGGTAAAATGGAAGCAGCCGATGCCGACAAAGTATTGGCAAAAATCGCTACCGGCTTAGCAGAAGATACCGCAGATTGCGATTTAATCATAGAAGCCGCATTGGAAGACATGGCGGTTAAAAAAGAAACCTTTAAAAAATTGGATGCCATTTGTAAACCCGAATGTATCTTTGCAACCAACACCTCATCCCTTTCCATCACGGAAATTGGAAACGCTGTGGACCGTCCTATGATCGGTATGCACTTCTTTAACCCGGCGCCGGTTATGAAACTGGTCGAAGTCATCGCAGGGCTCAACACGCCACAAGATGTCGTCGACAAAATTATTGAGATCTCTAAAGAAATCGGTAAAACACCGGTACAAGTTGAAGAAGCGGCGGGATTTGTAGTGAATCGTGTCCTCATTCCCATGATCAACGAAGGTGCAAGCATTTTGGCAGACGGTGTAGCCTCCGCAGAAGGTATCGACACCGCTATGAAATTAGGTGCCAACCACCCCATGGGGCCTTTGGAATTAGGAGACTTGGTCGGCTTGGATGTATGCCTAGCCATTATGGATGTCCTCTATGACGAAACCGGAGATCCGAAATATCGTCCCCATCCTCTTTTAAAGAAAATGGTACGCGGCGGTAAATTGGGAAGAAAAACCGGAGAAGGTTTTTACAACTATAAAAAATAACAGGATTCAACGGAGGATCAGAGGATGGATTTTAAACTAAAAAAAGAACAAGAAGTAGCAAGAGATTTATTTCGTCAATTTGCAGAAAATGAAGTAAAACCCTACGCCCAACAAACGGACGAGGAACATAGATTTCCAACAGAAGTCGTCGAAAAATTACAAAAATACGGCTTTATGGGTATACCGATTGCCAAGGAATTTGGCGGACAAGGGTGCGACACCTTAACCTATGCTTTGTGTGTTGAGGAAATGTCCCGTGTATGTGCAACCACAGGTGTTATTGTGTCTGCTCATACATCTTTAGGATGCGACCCCATTGCAAAATATGGAACGCCCGAACAAAAAGAAAAATATTTGCGCCCATTGGCAAATGGCGAAAAATTGGGAGCCTTCGGTTTAACCGAGCCCAACGCCGGAACCGATGCAGCCGGTCAACAAACCCAAGCGGTTTTGGATGGCGACGAATACGTTCTTAACGGAAGTAAAATCTTTATCACCAACGGTAAAGAAGCGGAAATATACATTATTTTTGCAATGACCGACAAAAGCCAAGGTACACGTGGTATCTCAGCATTTATTGTTGAGAAGGATACCCCGGGCTTTAGCTTTGGTACCAAAGAAAATAAAATGGGAATTTGTGGCTCATCCACCTACGAATTGATCTTTACGGATTGCAGAATACCAAAGGAAAACCTTTTGGGTAGAATAGGACGCGGCTTCGGTATCGCCATGGGCACCTTGGATGGTGGCCGTATCGGTATCGCTGCGCAAGCTTTGGGTATTGCCCAAGGAGCCTTCGACTTAACCGTCGACTATGTCAATGAGAGAAAACAATTTGGACGCGCCATTTCTAAATTCCAAAACACCCAGTTTACTTTAGCAGACATGTATGCTCAAATTGAAGCTGCCCGTCTATTGGTGTATAAAGCAGCGGTTGCAAAAGACACGCAAAGATCTTACACCCTCGAAGCGGCAACGGCAAAACTATTTGCAGCGGAAGCCGCAAAATATGTAACGGAAAAAGCAGTTCAATTACACGGAGGCTACGGTTATATCAAAGAATACGACGTCGAACGCATGATGCGCGATGCTAAGATTACCGAAATCTACGAAGGTACATCAGAAGTACAACGTATGGTTATCTCCGCGAATATACTATAGGATGGAGGCTAGAGCATGAAAATTGTGGTATGTTTAAAACAAGTACCGGACACAACAGAAGTTAAATTAGACCCGGTTAAAGGAACACTGATCAGAGAAGGTGTTCCAAGTATAATGAACCCGGACGACAAAGCCGGATTGGAAGCAGCTTTGAGAATAAAGGACGAAAATGGCGCCGAAGTCATCGCCGTATCCATGGGTCCGGCTCAAGCGGAAGATGTATTGAGAGAAGCCATGGCAATGGGTGCCGACCAAGGTATTTTAATTACAGACCGAGCCTTTGGTGGTGCGGATACTTGGGCAACCTCATCGACCATAGCAGCAGCAATCTCTAAGATAGATTACGATCTGATCATAGCTGGTCGTCAAGCCATCGACGGCGACACCGCACAAGTAGGCCCTCAAATTGCAGAGCATTTGGGACTGGCGAATATCAGCTATGCGGAAGATGTCAAATTGGAAGGCGACAGCATTGTCGTTAAAAGACAATACGAAGACAGAACCCACACCATTAAAGCAAAATTGCCTTGCCTCATCACAGCACTTTCAGAACTAAATGAACCCCGTTATATGACTCCCGGTGGTATTTTTGACGCTTACAGAGAACAAGACATCACTGTATGGGGATTAAAAGATATACCGGTAGACGAAGCAAATATCGGCTTAAACGGTTCACCGACACGTGTTGTAAAATCCTTCCCGAAAAGCTTAAAAGCAGCAGGAATGATGATTGAAGACACCGTCGAAAAAGAAGTTGAGTTCTTAATGGACAAACTCAAAGAAAAATTTGTGCTTTAAAGAGGTGGTACAATGGATTTAAAAGAATATAAAGGTGTATTTGTCTTTGTACAACAAGTAGACAATGAAATAACCAACGTTTCCTACGAGTTAATCGGAAAAGGTAAAGAACTGGCAGAGGATTTGGGAACAAAAGTATCTGCAGTTTTACTGGGACATAATGTCAAAGATTTGGCAGATAAATTAGCAGTACGCGGTGCGGCAGAAGTCATCATTGTAGACGATCCGGCATTGGAAACCTACATGACCGAACCCTACACACAAGCGATGCACGAAGTGATCGAACAACACAAACCTGAAATTGTATTGTACGGAGCAACCGCCATCGGAAGAGATTTGGCACCCCGCGTATCCGCAAGAGTACACACAGGTCTAACCGCTGACTGTACAAAACTTGAAATTGATGAAGATACAAAAGACTTAAAGATGACACGTCCCGCTTTCGGCGGCAACATCATGGCAACCATCGTCTGTTCCGAGCACCGTCCGCAAATGGCAACGGTACGCCCGGGAGTGATGATCAAAGCAGATGCCGTACCGGATGCAAAAGCAAAAATCATCGAATGTAGAGTCGATTTCGATAAGAACGACAAATACGTTGAGATTGTGGACATCGCAAAAACAGTTGCCAGCAAAGTCGATATTCAAGATGCAAAAATCTTGGTATCCGGTGGTCGTGGTGTCGGTACTCCGGAAAACTTCTCCATCCTACAAGACTTAGCAGATGCATTGGGCGGTCAATTGTCCGGCTCCAGAGCATCCGTCGACTCCGGATGGTTGGATAAAGATCTACAAGTAGGACAAACCGGTAAAACGGTACGTCCCGGTGTTTATTTTGCCATCGGTATTTCCGGCGCTATTCAGCACTTGGCCGGCATGGAAGAATCCGATTTTATCATCGCCATCAACAAAGACAACACGGCACCTATTTTCAATATTGCCGACGTTGGTTTAGTTGGTGACTTAAATGAAATCGTACCGGCTTTGACAGAAGCTATTAAAAAAGAACGGGAAGCAAACAAATAGATAAAAAAAGGGATCCACTCGTTGGGTCCTTTTTTTATGTCTCAAATATAGTGCAGATCAAGTACAACCATCCGTAACCAACATCAGCTAAGAGAATTCGTAATTTTAAAATCTATTTTCCAGACAGATTTTAAAAACGATCGAATCTTAATTTTTTTAAATAATATTGGAGAGATTCAATCCTCTAAGGTATAGAACCCCCTAAAATAGGCCTTTGCGCAAAGTAGACACCGGTCCTCTACTTGACAGGTTGCGAAAAAAAGTATACAATAAATAAGATTAATTTGTATTTAAACCAAAATTTGAAGAAAGTGAGGTGATAGATATACCATATATTATCCTTTTAGTTTTGTGCATTCCATTAGCCGCAGTAGCCGGCTTCATAGCAAGAAAAAATATTGCTGAAGGCAAACTCAACAATGCCGAAGAAGTAGCAAAAAAGATAATCAGCGACGCAACCAGAGAAAGCGAAGCCCAAAAGAAAGAAATTCTTTACAATGCGAAAGAAGAAGCAATAGCCATGAAGGACACCCTGGAAAGAGAAAACAGGGTAAGGGCATCGGAACTCCAACAAACAGAAAAGCGTTTGGTCCAAAAAGAAGAAAATTTAGACAGGAAATCTGCAAATTTAGATAGAAACCAAGAGAAGCTTGAAAGAAAGAATCGTGAATTAGAAAAAAGACAAAATGAAATAGAATCCATTTACGAGGAACAAAAACAAGAACTTCAGCGTATCTCTGACTTAAGTGAAGAAGAAGCCCGCGACATCATCATGGAGGATGCACGAAGAGAAACACAGACAGAAATGGCAATCATGATTCGCGAAATGGAAGAAGAAGCCAAAAACACAGCGGATAAAAAAGCCAAAGAGCTCATTGCTCAGACGGTACAGCGCTGTGCAGCAGACCATATCGCAGAAAATACCATAACTGTTGTCAACTTACCCAACGATGAAATGAAAGGTCGCATCATCGGTAGGGAAGGCCGTAATATCAGAACCTTAGAGAACTTGACCGGTATCGATCTCATTATAGACGATACACCGGAAGCGGTGATCCTATCCGGATTTGATCCGATTCGACGGGAAACCGCCCGCATTACTCTCGAAAAACTGATTGTCGATGGCCGTATCCACCCAACCAGAATCGAAGAACTCTTTCATAAATCCGAGAAAGAAATGGACAGCATCATCAAAGAAGCAGGCGAACAAGCCAGCTTCGACACCGGTGTTCATGGACTACATCCTGAAATCATTAAACTTTTAGGAAGATTAAAATATCGTACCTCTTATGGTCAAAACGTTTTAAAACACGCTATAGAGGTTTCTCATTTAGCAGGCATCATGGCTGCTGAATTGGGTGCCAATATTAAAATTGCCAAAAGAGCAGGTTTATTACACGATATCGGGAAAGCATTAGACCATGAAATCGAAGGAAATCACGTCGAAATCGGCGTTGCCACATTAAAGAAATACAAAGAAAATCGAAATGTCATCTCGGCAGTTGCATCTCATCACGGAGATTGCGAAGCAACAACCATAGAAGCTATTTTAATTCAGGCGGCGGATGCCATATCGGCAGCACGACCCGGTGCCAGAAGGGAAACATTAGTTTCTTATGTGAAACGATTAGAAGACTTGGAAAATATCGCAACATCATTCGATGGCGTAGAAAAATCTTTTGCTATTCAGGCAGGTAGAGAAGTGAGAGTCATGGTCAAACCGGACTCCATCGACGATACCAACATCGTCATGTTGTCTCGCGACATTGCGAAGAAGATAGAAGCTGAGATGGAATATCCCGGCAATATCAAAGTCAATGTCATTCGGGAAACCAGAGCGGTTGAATACGCAAAATAAATATCAGATAGAGGGGGAGTTTCCCCCTTTATTTATTTTGGAGGAAAACATGAACATACTCATGATCGGAGACGTGTGCAGCACACCGGGACGCACCTTGTTAAAAGAGCACTTACCCTCTCTTGTAGAGGAATTCGAAGCGGACTTTACAGTTATAAACGGTGAAAACTTATCCGGTGGTAGAGGCATTACAGAAAAAAACGCCCAAGAAATGTTAAACTTACCCGTAGATGCCATTACCCTTGGCAACCATGCTTGGGATCAAATAGAAACGGAAGAATTCATTGACCATTATCCGCAAATCGTGCGCCCTCTCAACTATCCCGAACCTTGTCCGGGTCGAGGCATCGCTTACATTGAGAAGTGTGGAAAAACAGTGGCGGTGACCAACTTAATCGGCGATGCGCTGATGCATGGATTGATCCCTTGTTTTTATACGATGAACAATCAGTATGCTGAGATTGCGCATAACAGCGATATCCTCTTAATTGATTTCCACGCAGAGGCAACAGCCGAGAAAATTGCCTTCGGTTACTTTATGGAAGGGAAGGCAACCGCCGTTGTGGGCACCCACACCCATGTGCAAACCGTCGATGCCAGAATACTCGAAGGCGGAACGGCTTATATTACCGACTTGGGGATGACCGGTACGCTCAACGGCGTGATCGGCGTTAGAAGAGAAATTGTCATCAACAACAGCTTAACGAAAATAAACCGTCGCTTTAAGCAGGAAAAAAGTAAACCTTGGCAATTAAACGGTGTTTGCATTCAGGTGGACGACGACACAAATCGAGCGGTGGCAATTGAGCGGATCTATCGCATTTATGAATGATCGCACAATTCATCCAGATCATGCAACAATGCACTGAGAGCCGCTCGATTATTGGCTTGCTCCTTGAGACGTAGCGGGCCACATTGGTTCAGTTTGGCCTTGCCTTCGCAGAGCAGGACAGCAAAGGCCATGCAACTATCCTCCCCGCAACGCTTACAATTGCTGTGAGGAAGGTATTCATAGACATCGGTAGCGTAGATTTTGTTCATAGAAATCTCCTTTGGTGTATTTTAACATAGATTTTTTATGAAAAATATGAAGACCTCATTCTCTAAGTGTAAGATTATGAGGGAAGGCTTGTCGTGAGCATCGTTACCGACCATCTCAGGTCACAATAGGGAGAGGTTGTATTTAAAAACGACTGATGACCTAGTGCAAAGAAGGAACAGAAAGAATGATAGAAAACGAAAAAAGAAAGGAGTCAGCAGATGCTTGAAATATATATAACACCTAAAAAAGAAAATGAAGACAAGAGTCAAGTTGCTGAGGCTTTGCTTCAGAGAATACTCAAGAAAAAAGGATACACTCAGAAGCCGGTCATCAAAAAGAACGATTACGGTAAACCCTTTTTAGATAATATGAAGGGATTCCACTTTAACATCAGCCATTCCGGCGACTATGTGGGCATCGCCGTATCCGACCAGGTCGTTGGCTTTGATTTACAAAAAAAAGAAACACAAAAAGATGTGATGGCCATAGCAAAGAGATGGTTCAACAAAGAAGAGGTCAAAGAACTCAAAAAAACCTCTATGTACCATCGACACGAACACTTTTATGATATATGGACAAAAAAAGAAAGCTATATGAAGTACACGGGTTTGGGCTTTGCCTTACCCATGAAATATTTTCGAATTGGCAAAAATGACGGACGCTGTACTGTTTTTCAAGATGGCAACCCGCTAAGTCAAATCGAATTGACGGGCCTTTCTTGGCAACAAGACTATCGGATGGCCATCTGTAGTGAGCGAGATCTAAAACCGGAAGTGATACCAATGTATTAAATCCGGTTTTAGAGTTTTTATAGCCATCGATTGCTTAGCTTTCGCTATTTGCCTTGCACCTATCGTAGAAGAACCGATCATTTTAAAAAGCAAGGATTAATAAATTTTCTGAACCAATTACAACATTTCCCTTCAAATCCTATCGCTTCAAAGAATCATTTTCCAATCATCCACTTCCATGAATATCTCTAAACAACCGTTATCATTTTCATTAAAACCACATGGATCATTTGAGATCAAAGAATTTCTAGATTTTTTCTCACATACAACGCTATCGGGAATACAATTCAAATACTCAATCCAATAAAATGCGTCGACAAAGCACAAAATAATAAAGACTATTCAAACTCACTTCTAAAACGCAATCCTTTGCAAAGATAGATGGCATCGTCAATGCATCCTTTAAAAAAGAAAACAGGCTTATTAAAAATAATTAAAAGAATATTTTCTAACTAGGTTAATATACAATCATGTGTTATAATTCAAATAAGAAAAGAATCATTCCAATTTAAGATGGTAAGAATAGCAAGCTTTATGACAACGATGTCTTTATTCAGGCATTCCCATCAACGAACTAGAGTGTATCTTGGTATCATGATAAACGAATGCAGCTTAAGCTTTTGTAATTAAGTACCGCACTTTTTCTTGCAAATGAACCGATAAAAGCAACTGAGGAAGATTTGGAGGATCATGATGTCTAACGAACATAAAGGTGGTTGGGCTAGCCCGGCACCGGCAGGCTTAACGGCATTGGCTATTGCGTGTTTCACATTTTTTGCGGTTTTAACCGGAATTGTTCCACCCACAACAACACCGTTATTGGGTTGTTGGCTGATAGGTGGGTTTGTTGTTCAATTTGTAGTGGCATTGATCGAATTAAAAGAAGGACATGTTTTAGGTGGCAATGTATTTCTTTTCTTTTCTGCTTTCTTTATGTTAACAGGAGGATTGGAGTTTCTAGTCAAAGGTTCAGAAGTTTTTGCATCCTTTGGCGTGACATCGGAAATAGATGGATGGGCTTGGTTGGTGTTATTCATCACACTTTTATTGTGGACACCGGCATATTTAAAAACATCCACAACAGTACTGGGATTAACGGTTTTAATCCTAGACGTAGCGGTATTATTTGTTACTCTTAAAGATTTGGCGATTGTATCTGCTGCAACAGGTGGCCTCATTGCAGGTTATGCCTTAGGTTTAGCAGGTATTTTTGCCATCTATCACGCTGCTGCAATCCAACTGAATGCTGCTTGGAATAAGGTGGTGTTGCCCTTAGGGGGGGCCAATTCTTAAATAGGATTCTATTTTAATCAATGAACTGCAGTAAATAGCGGTACTTTATTACAAAAGCTTATTGAATGTAAAATTGTTGGATATAATTCCTTGATCAAAAATAAGATCAGGTCATGGAAGATCATTTCAACCATAGAGAGTTACAAGCCATTCCCCTCATCAAAACCACACACATGTTCATTTGTGTGGTTTTTTTAATTTAGAGCAGAATCTGTTATAATGGTTTAAAAAGAAAAGGAGTAAGACGATGCCGTATATCGCTATTAAATGCTACCCAAAGGACGAAGAAACAAAGAAACAAGTGGTAGAAAAAATCAATCAAATTATTATGGAAGCCTGGGATTGCCCGGAAGAAGCCATCAGCATTTCCATTGAAGAATATCCACCCGAAGACTGGGAAGAGAAAGTGGAAAAGTCGGAAATAGATCCTAAAAAAGACAAGATGATGATATTAGACGGAGAAAAGCTGTACAAAGATGTTTAACAAAAAAAGAACAAAAGGAGATCGGAAGATCTCCTTTTTTGTTCGTTATGATTATTTAAAATACTTCTTTTCCAATTCTCTCATGCGGCTGACTTTGGGCGCAGAACCGCCGCCGGCAAAAGTCGATTTCAGATAAGATTCCGCAATCATTTTTCCCAGCTCGACACCGATGCAACGGGCACCCATGGTCAATACGTTGGCATCGTTGGATTTTGCCAATCGCTCTGCAGCGAAGCAATCGTGGCAAGTTCCGGCAAACACACCGGGAACTTTGTTTGCCATCATGGCGACACCTAAACCGGTACCGCAAATGATGATGCCTCTATCGTAAGAGCCATCGGCAATTTTTTCGGCTAAATTAAAAGCGATGTCCGGATAGTCGCAGTCGTGGCTTTCTGAATATTTTAAATCCGTGATATCGAACCCTTTTTCTTTTAAATGACTGAAAACGGCATCCTTAAATTCAAATGCAGCATCGTCACAATCAATAGCAATTTTCATCATGGGACCTCCTATTCTATGGTTCATTATGTCACAGAAAGTAAAAAATGTTAAGTTCTGATCCTTTCAGTCCGCCTTCCTTTAAGCTAGTGGTGCTCATGTTTCCATCATGCAAAGATACTTTGGAAGCTGAAGAGGGCATTCTCTAAAATCTTTAAAATGCATATAAAAATGCGCGATATCTGGAGAAATACCCTTATATCATAAATCTCAAAGGATTGAAAAGAGAGATTTAAACTTCGAAGCCTATAATAGATTACAAATAGATCAGCCCTGATCATTTGCAAATTTAAGGAGGGTTCATGAAAACAGGTATCATCATTGTTTCCCATAGTGAAAAATTAGCGGAAGGCGTTGTGGAACTCATCAATGAAATGAATGATGGGAACGTATTGACTGCAGCTGCCGGCGGTTTAGAGGACGGTGGTCTCGGCACCGATGCCATGCGTATCCAAGAAGCGATTGAAACCATGTCCGATGTCGATCATATTTTAGTTTATTGTGATTTGGGATCCGCCATTCTCAGCACGGAAACAGCTTTGGATTTTATGGATGAGGAACTTGCTAAAAAGGTGATCATCGTCAATGCTCCCGTTGTTGAAGGGGCCTTTGCCGGAATGGTCCAAGCCACTTTTGCCGACAATATTGAGGATGTCATCAAAGAATCAGAGAATGCTAGGAATATCCAGAAGGGTTCTTAAAGCAAGCGGCACACAAAAAGGTCAAGGAAGGGGAGTAGGATCAATATAAGTTGAAGGATTTCTATGGGGTAGTCGAAGAGATCCTTGCGAGTTGTCTTCAGACGCTCAATAATAATTGAGGCTCTGAGATAGCAGAAGCCCAAGCCAGAGTGGTTGTTGCCAAAGAAGCCGGAAACATCGGTGCTATGATCGGTAGGAGATCCGGACGGGGAAGGCTACTTTGGGTTGGAAACATAAATACTACGCCATCGCCGGATCTGCGTTCTGCGATTAGAAGAAAGAACCATCGGTCAATCAGGTGCCGAGTGGCAATCTTCTGTGGAAACCTTGGAAATCTTTTACAAAATTAAAAAACCGAGTCTCAGTGCCTTGGACGGCAACTCTGAAGACTCGGTTTTTAATTTGACGTTATCGGCACATTGATATTGATGGATGGTAAGTTGGTGCCGGGCTGTCAGTACAAATGGACGATCTATGAAACCTTGGGCATGGACTTGGTCGCAACGACATCGATGCCGGTACCCAACAAGTCTTTGACAACGACATCGCCCAGTTGGATGGGCGCATCGACGACGACTTGATTGATGATTGCCATGGCATCGAAGATTTTACCTTTGGGAATGGCATCGGAGGTAGCCACAGGCAAACGCGGGTGCAAACCACCGCGGATTACAATGGTGGTGGGCAAGACCCTTCTTGGATTTGTCATTTCTTCGATACCGTACTTGATACCATTTTTACAGCTGTTTCCTGTTACAATATAGTCGTCGTTTTTTTTCTCTACAACCAGTTGACAGCCTAAAGGACAGGAGATACAGGTTATATCTTTTTTCATTTTTTTGCCTCCTTGGGATCCACTCTAAACGTTATCTTCCCATCAGGGTATTTTTCTAAAACTTCTTTCTTAATTTTAAAGTTGACCATCTCCGCAGGTAAAAACTTGCGGGATTTTTTTGTGGCGATGATTTCGTCACCGATCACTGCATTGACGACAACATCGGAGTAAACGTTGCGCACGCGCATATAGAAAGTTAAATCCTGTTCTAAATTATCGACACAAACGTGTTGGGGTACTACATAGGAAATGCCCTCACCATTGACGGTTTCAAAATTGGCGTCGGTTTTTAACTCCCCGCGCAAGTATTTTGCAGCGCCCTTTCCGGCTAAAACGGATTCCTCCGAGACATAATCCACAAGGTCGTGAACATGCACGACGTTGCCGCATGCAAAGAATCCCGGTGTGTCGGTTTGGCGCAATTCCCCGACAATGGGCCCATTGGTGCGCGGATCGATGGCGATGTCTGCATCTCTGGTTATTTCATTTTCAGGAATCAGGCCAACGGAGAGCAAAACAGTATCGCAGGGGATGTATTCTTCCGTTCCCGGAATGGGTTTGAGATGCTCGTCGACCTGCATCACTTTGACCCCTTCAACCCTGTTCTTTCCGTCTATAAAGGTTATGGTGTGGGAAAGTTTTAAAGGAATGTCGTAGTCGTCTAAACACTGCACGATGTTTCGAACCAAGCCGTTGGAGTAAGGCATAATTTCGCACACTGCTTTGACTTTGGCACCTTCTAACGTCATTCTTCTGGCCATGATTAAACCGATGTCGCCGGAACCTAAAATAACGACTTCCTTTCCGACCATGTACCCCTCCATATTGATGTAGCGTTGAGCGGTACCCGCTGTGAAAACACCGGAGGGTCTGTAACCGGGTATGCCGATGGCACCGGCGGTGCGTTCGCGACAGCCCATGGTTAAAATGGCGGTTTTGGTTTCTAAGAGCATATAACCTTGTTCTTGGTTAATGGCATGGACAATTTTGGTATCTCCATGGTCTTCAAGTTCTAACACCATGGTATCCAACATGTAGGGAATGTTTTTTTCTTTGACTTGGTTGATGTACCGTTCGGCGTATTCGGGGCCGGTTAATTGTTCTTTAAAGGTGTGTAAGCCAAAACCGTTGTGGATGCATTGATTCAGAATGCCGCCCAACTCCAAATCTCTTTCTAAGATGAGAATGTTTTGAGCGCCTTCGTCGTAGGCTTCTACCGCAGCGGCCAAACCGGCAGGTCCGCCACCTAAAATAATGATATCGTATAACATGTTATGCCTCCTCAACGTTCTTTGTTTTTTCATTTAAGATAAAGCCCGATGGTGCATCGTATTTAATTTCGTCTAAGGGGAGGCCTAATTCTCTGGATAGAATTTCGACAACTCTAGGAGAACAGAAACCACCTTGACAGCGACCCATGCCGGCACGACATCTTTTCTTGACCCCTTTAACGGTGGTGGCACCGACGCTTCGGTGAATGGTATCGACGATTTCCGCTTCGGTGATGGTTTCACAACGGCAAATGATGCGACCATAGCGGGGATCCTGAGCGATCAGTTTTCTTTTTTCTTCCTTGGATAATTCATCAAAATAGATATGGGGTTTGATGGTGGGGTCAAAACTTTCATTTTCTTTTACTTCGATGTTTTCTCTTTCGCAGAGGGGTAAGATGATTTCTTCCACCAAGTACACAGCAGCAGCAGGAATGGCCGTCAACCCGGGGGATTCAAAGCCCGCTAAGTTGATGAAGTTTTTAACAGGGGACTCCTCTATAATGAAGTCGCCGTCGGTTGTGGTAAAGGTGTCTGCCACCGGTGTGTTTCTTAAACCTGCATAGTTTCGAATGATTTTGTTGAGGGGAAGGTTGGGGCAACTTTTCAGAGATGTTTCTTTAACATAATCCAAACGCTCCTGTGTGGTCGAGATGTCTCCTTTGGTGACCGGTTCCGCATCCGGTCCGATCAGTAAGTTGCCATGGACCGTGGGTGCAACTAAAATTCCTTTTCCTTTTTTTGTCGGACAGGGGAAGATGACATTGTTGACGAAGTTGCCGACTTCTTTATCAAAAATAAAGTAATTGCCTTTACGGGCTAAAATCTTAAAATAGGGTTCGCCTACCATTTTGTAGACATCGTCGGCATAGATGCCGGCAGCATTAATCACAACGTGTGCGTCGTATTCACCGGTTGTGGTAAAAAGTCTAAAGGTGTCACCACGTTTTTCAATGTTGGTGACCAAGGTGTTGAGTTTGAGGGTTGTTCCGTTATTCACGGCGTTTTCCGCTGCATTGACGACCAACTCAAAGGGGGAGACCACCCCGGCGGATTCTGCGAGCAATGCACCACACACGGTCGGATTTAAATTGGGCTCCATCTGATGGACTTCCTCTTTAAAGACAATGCGCATATTCGGCACACCGTTTTTGAGTCCGTTTTGGTACAATTCGTGAAGGGTCATCATTTCGTATTCGTTATGGGCGATGACCAAAGATCCGGTTCTTTTAAAGGGTACAGAGAGGTCGGAACATATTTTTTCGTACATGTAGTTGCCCGGTGCATTGAAACGTCCCTTCAATTTGTGGGCCGGTGCGTCGTACCCTGCATGAACAATGGCGGAATTGGCATTGGTGGTTTGATTGCCGACATCGTTTTCGCCATCTAACAATAATGTATTTAAATGATATCGTGAGAGCTCTCTTGCCACGTATGTGCCTGCAATGCCAGCCCCAATAATTGCAATATCGTACATATTTTTCTCCTTCTTTTTTATTGCTGTGAAATAAATTTTTATATATAAAAAGCCGTACGATTCTTATAAGACAATTTGATAGTTGTCATAAGAAAGTACGGCTCTCCATTGCCTTATAATATTTGTTTGTGATTTACAATTGGTCGATTAGCGGTTTGATTTCTCCATAGTCTCGCCATAGGTTTTTTGCAGAAGTTGTCACCGATAAAGCCCCCGCTTGTATACAGGACAATACTTCTTCGCGAGTTTCTATGAAACCTCCGGTAATAATCGGTATTTGGATTTCTTTATTAATGGATCGTATCAGTTTTGGAACCAAACCAGGGAGAATCTCTACAGCGTCGGGTTTTATTTTATTAGCAGAAGTCACCGATACGTCCATAGCGGAAGAATCCAATAAAAACAGTCTTTGAACAGTAATCATGCCCTCTTGTTTTGCACGGGACACCAATGCGTTTTTCGTGGATATAATGCCGTGGGGTGCTATTTCATCTTTTAAGTATTTGATAAAATAAGTATCTTGTGCAAAACCTTTTAACAAATCGAGATGCACAAAAATTATTTTGTTCGAAGCTTTGACATACTCCACTATTTTTTTTAAATTGTAGATGTTGCCGCAGAGTAAAAAGATGATGCGCGTTTCTGATGAAACCGCTTCATAAATATCTCTAGGATTTCTAACCGCGGCGATAATTGGATTTTCTTTAAACAGACGATAACATTTTTTGGTTGTCATATGAGCCCCCCCATCAGGGCTATTCTATCACAAAAGCAACAGAAAATATAGATGTAGCACCTCTCATATCCAATTATCATCGCGGCTGACCAATAACAAATTACGATTGAATGAACAGTTGAGATAGGAGGCAGTTGTCCACCACCTGTTTAGCTATTATGCTTCTTCCCAGCCTAGAGCACGGGTAACCGCTTTTTGCCAACCTTTATACAATTTCGAACGTACGTCTGCATCCATCATCGGTTCGAAGGTTCTGTCAATTTTCCATGCAGAGGCCACTTCATCTTGATCTTTCCAGAATTCTACAGCTAAACCGGCTAAGTAGGAAGCACCCATTGCGGTGGTTTCAACGATAGATGGTCTATCGACAGGTACGCCTAAAATATCTGCTTGGAACTGCATGAGGAAGTTGTTGGCGCAAGCACCGCCGTCTACTTTCAAAGTTTTTAAGGTGATGCCGGAGTCTTTTTCCATGGCATCCAAGACGTCTTTTGTTTGATAGGCTAAGGATTCTAAGGTCGCGCGAATGACGTGGTTTTTGTTGGAGCCACGGGTTAAGCCGACAATAGCTCCCCGAGCATAAGCATCCCAATGGGGTGCACCCAAACCGACAAATGCCGGCACCATGTAAACGCCGTCGGTATCCTTAACTTTTTTAGCGAAGTGTTCGGAATCGGGCGAAGAATCAACCAGTCTCAATTCGTCTCTCAACCATTGAATCGCTGCGCCGGCAACAAAGATAGAACCTTCTAAAGCGTAGTCTACTTCGTCGTTCAAGCCCCAAGCGATGGTTGTAACCAAACCGTTGTCGGATTTAACGGGTTTTTTACCGGTGTTCATCAACATGAAGCAGCCGGTTCCATAGGTGTTTTTGGCCATTCCGGCTTCAAAACAAGCTTGTCCGAATAATGCGGCTTGTTGGTCGCCTGCTATTCCGGAAATCGGTATATCGCCATCAAACAATTTGGTCGAGCCGTAAACTTCTGAGGATGGTTTGACTTCAGGTAGCATGACTTCTGGAATGTCCAATTCTTTGAGCATTCTTTCGTCCCATTTCAAATCTTTGATGTTATAAGCCATGGTTCTGGAAGCGTTAGAATAGTCCGTTACGTGTACTTGGCCATCTGTTAATTTCCAAACCAGCCAGGTGTCGATGGTACCGAAGAGCAAGTCGCCTTTTTCAGCTCTTTCTCTGGCGCCTTCAACATTTTCAAGAATCCAATTAATTTTTGTTCCGGAGAAGTATGCATCGATAACTAAACCGCAATTTTCTTGAACGTAATCTTTTAAACCCGGGCGCGCAACCAATTCGTCACAAAAGGGTGCTGTACGACGGCATTGCCATACAATCGCGTTGTAAACCGGTTCGCCGGTGTTTTTGTCCCAAACCACTGTGGTTTCACGTTGGTTGGTAATACCGATAGCAGCGATATCTTCCGCTTTAGCGTTGACTTTCGCCATTGCTTCGGAAACAACGCCTTTTTGTGTGGCCCAGATTTCCATGGGATCGTGCTCGACCCAACCGGGCTTCGGATAAATTTGCGTAAACTCTTTTTGAGCTACAGATACAATCTCACTTTCGTGATTAAACAGAATTGCTCTAGAACTGGTTGTACCCGCATCCAAAGCCAATACATATTTTTTGCTCATAATGAACCCCCTTAATATTTGTTTTATGAACACTACAAGAATATAAATCCATCGGTCTCAAGCATCAACAGGATGAAATCAATAAAATTTTTTCAAAGTTATTTTGACTGTGGCGTAAAAAAACCATGCTAACCAATCCTAAACATCCTAACAGATAATTTAAAATGACTGCATGGCTCTCCAATACTCCTGCCCATTATTCACTTTGAAAAGTCTATACATCATTGTTGTTGCCCTTGACTTTTGTTGAATTTATCATAACACAATTCGTAACAGGTGTAAAGTTGCAGATCTAATAATTATCAATCGTTAATCTCTGATTAAGTTTAATTTGGAATATTGCTTGTTTTTACATATATAATACCCGTTGATAGGCGAAAACGACGCAACAACACACAAAAGAGTAAAAATTAGACAAAGTTCTGAAAAATAAGTATTAATGTTAGTTTTAGTATCTTGTGTTACTGTGGCCATAAGAATTGAACACACTAATGGAGGTGTCGTATGAAAAAATTTATCAATGAAATTGAAAATGTAGAAATAGAAATGTTTGAGGGGTTGTCACTGGCGCATCCGGACGTTGTTACCCGATTGGAAGACTCCAATGTATTTGTGCGTGCGACAAAAAAAGAAGGTAAAGTGGCCTTAGTTTCTGGGGGAGGCAGCGGTCACGAACCGGCACATGCCGGCTATGTAGGAACAGGCATGTTGGATGCAGCGGTGCCCGGTGCTGTGTATACGTCGCCGACACCCGATCAAGTTTATGAAGCCATCAAAGCCGTAGACAGTGGCGCCGGTGTCTTGTTAATCATCAAAAACTACACCGGAGACGTCATGAATTTTGAAATGGCAGCGGAATTGGCACAAGCCGACGGCATCGAAGTGGCATCGGTTGTTGTCAATGACGACGTGGCGGTAGAAGACAGTCTGTACACCACCGGCAGAAGGGGTGTCGCCGGAACGGTATTTGTTCATAAAGTTGCAGGTGCCAAGGCAGAAGAAGGCGCCAGCTTAGCGGAAGTCAAAGCTGTGGCGGAGAAAGCAATTGCCAATCTTCGCACCATGGGGGCAGCCTTGAAACCCTCCACGGTACCGGCAGCAGGTAAACCCGGATTTGAATTGGGAGAAAACGAAATGGAAATCGGTATCGGTATCCATGGAGAACCCGGTACTCATAAAGAAGAATTACAACAAGCGGATGTTATTGTCGACCACCTCATGGAGGTCATTCTAAAAGATATGTCCTTAGATGAAGGTTCCGAATTGGCCGTGATGATCAACGGAAGCGGTGCAACTCCGGAGATGGAATTGTACATTATTTTTAGAAAAGTCTACGAACTATTAGAAAAAGCAGGGTTTAAAGTCTTTAAAACCTTTGTGGGCGACTACATGACCTCCATCGATATGGCGGGTATGTCCATAACCCTCTTCAAAGTAGATGACGAATTGAAAAAATTGGTTTCGGCACCGGCAAAGACCATCGGTTTTACACAAGTTTAAAGAAGCTTATTCAGTGATTAAAAATATTAGATTGATTGTTTTGAACAAATGACATTTTCCGGCCATTAAAAAGTGTCGGTATGTTTAAAAGACTGCGTCGTAACACAATTCTGTAAATGAATTCACAAAATGTTGCTATGACTTGTCTTGATCACCATGTTCATACGTAAATTTACAGCATATTCTGGAGAAAAGTATGGCAGCAAAAGAAAAAGTATTAAAATTTATTGATATTTTTGGCGATAAAATGCAAGAACATCGTCAAGCATTAACAGATATGGACCAAGCCATCGGCGACGGCGACCACGGCATCAATATGAGCCGGGGAATGAAGGCTGTCGCTGAAAAGCGAGAAGAATTGGCACAAAAGAATATTTCCGATCTTTTAAAAGACGTTGGTATGACCTTGGTATCCAAGGTGGGCGGTGCCTCCGGGCCTTTGTACGGAACCGCTTTCTTAAAAGCGAGTATGGTGGTCAAGGGCAAAGAAGAGCTCAATGCACAGGACTTATCCGACATGCTCAAAGCACTGGAAGACGGAGTTGTGACCAGGGGTAAGGCAACCACCGGAGAAAAAACAATCTTGGACTCCTTGGTGCCTGCTATTGAAGCCTATGACCGTGCCTTGGCAGCGCAAAAACCGATCAAAGAAGCGATGCAAGAGGCGGAAAAAGCCGCATTTGAAGGTGTCGAGTACACGAAAACCATCATTGCAACCAAAGGTAGGGCTTCTTATTTGGGAGAACGGAGCATCGGATTTCAAGATCCCGGTGCCACCTCCATGGCTTACTTGATTCAAAGCATTCAAGAAGCATTGTAAAATAACCTAAATGATAAAAACACCTAAGTCCGTGGGCTTAGGTGTTTTTTTAAATGTTCTTCTCAGTTTGAGACGATTGGCTCAACGATAAAATCAATGCTTCCGCCATGTCATGGGTGAAAACAGCACCAGCATCGGAAAAATTTCCAAACGACCGATAATCATCGCAAAGGACAATGCAATTTTAGAAAGATTGCCGATTTCTGCATAATTGTAAGTCGGACCGACTTTTCCCAACCCCGGCCCGATATTGTTAAACGTTGCGGCAACGGAGCTGAAGGACGTTAAAAAATCCGGAGCGTTCAAGGCATTGATGATCAGAAAACCTGCAAACAGGAACATATAGACCGTAAAGTAATTGGTAACGCTTTTTTCTGTCGCATCGGAAATTCTTTTTTTCTCAAAAGTTAAAACAGTGACCGAGTTTGGATAGATCATGCGCTGCAGTTGTAGAAAAGTGGACTTGATGAGAATCACCACTCGGGATACTTTTAACCCTCCAGCTGTGGACCCGGCACATGCGCCGACAAACATCAACAACAATAAAATGACTTGACTGAAAGCCGGCCAAGAGCCATAGTCTGCCGTTGAAAACCCCGTGGTTGTGATCACGGTCGATACAGCAAAAAAAGCATCTCGGATACATTTTCTGAGAGAATCGTAACTTGGCAACAAATTCAAAACAATCAAGGTGACGGATACCGCAACGATCGATAGATAGGCGCGCAATTCTTCGCTTTTCACAGCATCCTTCCACTTACGAATGAGAATCATAAAATACAGGTTAAAGTTAATGCCAAACAGCAACATGGCGATACCCAAAACATACTCGATATAGGGTGAGTTGTAGGGTAGGATGGAACCGTTTTGTACTCCGAAACCACCGGTACCCGCCGTACCGAAGGCAATTAAAAAAGAATCGAACCATGGCATTCCACCTAAACGTAAAAAAAGAACCAGCACCGTGGTCATCACTACATAAATGATGTACAAAGTGCGAGCGGTGTGCATCAATTTAGATAACAATTTGCCGAATTGCGGCCCCGGCACCTCCGCTTTCATGATGAATATAGAGGAAGTGTTGAAATCCGGAAAGATCGCCAAAGCCAATACCAAGACTCCCATACCGCCTATAAAGTGCGTAAAACTGCGCCAAAAGAGATTGGAGTGACTGATAACACTTAAATCCACAAGTATGCTGGACCCGGTGGTGGTAAACCCGCTGGCCGTTTCAAAAAAAGCATCGATGAAACCGGGGATTTCTCCCGACAAGATAAAGGGTAAGGATCCAAATAAAGAGAGCAGCATCCAAGAGAGGGATACAATCACAAACCCTTCCTTAGAATAAATGGTGATGTTGTCCGGCTTTTTGTGGCCGATTAAGGTAACAACAAAAATCAAGGCAATGGTGCCGGCATAAGCCCATTTTAATTGGAGGGGTTCTCTGTAAAAGAAACTCACGCTCAATGGTAATAATAAAAGGAAAGCTTCCAGTCGCAATAATTTGCATACTGTGTACACAATCATTTTTTTGTTCATAGTATCTTTAGCTTACCAGAATTTCGTCAAAACGATCTAAATATTTTTTTGTCGTAATGATCAACACTCTGTCTCCTTCTAAAATGACGTCTTGGCCACCGGGGAAAATCAATTGACCTTCCCTTAGAATACAGGCAATTAATAAATTCGGGATCGTTTTTAAATCCTTTAAAGGGATATTCAAAGCTCGACTGTTGCCATCGATGATAAATTCTAAGGATTCCACTCGATTTTCTAAGAAGCGGTGTAACGTTTCTACTTTGGAGCTTTTTGTGGAACCTTCCGATCGCACAAAGCGAATAATTAAATCTGAGATTACCTTTTTAGGTGTGATGACGGAATCCAACCCGATTTTATCTAAGATGGGCATCAACATCTTCCGGTTAATTTTCGTAATGGTTTTTTGGACATTCAAAGAGTGGGAAAACATGGAGAGAATCATATTTTCTTCATCGATGCCGGTCATGGACACCACAGCATCATAGGAGGAGATCCCCTCTTCTCGCAGTAAATCCTGATCGGTACCGTCGCCGTTTATCACTGTTATTTCCGGGAAATTAAAAGAAAATTCCTCTGCAATTTTCGTGTTGATTTCTATTAATTTTACTTTGATGTTCTTTTTAATGAGTTTTTCAATGAGATAGTGAGAGATGCGACTCCCGCCTACGATCATGACGGAACGCACGCGTTTGTTTGGACTTTTTTTAACACACCAAAATTCGTGAATGGCTTCTTCGCTGCCGGTCAGGTAAATTCTATCCTTCGCTTGAAGTACGAATTGACCATTGGGAATAAACACTTCGTGATTGCGATCCACAATACAGACCAAAACCTTTTCGTCGGATGTGTTTAAATCTTGCAGCATTTTTCCATTTAAAAAGGAATCTTCCTCAATCTCTACTTCTACAATATTGACCACGCCGCGAAAAAAAGACTCCACATCATAGGCATAGGGAAAACGCAACATCGTCATAATATCTCTCGCGCTGACGAGTTCGGGATTAATCATAAAAGTGATGCCCAATTCATCACGGACAAAATTCATATTGACAAAATATTCCGGATTACGCACCCGGGCTATGGTATGCTGAGCACCAAGTTTTCTGGCGATAATCGCAGAAATAATGTTCAGTTCATCGGAGTTGGTAACGGAAATAAAAACATCCGATGTGTCGACACCGACTTCCAATTGTGCTTTGATCGATGCGCCATTGCCTACCAAGCCTGTAATATCGGCTTTTTCTATGAGCTTCGTCAAGCGCTCCTCAATCACTTCTATTAAAATAACATCATAGCCCTCTGCTGACAAATCAGTACAGAGTGCTTCTCCGACCTTTCCGCCGCCGGCGATAACTATTTTCATTTTATACTCCAGATTATAAAGTCGTTGATTTTCTTGAACAAGAATATAAAACATTATAACACAATCCGAAAAGATAAAAGTCTTAATAATCAATAAAGCGAAAACTACTTCTTGACAAAGTTTTTTTCGACTACTATGATAATAGTAAAGGTATACACACATTGTATGCCACCAGTGTCATTGAAGATGACTTGATGATGGCGTACAAACAGATTTCAAACACTAACAAGTGAGGTTATTATGAAAGTATTTTTATCCTATCCCTTGGATCCTAAAGATTTGGCATGGCCCGGTGAACCCACGGTTAAAGTAAGACGATGCACAGATCTCGATGATCATGGTGACGGCTTTAGCTCCTTTATTACGGAATTACCCAACCATTGCGGTACCCACTACGATGCACCCAGACATTTTAACAAAAAAGGTCTGGACATCAACGAATTGTCCATGGATTATTTTACCTTCGATCGTGTGCTGCTATTGGATCTTCCCAAAAAAGCATGTGAAGGCATCACCATCGAGGATTTAAAACCCCACGAAGCCGAAATCCAACAAGTAGATCTTTTGATCATTCGCACGGGCTTTGAAAAAATGCGCAGAGAGGAACCTAAAACCTATCAAATGGAGGGGCCTTTCTTACATCCCGACACCTGTTTGTATATGGTCAACACCTTTAAAGATTTAAAGACCGTAGGGTTTGACTTTTTAGCCATCGGTTCGCCTTGCAACGATTTAGCCGGTATCGCACATCAAAACCTATTGGGATGTCATACAGAGAAATTTATCACCGCCATCGAAGATATGCAATTGGAAGTGATCGGTGATAGGAAAATAAAATCCGTTGTGGCGGCACCCTTAAGGATCGTAGGCCTAGATAGTAGCCAGGTAACGGTGATAGCCGATCTGGAAGATTGATTTGAGGCATTCTCATGAAACTTTTTGATACATCCTTCATACCCAAGTTGTATAGAATAAAACAGCACAAACAAACCACCGTTTTGGATGATGTCCAAGAGGTAATCCTCCAACAATCGAAAAGTATTCTTGAGAAAATAAAAACAGGCGATCGGATAGGGATTGCCGCCGGAAGTCGCGGTATCCATCAATACGACAAAATGATTCAAGCCACGGTTACGGCTGTCAAAAATGCCGGGGGGATCCCTTACATCATCCCCGCCATGGGCAGCCATGGCGGCGCCACAGCCGAAGGTCAGCTGGAGGTTTTAAAGAGCTACGGAATTGAAGAAAAGACCGTGGGCGCACCGATCCTATCATCCATGGAAACGGTTGTCATCGCCCATACCGAAACCGGGGTACCGGTTTACTTTGATCGAAATGCCTATGGCATGGATGGCATCATCCTAGTCAATCGCATCAAACCCCATACCGACTTCAACAGCACCATCGAGAGCGGTCTCATCAAACAAATGGTCGTGGGGCTCGGCAAGCAAAAAGGTGCCTCGGCCATCCATCGCAGGGGTATCGAAGGCTTAAAGGACGTGATTCCCCAAAGTGCCCGCATCATACTGAGAGACAGACCCATCCTGATGGGTGTGGCGATACTAGAAAATCAGGACGATCGCACCACAGAAATAGTCGTTGTACCGGCAGAAGCATTTGAAGAAAAAGAAAAACAGCTTTTGGAAAGGGCAAGAACTTACATGCCTTCTTTCCCGGTCAACGAAATGGACGTTCTCGTCTTACAGGAAATGGGAAAAAACATATCCGGAACCGGCATAGACCCCAACGTTGTCGGGCGTTACTTAATACGAACGGTACCAGACCAAAAGCCGGATATTTATCGCATCGTCTGCTTGGATTTAACCGAGGAAAGCCACGGCAACGCCATAGGGGTTGGTATCGCCGATATCATCACAGAAAAAATGGCAAAAAAGATCGACTGGACACCCACCTATATCAACACCATCACCTCGGGCTTTCTGGAAAGAGGCTTTATGCCCATCGCTGCTAAAAACGATCGAGAAGCCTTGGATATTGCCTTGAATTGTTGCAATCGCTACGTCACAGAAGAAAACGCACGGTTGGTATTGGCAAAAAATACCCTCCATCTGAAAGAGTTGATCGTTTCTCAGGCGTTGTTAGATGAACTCCAAGGGCGGGAAGACATCGAAGTGCTGGGCGAGGTCACATTGGAATGGGATGCTGATGGACATCTCAAAACTTTATTTTAAAATGAAAGGGTCAAGATCTTATGAAGAAATATTACGACGACACGTGGTTGGAAAACAACCAATGGGGGAAATGGGGAGATGACGACCAAGTCGGTGCTCTCAACGAATTAACACCGGAGATGACTTTAAAGGCTGTGAGCATGATTCGACAAGGAAAAATTTACGATTTAGAAACCAATCGCTTTAAAGGCATGCCGATTTGGGATGGCCATTGTGGGTTCGAAATTTTAGCTTATGCCTCTCCGGCAGGTAGACAAAACATGAAAGGCAGCGACATCAGTCCGGAATTTAACTGGTATGCCGATGGGGGTATGTTGGATAGAGAAAACGACACCTATCGTATGGGGCTGAACACGGAAATTCTCATTGCACCATTGCATGCCGGCACACACATCGATGCCCTTTCCCATTGGACAACAGGAGAGGACAACCATTGGTACAATGGTTTTTCTGCGGATCAATACGCTACCAATTACGGACCGGTTAAATGTGATATTGCAGCGATACCCCCGATGATTATGCGCGGTGTGTTGCTGGATATAGCCGGCTATAAGGGTGTCGATCATTTAGACGACAATCACATCATCTCAGCGGAAGACTGCCACGGCTGCGCAGAATGGCAAGGCGTTACTTTGCAAAAAGGCGATGCCGTTCTTTTAAGAACCGGTCACAATTGGCCGGCATGCGACCAAGCTGTTGGTGCGGGTCTCGGCATTTCTGCCGCCCGTTATCTTGTAGAAGAGGGTGGTGCCTTCATTGTTGGGGACGACCAAGCCTCCATCGAAGGTTTTAATGCAGATGGCTCATCCTCCGTACCGAGACATCCCCAACCGGTACATCACTACTTGTTGGTGCAGCAAGGGGTACACATCATGGAATTTTTGCAATTGGATGATTTGGCAAAGGACAAATGCTATGAATTCTGTTTCATCTGTACGCCCACCAAAGTAAAATGCGCAACGGGTATGTACATTAGACCTCTGGCAGTTATTTAGAAAAAAATGCTCAAACAAGCCGGTACAAACACAAGCCATGGTTCGCAGTTCTTTTCATACTGGAATAGCGACTTTTGTACCGGCTTTGTCACGCTCTGAAGGACAAAAATTTTGCTGACACAAGGTGTGACGTATGGTTCAAATCGTTCTACTGCTATCGCGATTTAAAGACGTGTCACCCCAAAGGTATCGCGATCCTTCCTTTCGGTTAAAGGTGTTTGTGGGTATCCCACCGCTGCAGCAGATAGCACGGTGGCACCCTCCGGCAGGTTTAAAAGTGCTAACAAATCGGCACGTGCCCGCAATTTGCGCAGGCAACCCCATATATAGCAAGATCCCAAACCCATGGCAGTCGCAGCCAATAAAATATTTTCTACCACACAAGCCGCATTGCAATATTCGATGTAGTCCTCGGAAAGTTCCGTCGAACTGACGATGAACAGGGTAGGGGCTCCGTAAAGAGGGTCCATTTTGGAGCCGTCCTTGCGTGTGAGCTGGACGCCGGCGCGAATTTTCTCTAAAAGATCTTGATTTTGTACCACGGTTAAATGGGTGCACTTGGTGTCACCCATAGCTAAAGGGGCAGCGAGAGCGGCTTTGATTAAAACGTCGGTTTCTTCTTCGGTAATTTGACGGTCTTTTATAAAAGATCGTGTGCTTTGTCGCAATGCTAAGGTTTGATTAAAATCCATTTTAAACTCCTTCATCTTTTTTACTTTCTTTTACTTTATACGATTCATCTTAAAACCGTAGGTATCCGTTCACCAATATCGGGTGCGATTTTGAGAATGCTGTGCTAAAATGTTTAAAATACATCGCTAGGTCTGAAAAGACAGAGAGGTTTTATATGCAAAAAATAACACCCCATTTGTGGTTGGATCAAGAGGCCAAAGCGGCGGCCTTGTTTTACACTTCCATATTTGAGAACACCCATTTTGTCGGCTCAACAACGATCAAAGACACACCCTCCGGAGAGATAGAAATAGCCGTGTTCGAGCTGGAAGCATTGCGGTTTTACGCCATGAGTACTGAGGCTGAGGCACCTTTCAAACTCAATGCCTCTCTTTCCATAACGGTTGCCTGCACCACAGAAAAAGAAATCGATGAGCTTTGGGAAGCGCTATCTCAAAATGGAAACATCATGATGCCCTTGCAAGCCTATCCTTTTGCCCAGAAATACGGTTGGGTCGCCGATCGCTACGGCTTGTCATGGCAATTGATGCTACAGGAGAACGTTGTGCCGAAACAGAAGATGACCATCAGTTTTTTATTTGCCGGTGATGGTTGCGGCCGAGCGGAGGAAGCAGCACGGTTTTACACCAATCTTTTTCCTCAAGCGAAAATACTGACGACCAGCTACTATTCCGAGGGCGAGGCCAAAAGTCCTCAAGCAAGGGTCAACTACCTGTCTTTTACCCTCGAGGGCCAAGCCTTTACCGCCATGGACCATGGCTACGGTGGCGAAGAGACTTTTAATGAAGCTTTTTCCATCTTGGTTCACTGTAAAGATCAAAAAGAAATTGATGATTTATGGCGCAGGTTGTCCGCCGATCCCGAAAACGAAGCCTGTGGGTGGCTCAAGGATCGCTTTGGCGTATCTTGGCAGTTGATGCCTGAACAATTTGAGAAGACTCTTTTGTTTGGGTCGGAAAAGTTGGTTGCAGAAACCTTTAAAGTGTTTTCCACTATGAAAAAACCGGATATTAAAAAATTGGAAGAAGTTCAACAAATGTATGAGCTTTCTCAAGAATAACTCCAAACATCTGTAAGTACGTGCCTCTTTTAAAAGTTCTCATCATAGGCTATGGACTTATCAGGATTTTATTTAAAAAGGCTGATTGGTTTCATGTTTTTTGAGGAGCTTAAAGATCGCAAGATGAAGAACTATCGAAAACAGGAGTATATAAGTTAAAACAAACCATATTGTACAAAAAAATAATGAGCACTCTTAGGAATGCTCATTATTTTGGTTATTGGAATGACATTGCACAAGTCAACACTAGATATTTCCTACAAGGTGTATATAAAGCGCATCGGCAATAATTTGTCGTACTTCAGGATCAGTCTCCCAAGAATCATCTTTTTTCAGTTCTTCCAACAAATCAGTAATGGCATATTTTTCAGACATGGTACTCTCCTTATCTTTTTTTACCGTATTCATCGGCAAATTCGTAAACAGCAACAATATTTTCTATTTTGGCATCGTTAGCACAGATTAAGGGTTTGTTGGGTAGAAAGATAAAACCACCGCCAGGAGCAAAGGTATCAAAACATTTTTTTGCATAATCGATACATTCCTGCTTGGTACCGTGGGACAATAACGAACTGTTAATTCCCGCAGCGATGGAATGATGATCTTTAATGTATTTGTAGGCTTCGAAAGGATCATCTTCATCCAACATAAAGACCATGGACCCTTTGGGCAATTCTTTAAATCGATCTAAAGTTGACAAAAACTGACCTTCACCTTTTAAATAGTATTTGGCACCACATTCCATATAAGGCATGACTTGTTTTTTAAAGGGCTCAAAGTAAAATTCATCGAATTGTTTCGGGTTTAAAAAACACTCCGAGTGATAAATAGTCATGGCTAAGGGTAGGGGTGAGTTTTCTAAAAAATATTCCGGCGGTGTTGCGTGGGGAGGTCTAGCGGCTTCGACAGCTTGGACAGCTTCCCGTACAACATCCGGACGTCGTCTCAAGTCCACCAATGCGCCTTTTATTCCTCTCAAAAAGTCAAAAATAATATTGAAGGCGGAGTAAAATACGGGTGCTTTGGAACCATCGGGTCCGATTTCACCCAAAGGTACGATGTTTCGGTCCAGTATTCCCTGGCGGATCAAGCTGTTGGTATAGTAAAATTCTTTTAAACTAACAGCTGCTTTTTTGAGAGCTTCATAGGCTACATCTTTAGGACCATCAAAAATAGGGAAACGTCTTTTTAGCAACGTGCCGGCACGAAAACCCATAATGTCATCGATTAAAGCATCATACTCATCCGCACGCATTAAATTTTCTGCTGCTTGATTGTGCTGAATGAGAATTTTGTCGTGTGATAAAAAGTACTCATCGGATCCCAAAGCCTGATGCATTTTAAGTGGCATGGCGATACCGATATTCAATGCGAAATAATCCATAGGGACGTCGTCAAAGAATTTTAGGTAGGCTTTGGTCAGTGCTTCCGGATTGTCTATCGTTTTTTCATAGTCCGTACCGGCGTAAACCAAGGGCCACCCCATCGTTTCTAAGCCGATTGGCACCTTATCTGGCTCCTTTAAATTTAGAGCATCCAGTAAATTTTGTTCCCGCTGTGCGCGTAACGTTTCATTGGCCATTCTTAATTACCTCCTATTAATTGATCAATGATGTAAACCATGGTAGAATAATTATACCGTTGTAGAGAAGAGTCGTCAAGAGAAAAAACTATAAAATATCCTACATTAAGAAAATGAGCGCCTAAAACAAGTTAGAAGCCTAACTAAAATCGTAAAAATACTTCAAAATATTTTATTTGGATTTTTTAAATTGTGTTAAACTATTGAGAAAAAAAGGGGGAGATCTAATGAAATATTACAATCCTAATCGAGAAGACAATTACGAAATCATTAGAGATAATGCTATCGAGCTGTTTTATCGGCAGGGCTATGCGAAGACGACGCTGAGGCAAGTGGCAGAAGCGTCCGGTATTAAACATTCTACCGTTTTGTACTATTATAAAAACAAAGAAAATTTAGCTAGGTTTCCCTTAATCAGATACTTTAACGGATTGAATCACTATACGCAGAAAATACTGCAATCTCAAAATAAATCACCTGCAAAAACTGAAGAAGAACTGTTTTATTTGAATCGCTATTTGCATAACAGTTTGCATTACAAATGGTTGTCTCAGGATCAATCTTTCTCAAAATATTTTATTGAATTTTATTATGCGGCTAAAGATACTTTTCGAGTAACTATAGATGATGTCGAAAAGATTGTATTTGAGACAGAAGGTCGGATTGTAAGGGAAAAAAGTACTGTGAAAACGGGACTGGTGGGAGACCCTTTGATCCAAAAGCAATTAATTATGCAATTGACGCCTCATATGGACATTATGCTCGTTGAATCTTTACAAGACGAGCAAATTACTTACGACCAAGCGGCTATATTTTTCACAAAATCCATTTTTGAATTGCGGCACCATCCCTTTACTGAAGCCGACGATGTCTTGTTACAATACAGCTTGGAAATTGGAGATCAAGTGGAAATCAACCTGTACGAGGACATTCTCACACGACAAGAGTTCGATAGGATTTGTAATACATAAGTGTTTATTACAAAAGCTGTCAAAAAACAACAAAAAGCCTTGATTATCAGCCGACACCTACACCATTAAAGGATGCGGTAGCTGATAATCGTGGCTTTTAAGATTCTAAACGGGAATACCTATCTGAACAAATTGACAAAGCGATCCCAAAGGTTGGTTTTTTCCGGTTCTTGGATGGGTGCTTTTGGAGATTCTTTTTCAGGTATGGCTTCTGTCATCATCACAAATTGTACCTGATCGACATTTTGATTTCGTTCGGATGCAAAGGATACCGTTTGCTGATTGTCAAATTGGTATTGGCCCATCAATTCATCAATTTTTTCTTTGAGTTGTTCATCGATATTGGATACTCCATTGTAGAGTTCGCCTAAACCATCGGCAAGTTGAGCGGAACCATCGGCTGATTGGGCTACGCCACAGAGGTATTGAGCAAAACCCTCTTTGAGTTGATCGACACCGCCGACGAATTTTTTAACGCCGTTTACAAAATCATTCAGACCTTTTTTAAGTTCCGATGAATTTTCTGATAGCAGTCGACCGCCGCTGTTTAATTGCTTTAATCCGTCTCGTAACCCGACGATACCGGAATAAAGATCGGGTTGCCCTTGGGTCGATTTAAAAGCTTCTCGTATCGCCGTAACGCCCCCCACATACGCTTGAAGACCTTCATCGAAAAGTGCGTATTGCTCTGCCAAACTCTTCAAACCACCGGCTAAGTCCACTAAGCCCACCATGTTGGCGAGTCCGGGTATCATCGTGGCGAAAGCTTGTATATTGGCATCAAAGGTTTCATAATTTGTTTGTAGGGTGGCCATGTTCTCGGATAAGGCGCCCAGACCATCTTTTAAATTTTTAGCTGTAACCGGTGATGTCGGCGCGTTGTAAAGAGCATAGAGGCTTTGCAAGTTTTGAGCTTTGTTGTTGTTTTGGGTTTCGTTCTTGGCAATCATATAATCCAAGAGCAGCTGCACGTCTTCGTTGTCCGCTGCGCCATCGGAAAGCCCCGCTTCTTGAATGATGGCAGCTCGGTTTGTCGGGGCATCTTCTTGGCTTTCCATCTCTGTGATCACAGCCCCTAAACCGTTGTACAAACCTTGAGCAAGGGCTGAAAGGCCGGTTACGCCGTTGTTCAGTTCCCCTAAAGCATTTTTAAAATTGGTGGATCCTTGGCTCAATGCAGATGCCGCTTGTTCTAAATTTAACAGCTGCGCTTTCAAAGTTTCGATATCTTCTGCACTACCTAAAGCTTCTAATCCGGCTGCAATTTGTTCTAAAGCGGCTCTGATTTGTGCAGAACTCTGCAGCAATTGAGTAGCGTCCAGTTGCTCAAACCCCTTGGCAAATTCGTCGGCTGCTGCGACCAATTTTTCAGATCCCTGATAGGTTTGGGAGATACCGTCTAAAAGCTCTTTGACACCGTCTATGTATTGGTTGATACCACCTGCGAGTTTGTCGCCGCCTTCTGACAGTTCAGCGCCGCCTCGTGCAAGATCGTTTAAGCCACTTTGGAGCTCTTCGCCACCTTTTTTCAATTCAAATAAGCCGTCGGCTAAAGCCAAGGAACCTTCGTGCAATTGGGCAACACCCTCTTGGAGGGCTTTCAAATCTTCGTCGTCGCTCAATGCTAAAAAGTCATCTACGGAGATATCCATATTCATCGGTAAACCGGCAATTTGCATGGAAGGCATATAAAAATCGCGAACATCGGCACGGACTTTAAAGCGGGTGCTGTCACTACCCGGAAAGACCAAAAAGGTTGCCAATTGGTTGCTTCCGGCTTGGGCAATGCTGCCGCCCTCCACTTTTAACTCATCGCAAACTTCGTCCGGTATGGTCAAGGATAATTGAAGCAAGTCGTTTTTAGCCCATGGGTTGATACCGTTTTTTTCATCCGACAATTGGGGGTTGGTTGCCACTTCGATATCAATTTCCAATTGTCCGGTGGCGCCGGATAAATCCGCAGGTTTAACTCTCTGACCGTCCAGATGATAGCTCAGAACAAAACGCCAGGGCAAGGTGTTGCTTTTCAACTTCCCTTGGTAGTAAAAATCCGACTCTCCGGTTTCTATGATCAGATGATCTCCCTCTTGCTTGACGGAACCGGTATCTGTTAAGGGTTTTGTGTCGGAGTAGGTGCCGTAATCTTTAAGAGGTGCATCGCCAAATGGTTTAAAACGATTGACGATATATACTTCGGATACGCCGCCGGTATCGTTGAGTTTGGCATAAATGACTTCGCATTTATCCTTGCTGTCCAACGCTTCGCTTTTTTGCGTGATAGCCGTTTCGCTCGGTGTATCTTCATTGGCCAACATGGGGCTTGAGATACCGCTAAAAATAAATAGCAAGCTTGCGAACAGCATGACGGCAATTTTTATTCGTTTATTCTTTTTTTGGTAGCGTTGATCTTGGAACATTGATTACCCCTTTTCCGTTTTCTCTGAAACAAATGTTAAATTTTTTGTTGTTTTTTCTATGATTCGGTCGAATATGTACAATAAGCCGGGCAATACGAAAGTAACCATGGTAAAGGACAAGACGGCCCCACGGCCCAATACCTCTCCCAACTCACTGACAATGGTTAAAGAGGAGGTTTGATTCAGGGCAATTCCGGCGCAAGTTAGAATGAAGGCCGGTGGTAAAAGCGAGGGGATGCTGTCCCGACTGGTTTCTACAAGGGCACGATCTTTCATATACTTTTTGCGATTGTCCAAATAGTGTTCAGTATATAAAATGGCGTAGTCCACTGTGGCACCCAATTGTACCGTTGATATAATCAAATAGCCGATATAACTCAATGAGTATCCAATAAAATAGGGGAAGGCAAGGTTAATCCAAATGGCAAATTCGATGGTTAAGACCAAAATAACCGGTATGGATAAGGAACGAAATGCCAGAAGAATCACAAAGGTAATGGCTAAAACAGCTAAAACATTGACGACAAAATCATCGGCTTCAATGGTGGTTTTCATGTCCAACATCACGACGTTGTGACCGGTCAGATAATAGTCTTCGCCGTAGAAAGTCCCTGCAATGCTTCTCATCCGTTGAGCCATGTCAAAAGCTTTTTCGCCCTCTGCCGGTACCTCCGCGGTGATGATGAATTGACTGTATTTTTCAGAAATCAACATGGACAGCTCTTCCTGATCCAACACTTCCGCGGGAATGGCTTTGTCCACCGTGTCCACATAAGAAATAACCGATAAAACCTCGGGGTCTTCCTTTAATGTCTTTTGCAATGCGATTTCTTTAGGTACATCCCCCTTTGGAACCAATAGGGAGAGTTGTTGCTGTTCGCCAAAGTTGTCCCGCATCATTTCTTCGTCTATCTGCGCTTTGGAGTCCTCAGGGTAGGCACCCATGCCGTAAATAAAGGTGTTGCTGCGCGAACCCAAATATCCGGGTACGGCTAGGATTAATGCCAATACAACTAAAAAATATCTGCCTTTTAATGAGAATTTTCCTAAAAAAGAAAAGTCCGGCATAAAGGATCGGTGGTTTGTTTTTTGAATCCATCGATAGAGACTTAGAGTTAAAACCGGCATAAACAGCATCACGGACAGATAGGAGCATACAATACCCTTTGCCATTACGATGCCTAAGTCGGTGCCGATGCCAAAACGCATAAAAATTAATGCCAAGAAACCAAATAAAGTGGTCATTGCTGAAGAGGATATGGCCGTAGATGCTTTCGTCATGGCTTTAGCCATGGCCGTTTCGCTGTCGTCTCCCTGTTCTAAATTTTCATTGAAACGATTCAGCAAGAATATCGTGTAGTCGATGGATACAGCGAGCTGTAAGACCGCTGCTACGGCTTGGGTGATAAAAGAAATTTGACCAAAGATGATGTTGGTTCCCATATTCAGGATAATACCTACACCGATGGTAATTAAAAATAAAAAAGGATCCAACCAAGAACGCGTACCAATTGCCAAAACAATTAAAGCCAAGGGCAAGATGATGAGTGTGATGGAAAACATTTCGGATTGTACGGCATTTTGTGCACTGGCTAAGTTTACCAAATGACCGTCCACTTGAACATGGGGATCAAGGGCATAAATACGCTCCAAAACCTTTGCGGCATTTTCCACATCCGTTGTCAGCTGAAAAAGCGCTTGATTGTTATGGTAAAAAGACTGAACCGTGTCTTGGTCAGCCAGTTCTAAGGGTGTGGCGATATCGATGGTGTCATCCAACCACAAGACTTGCTTGACCCCTTCGGTCTTCAACAATTTTTCTTTGATTTTTAAGGCATCTTGTATGGACGACACCGGAAATGCGGCTCTGGCATTGGGAATCGAAAAGGTATATTGGTCCTCCAATTCTTTGATGGCTTTGGAGGAAGGTACATTTTCCGGCAAGTAGTCCGTCAAGTTGTAATTGATTTTTACTTGGGTCGCCGCCAACGCGGATAGCAGAGAAAGGACAGCAAATATCAGTATGACTGTCTTTCGATGGGCAATGACCCAATTTGAGATTTTTTTCATATTTTTTTGCTCTTGTATTGAGATTTGATATAATTTATTGTTAACTTTGATTTCATTATAAATTTTATCTGATTAATTAGCAAGTTGTCATTCTATGTGATGTGCGATTTTTCGAGGCACTCCAAAATAATTCTATTTTTTAAGAACGAACTTAATTTATTCTTAAGGTTTGTTTGTCTCTATTTGTCAATAAGTGACTTTGTCATGTCAAATGCGGCTTGCATCCAACAAGAAAACGCCACGATGTTTTTTGTGATAATTATATAAACTCTCGATTTAATTTGTTCTTCGTGTTCATCATTTTTTCAAGCCGAAATTTTTAAGAATATTTTGGTTATACATTTATAAACCTCCCCAAATTGTATCTTTATCAGATAGTCTAAACTACGCTACGCCAAGTATTGTTGTCAGAAAACAATGTGTTATTGTCAAAAATAAAATAGAATTGAACCCAGCGTCACCGACGTACTAGGTTTAATTTTTAAAAAAAATCAATTTATGTCAGAAAAAAAGTAAAAGAATGCAAAGTGCGAAGGGTTAGAGATCTACTCCTGATAGCATAAGGGTTGCGATAAGAGGGTCTAGATGGTGTTGTGAAAGATGAAGCCAAATGAAAACCTGGAACTTCAAATTCGAACTTGCAAGAAAGGCACCATCAAAGATAAATTGAAGTGAACATTTGTCAAAAAATGATAAGAAACACCCGCTTGAGGTGTTTCTTAACGTAAAACTGAAGTGCTCAATCGCCCTAGCCTATCAGCAGCATTGTCCGTTGTGCTCATAGATTGCAATCGGATAGGCAGGCTACGATTCGATTAAAAGAATTCTTAAGTCCGGAGAAACTGTAAAACGTTCTCTTTCGTAAATCTCCTTTGAAAGGGTAATAATTTCACGAATTCTTTTATATGGGATGGTCATCATTTCATATACTATGGCGATTTGAAAATCGATAAAATCTTCTTTAGACAGGGTGATATAGCCATCCACAAAGCCGATGAAGTTCTCCGAGTCCAAAGCGGTTGAGGACAGATTGACAAGTTTAATCTGATCGTCTCGTAGACCCAGTTGGTATTTTTGATTGTGTAATTGAAAGAAATGTTCGCCTTCTTCTCTAAAAAAGTCGATGGGAATGCGATTTTTACACACTTCGTAAATAAAGCGACGGGTATTCGAGTCTTCCAAAAACAGATGGTAATAGTTGCGTATTTCGACGGCGGTGAGAATTTGTAGACCACAACGCTTGTGGTAGCGTTGGTGGACAAGCGCTTTGTTCTCAGACAACATCTGATTGTAGATGATGCCGGCGATATTTCTCTTCTTTTTGAAATGATAGTGGATTAAACCGGTCGCACAACCGGAACTCTCCGCAATATCTTTATAATGGGTGTCTTTAAAGCCTTTTTTATAAAACAATTGGCGTGCGGCACTGAGAATGGTCTCTTGAGTGAGAATACTTTTTTCATACATAAACCTATTATACACTAATATTTATAAAATTAAAAAAGAGTTTTTTAAGAATAACCTTGAAATAAATTATTTTACGAAATAGTATTGACACTAAAATAAAAAGCTGGTATTTTAAAAT
>LSQX01272618.1_pt1 | contig 59834 bp, 58 predicted proteins | sample 654561 | NCBI WGS metagenome assembly LSQX01 (sample SAMN04489861, study PRJNA283612) | anaerobic digester metagenome | isolation source: 4 biogas reactors fed with cattle manure at either 37C or 55C with and... | place: Denmark: Kongens Lyngby | collected 2014
ATGGTCACGAGATTTTTAACTTCCGGCATGACAATGGAAAGTGTTATGGATATACCCCACCTTACGGAAAAATTAATTTGCCCCGAATATCGAATACAATTAACCACGATGCACTTGGAGACTACATTGATGATGTTTTTGTAGTCTTCACTTGTTCCCGTGAATCAGAGGGTCGGATAGTCTGTGGTTTTTATCAGCACGCTCGTGTCTACGCTGAACCCGTCAATGATGATAGAAGCACACGAATAATTTAATGGGCAAAGCGTCTTTGCCGAATATAACATTGTCTGCAACGTGGAAAATGCGATTCTGATTGATCGGAACGACCGAGTTAAACAGTTGCCGCACTCAGCACGCAATAATGGTGTTGGACATGGTCAGAAATCGGTATGGGGTATGTTGACAAGCCAGAACGCCAAAAGCTGAAAGACGATTTGCTTGACTATGTAGAGACGCTCATAAATCAGGCAAACTCTCAAGCGATGAATATAAACACCACCTGCATGATGAAAGCAGAACGTACGTAACATCGACAAAGCAGATTTACAGTTCCTCGGTTGCCGACTAAGAGGGGGTGCAAAGACCATAATGATGGAGTCAGTGGCAAGGCAGATACCCTTGCAAAGCATAATCTACAAACGAAAGAAAGGTATTCCGCAGCCAGCCTATGACAGCAGAAAGCCCTTAAATCAAGCGGTTTCTGCCTCTTTGCCAATCGGCAATAGTGCAAGAAGCGCTTATTTGCATTGTATCAAAGACGGTACGAACATAGACCTGTTATGAAATACTGGCGGTTTATATATTGACTTGTTTCCGAGAACGGATTAGAACCGAATTATACTGTGGAAATGTTTCCGAGAACGGATAATACCATAACAACCATGCTCGACCTGTCTCCGAGAACAAAAAAATACCAAATTACAGTCAAGACATCAAGGTGAGCCTATCGTGCCATGTTGAATGTGTTGTTTTGATCGCATGAACAATTCTATTCGTAGACGTATTGGCAGCGGAAGTAATGTGGTGTAGTATTGTACTTGTATTGGGATGATCTTTCCGGTTGTTCGTAGCAAGCGGCCCATTCGTTCTAGAGCAGGTGATGTGTTCTGAAGAACGTTTATGTTGTACTGACCCAAACAGGTACCATAGTATCCACGATTATTCGTCACTACACGCATGATCAGTATAATCATGCTTCCATTGCTTTTGACCCCTCGTTGGATGTAATGTATTCTTTCGGCCGGAAGCACCGTTTCAACGTGCTCAACAACGGCTTTATCGAAGAGAATTTCAATCGTGGGCTGTTTGCGATTTTTCCCAATGCCAGGTGCCTGGTCCTGGAGATTACGGTGACCGAAGAACAATACCAAACCATGCTTGAGTCAGTGGAATTGTTTCTGCGTCGGCAGGAAATGTATCGTTATAATATAGCGGGCTTGCTAGGCTATATGCTTGGCATAAGATTAACGCCGAAAGATCGATTTTTTTGCTCCCAATTTGTAGCTTATATACTGGGAAGAACAGGGCTTTGGCCAGGTGTTCCGGAGCTGACCAAGCCCATGGATTTCCTCAGGATACAGAAAAGGAGTATCATATTTGAGGGTACGGTAAAGCAGTATAAAACTCTCCGTGCACTTGGGAATGAAAGTCAAAGGCTGTCGGCCAAGTACAAATCAGTTTTGTCCTTAATGTATCTGGCAGCTAAGATAAGAGAGACTAGTCGGTGGCTGGTAAGGCACGAGGGGGGGTATCTACGGTGTCGCTTGTTGTGGTGCAAGGTTGCCAACCATATCATGGCTTCCAGACAAAACGCCAGGGAAGCTGAGCCCATTCTCCGGCGTAATCCACGTTAACACGTGGTTTGGTACAGATGTTTTCCGGTGCTACCGGGATACCGGGAGTAATAAATAGTTTATTACCGGTTAGATCATAACCATATTGCTCTTTGCTAATGCCCAAAGCCTGGCACAATTTGCCGGGGCCATTGGTAAGTTGGTATAATTTCTTTGGTGTAAGGTCTTGTTTGAACCGGCGCCGGGTTAACATAAGATTTATGCCGTCTTTGGGTTCTAAGGCTCGAACCAGCACCGCTTGCGGTTGTCCTTCGGTAGCTACGACTACGTTAAAACAATAGTACATGCCATATATTAGATATATGTAAGCGTGTCCAGGTGGCCCGAACATGGCCTGGGTGCGCTTTGTCTTTTTGCCACCATAGGTGTGAGCGGCTTTGTCTTCAGGCCCCATATAGGCCTCGGCTTCAGTAATGTAGCCGGAGACTATGCCTTCGACGGTAACGTGGACGAGAAGTTTTCCCAGTAGGTCGGGCGCTACTTCCAGGGCTGAACGAGCGTAAAAGTCAGGGGGCAGCCGCTGAGAGAGCATTATGATCTAAGCTCCTTTCTTGGCTATATCTTGTATCTGGTCCTACTTTGAGCTAACATCATTATAACCGATGTTCTTACGAGCATTAAGGTATATAATAACAAAAAGCGCAGGAGTAAAGACGATAGTGGGTCTGGAAAGCAGGAAAAAGAATGTGGGACCAGGAATCATAACTGATGGGAATAGACGGAAGAAAAGAGGGTGACTTCGGTGGACATTAACACCCGTGCCCTGGTGTTACATAAGAAAAATCGTGGTAAAATTAGGATTGAAAGCAAGGTTCCGCTTCGTAATAAAGATGATTTAGGGCTAGCATATACACCGGGCGTGGCGGAACCGTGCCGGGTTATTGCTGCCCGGCCGGAGGAAGTATACAACTACACTGCCAAAGGCAATCTGGTGGCGATAGTAACTGACGGCAGTGCTGTACTGGGGTTAGGTAACATTGGACCGGAGGCGTCGCTGCCGGTGATGGAAGGCAAGGCAGCATTGTTTAAGGCCTTTGGCCAAGTGGACGCAGTGCCTATTTGTTTGGCCACTCAAGATGAGGATGCTATCGTAGAGACGGTTAAGCTTATTGCACCGGCATTTGGGGGTATTAATCTAGAGGATATTAGTGCCCCTCGGTGTTTTACCATCGAAGAACGACTAAAGACCGAACTTTCGATCCCGGTGTTTCATGACGACCAGCACGGAACGGCCATTGTGGTGCTGGCAGGCTTGATAAATGCGCTTAAAGTCGTGGGTAAGGAGTTAGAGGAAGCTGCGATTATCATTAACGGGGCCGGAGCGGCAGGCATTGCCATTGCCCGTTTGCTCACTCTGGCCGGGGCAGGAGATGTGGTTTTGTGTGACCGAATGGGAGTTATTTATGCCGGCCGACCGACAAATAATGCTGTGAAGGAAGAATTAGCCTGTGAGACTAACCGGGAAGGTATCAGGGGCGATTTGTCTGCGGCCATGCCTGGGCGAGACGTATTTATCGGCGTTTCGGCACCAGGTACAGTCAATAGCCAGATGGTGGCATCCATGGCCCGGAAACCGGTGGTATTTGCCTTAGCGAATCCCGTACCGGAGATCTTCCCGGAGGAAGCTCAAGCTGCCGGTGCAGCGGTAGTGGGTACAGGGAGATCGGATTATCCCAACCAAGTTAATAATGTGTTGGCTTTCCCTGGGGTTTTTCGGGGTACCTTCGACGCCCGGGCAGTACAAATTACAGATGCGATGAAGTTGGCGGCAGCGCAGGCATTGGCCGACATGGTGGGCGCCAGAGTCTCGCCGGAGTTTTGTCTTCCTGATGCGTTTGAGCCTGAGGTGGCAACTCGTGTTGCCCAGGCAGTAAGAGTAGCGGCGACCGAGAAATATTGACCAAGGAGGAAAAGAATTGGAAACCACTTTTGAGCAGACAAAGTTAGTGTTACTACAGGGGGATATTACCGAGCAGACGACGGAAGCTATTGTTAATGCAGCCAACAGCAGTTTGTTAGGCGGCGGGGGAGTCGACGGGGCTATTCACCGAGCTGCCGGCCCGGCGCTCCATGAAGAGTGTCTGGCGATTCGGGCCCGTCAAGGGGGTTGCCCTACCGGCCAGGCGGTGATAACTGGCGGCGGTAATTTAGCCGCTCGTTATGTGATCCATACCGTGGGGCCTATTTGGCGTGGAGGCGGTGAAAACGAAGCGGAGCTTTTAAGTCAGGCGTATCGCAACAGTCTGTGTTTGGCTCAGGAGAACGGAATTCGCTCGTTGGCATTTCCGTCCATCAGTACCGGTGCCTACAGATTTCCTTTGCGGGAAGCGGCGGCCATAGCTTTGGCTGCGGTCAAGGAATTTGTGGCTCAGCAACCGGAGGCATTAGATGAGGTGCGGTTCGTTCTGTTTTCTTCTAAGGACCTGCAGGTATACCAAGAGATCTTGACCGAGATGATTGATTCCAACCAATTGCCGTACGCTTAGCAGAGAGGATGGTGGCCATGGCATTTAACCATATTCAGCCTGTATTGCCCGGAATTAGTAAGACAGCATATCGTAATCTACCGGTAGCCAAATTAGTGGAGATGGCTGTGCAGCGCGACGAAGGAGTATTGACTGCTACCGGTGCCTTGAGAGTCGCCACCGGCAAGTACACAGGACGGTCACCCGATGACAAATTTCTGGTGGATAGGGAGTCGATCCATGATCGTATCTGGTGGCAAAACAATAAGAAAGTGATCCCGGAACAATTTGAGGCCTTGTATCAGCGGCTAAAGGTCTACCTGCAGGATAAGGAACTGTTTGTCTTCGACGGCTTTGCCGGCGCTGATCCATCTTACCGGCTCCCCATCAGGGTGATTAACGAACTGGCCTGGCAGAATCTATTTGCGCACCAGCTATTTCGGCGGCCGGTAGCAGCGGAGCTTGCGGACCATAACCCAGAGTTTACCATTATCGCTGTCCCCGGGTTTCAGTCTCAGCCGTCTGTTGACGGTACCAATTCTGAAGCGGTTATTATGCTCGATTTTGAGCAGCAGTTGGTGGTAATCGGTGGGACTTCATATGCCGGCGAAATTAAGAAAGCAGTGTTTACAGTGATGAACTATCTTCTTCCTTTGCGTGGTGTTTTGCCTATGCATTGCTCTGCTAATGTCGGCCGAGCCGGTGACGTAGCCTTGTTCTTTGGGTTATCCGGAACGGGAAAAACCACCCTGTCAGCCGATACAGAGCGTTTTCTCATCGGTGATGACGAACACGGTTGGTCTGACCACGGCATCTTTAATTTTGAAGGCGGCTGCTATGCCAAAACCATTAGGCTTTCTCGGAAGCATGAACCCCAGATCTGGGATGCCATTCGCTTTGGTGCCGTGTTGGAAAACGTGGTACTAGGTCCGAATACCCGGGAAGCGAACTATGACGACGACAGCTTAACCGAAAACACTCGAGCCGCCTATCCCTTGGAGCATATTCCAGGGGCCGTGGTCAAGGGTACCGGCGGGCAGCCGCAGACGGTAATTTTTCTGACAGCCGATGCTTTTGGAGTGTTACCACCGGTGGCTAAACTAACCAAGGAGCAAGCCATGTACCACTTTATTTCCGGCTATACGAGCAAACTAGCCGGTACAGAACGGGGCATCACCGAGCCGCAAGCGACTTTCTCCACCTGTTTCGGAGCTCCGTTTTTACCGCTGCCGCCCACTGTTTACGCACAGCTGCTGGCAGATCGAATTGTCAAGCATAATACTGCTGTTTTTCTCATTAATACAGGTTGGTCAGGAGGACCATACGGAGTAGGTGAGCGTATGAATCTGAGTTACACCCGGGCTATGGTTAGAGCGGCCATTGACGGCAGTTTGAAAAACGTTGCTTACCGGCCCCACCCAGTGTTCCAGGTGCTAATTCCTGCCAGTTGTCCCGGTGTTCCGTCTGAGATCCTGGATCCGGCTGTGACGTGGGATAACAAGGACAAGTACCAACAAGCGGCCACACAGTTAGCAGCGCGCTTCACCCAGAATATGACTAAGTTTAGGGTTCCGCCGGATATTCTAGCCGCCGGCCCGGGCGGTGGAGCGAACATAAACAGTGAATAATCTAAGCCAGTGTCTCAAAGACAAGGCCAAGGTGTTAGGGTTAGCTCCGGTGGGGATTACTTCGGCGGCACCTTTAGCAAAAGCGCGAACTGTTTTGGAACAGATCAATACAAGCGGATGCCGAATCCCATTTACCACCGGCGATATTGAGCGGCGAACTAATCCGAATCTGGTCTGGCCGGAGGCGGAATCATTGGTGATGGTAGGCTTACCGTTTAAAGTCCCGGCCAGCGGCCCCAAAGTAAGTGGAGAGCTAAGAGGATACTGGGCTGCCGGTACTTGCGGGAACGACTACCATGATGCCTTATTAGAGAAATTGAGGGCGCTGGGCCACTTCTTGCAGGAAACGGTTCCGGGAACCAGAGTGGCAGTGTTTGTCGATACCGGGCCTTTACTGGAGAGAGCTTTGGCTTATCGCGCCGGGCTGGGTGTCTGGGGGGAAAACAGCTTCATAATCCGGCCTCAAACCGGACCGGCCTTTTTTTTGGGTGGCTTGGCGACTAATGCACCTCTGGCTCCAGACCAACCATTGAGCACCTCCTGCCTAAAATGTGGGCGCTGCCGCGATGCTTGCCCGACAGCAGCACTGTCGGTTCCATACCGTTTGGACTATCGGCGCTGTTTGTCCTATTGGACCCAGGCGAAAGAGCTTATGCCAGCCGAACTGCGACCGCTTTTGGGCAACCGTCTCTACGGCTGTGACACCTGTGTACGGGCTTGTCCGCTGATAGAAAAGTCACCCCAGGAAGGGGTGACGGTGGATTTGATAAGATTCTTGGCCTTCACAGAGGAGGAGTTTCAAAAGGAGTACGGTACCAGCAGCGCTGCCTGGCGGGGGCGGACTGTACTGCAGCGAAATGCCGTGCTGGCATTGGGCAACAGCGGCCGCCGACAGGTCGTTCCGATCTTAATTCAGTGCCTTAAGGATCGGCGGACCTCTGTGCGAGCAGCAGCGGCCTGGGGCTTGGGCCGACACGGCGGCCAACGGGCCTATGTGGCCCTGCGAGAGCAGCTTAAGCAAGAGCCGGAAGCGAGCGTGCGGACTGAAATTGAATTTGCGCTTCAACGGATCTCAACGTAGATGGTAATCACTTCTTCGCGCAATTCACGGGCTGTGTTCCAGGCTACGACCCGATAGCGTCCAGGCTCTACCCGACGGCCCGCGCTGTCTACTTGAGGCCATTGTTCGGTAAAGATCATCGTCTCTCCGGGCCGAGCGTGGATGCGCTGCACGGCTTGGCTGAAAGCGCGACCATCGGACCAACGCCAGATGAGGCGGTTATCCTGTCTGATTTCGAACTCGTATCGTTGCCCGGTTAGATAGGTGAGGGTTTGAGTTCGGCGACAGGTATTGGTCTTAGTGAGTTTCATCGTCACCGGCGTACCACGGGTATAAGAGGTGCGATCGGTGGACAAGGTGAGCCGGAAACACTCTGTTTCGCGTTTTTCTTCCGGCGGCGTAACCGGAACAGCAGCTTCTGGGATTCGCAGGCGCAGGCCCGGATATACCAGGCCAGGGTTGGCTCGTACGAGATCGTCCAGAGAGATGCCGTAACGGCGGGCGATACTAAATAATGTTTCACCTCGCTGAACCACATGAACAGTCACACCGGGAGGGGCTGGAACAGTGGGAGGTGTTGGTACTGTTGGTTCTTCCACTGCAATAATTACCAGCTCTTGGCCGGGGAAAATCTCACTGCTGGTAAGGTTGCTAGCAGTCATGATCTCTTGTTCCGACACACCGAACAGACGAGCTATACTCCATAAGGTATCGCCTGGCTGTACCACGTAGATAGCCATGGCAGGGCCTCCTTTGTACGATTTATAGTTTATTGTATGCTCCGAGGTCTTTAGTTGTCGAAGCAAAAGGCCGAAAAACATAATGAGGGGTGTGAATTGGCGATGGAAGTGTACGATCAAGCTTACGCTTTAGCGCGAAGCTTACGGAACTCACAGAGTTTCCAACGCTTGCTGCAGGCGGAAAAGGCTTTGGCGCAACAACCGGGGAAGTGGGAAAAATTGCAAGAGGTACGGAAGAGACAGCTAGAGCTGACGGCAAGAGAGCTGGCCGGGGAGAAAATAGCGGCGGAAACTATTAGGGCACTGGGGCAAATGATGGAAGCTTTGGTGGTAGATGAACAGATTCGGGAATACTTGGCAGCAGAAGAGCGTTTTGGTCGCCAACTGGCTGATGTGCAGAAGATATTGGGGGAAGTGCTCAAGGATCTAACTCTGCTGCAACGTGATCAAGGCGGGGAAGGAGTGCGATCGGATAGTGACTAGGGGACGCCAAGTGAAAAGCTTATTATTTGATCTTGACGGCACCCTAATAAAGCTGGACATGGCGGCTTTTTTACCCCAGTACTTTAAGGCTTTAGGGAGACACGCAGCTCGTTTTATCGAGCCGGAAGTTCTTATCCAAAAAATTATGGAATCAACAGCAGCCATGATAAACAATCTTGATCCCAAGCTGGCCAATAAGGACGTATTTGAACAAGATTTTACCGCACGCTCAGGTTTAGCAGCGGAGGAAGTTTTGCCGTTATTTGATTCTTTTTATGATCATGTTTTCCCCCAGTTGGCTGGGGAAGAAGTCCAAAGCCCCGGGGCCCAAGAAGCAGTGAAACTGGCGTTGGAGCGAGGACTGGAGGTGGTGGTAGCCACTAACCCGGTGTTCCCATTGCAGGCTATACGGGAGCGGCTGCGCTGGGGCGGATTTGGGGACACCGAGTTTACGCTGATAACTTCTTACGAGAATATGCATTTTTGTAAGCCTAGACGACAGTATTATAAAGAGATTCTAAGGATGCTGGGCCGAAAACCGGCCGAGTGCTGGATGATCGGCAATGATGTAGGGGAGGATCTGGTGGCCGGCGAATTGGGGATCAGTACGTTCTTGGTGCAGGATTATCTAATTCCCGGGCGTAAGGAACCGGCTGCGACCCGAACCGGGTATATGGCCGATCTACCGAACTTTGTGAACAGCGTAACTGGATAGGGAAGGAATACCATTCTGTGGCGTGGAATACTAACAGGCGCAAGAATGAGGTGAGGAGGCGGTAACAGCTGTTTAAGACGCTGACTGTTCACACCAAATCCACCAGTGAATTTGTGGATATTACGGCCGAGCTGACCGAGCTCGTAAAGGAGAGCGGGATTACCGATGGCGTCTGTTACGTCTATGTGCCCCATACCACGGCTGGAGTGACTGTAAACGAGAGTTACGACCGAGCAGTGGCCCGCGACATCGAAACCACCCTCTCCCGATTGGTACCTCGCTTAGGCGATTATCTGCATGGGGAGGGAAACAGCGCGGCTCACATTAAGGCAACCTTAGTGGGCTCAACAGTAACTCTGCTTGTTAATGACAGGGCCTTGTCCTTGGGGCGCTGGCAGGGCGTCTACTTTTGCGAATTTGACGGACCGCGAACCCGCCAGGTTCTGGTGCGGATAGCCGGTTTACCGTGAGGGAAATAGGCCCAGAGCGAGGAGGAGCCGGTTTGATGAAGGAAATCGAACCTGAATTTACTGCTAACGCCTTAACAGTGCTGCAGCGGCGCTACTTGAAGCGGGGCGCTGAGGGAGAAGTTTTGGAGACGCCGCGTGACATGTTGCAGCGGGTGGCGGTGCACGTAGCTGGTGCGGACAGGCTCTATGATCCGGAAGCTAACCTGGAAGAGTTGTCAGCTCAGTTTTATCAACTGATGGCCAGACTGGAGTTTCTCCCTAATTCCCCGACCTTAATGAATGCTGGGCGCGAATTAGGACAGTTGTCGGCCTGCTTCGTATTGCCGGTGGAAGACTCCATGGAAAGTATCTTCGAAGCGATAAAAAACACGGCGCTTATTCATAAGAGCGGCGGGGGTACCGGGTTTTCATTCTCCCGCATACGACCGCACAACGATGTGGTTATGTCCACTAAGGGGATTTCCAGTGGGCCGTTGTCGTTCATGCGTGTTTTTGATGTGGCCACCGAGACGATAAAACAAGGCGGAACCCGCCGTGGTGCCAATATGGCTATCTTGAGAGTGGACCACCCAGACATCATAGATTTTATTACCATCAAGCAAAACGAAGGTGTACTTACAAACTTTAATCTGTCGGTGGGATTAACCAAAGACTTTATGGCTGCGGTTAGAGAAGACCGAGACTATCCTCTTATCAACCCGCGCACGGGGCAGGAAGTAAAACGGCTGCAAGCACGCAAAGTCTTCGACCTTATCGTTAACATGGCTTGGGCTAGCGGGGAACCGGGGATAATCTTCTTGGACCGGCTCAATAGGGACAATCCCACGCCGGCGCTAGGTGCTATCGAGAGCACAAATCCATGTGGTGAGCAGCCACTGCTTCCGTATGAAAGCTGCAACTTGGGTTCTATTAATCTTAGTCTTATGGTTCAAGCCGGCAAGGACGGCCCAGAGGTTGACTGGGAACGTTTGGGTCAGGTCACGGCTCTGGCTGTACATTTCTTAGATAATATAATCGATGTAAACCGCTATCCGCTGCAACAGATTGAAGAGATGACCAAGGACAACCGCAAAATAGGTCTCGGTATTATGGGCTTTGCCGATCTTTTGATCAAACTGGGTATTCCTTACGACAGTGAACAAGCGGTGGCATTGGCGGAAAGGGTCATGGATTTTATTCACCGTAAGGCTCGTTCTGCCTCAGAAGCCTTGGCTAACAAGCGAGGTCCTTTTCCTAATTGGGAACAGAGCATTTACAGCGGACAAATTAAACTCCGCAATGCTACCTTGACCACTATTGCACCTACTGGGACCATTTCTATTATCGCCGGCACATCCAGTGGGATAGAGCCTCTGTTTGCTTTGTCCTACCTGCGCAATGTCTTGAACGACGATAAACTGCCGGAACTGCATCCACTGTTTTTACAAGTAGCCAAAGAGCGCGGTTTTTACAGCCCGGATCTAATTGAGCGACTGGCAGAACGAGGGAGTGCCAGGGGGTTGGAAGGAGTACCGGAGGATGTACAGGCAGTATTTGCCACTGCCCATGACATTAGCCCTGACTGGCACATTAGGATGCAGGCAGCTTTTCAGAAACATACTGATAACGCTGTATCTAAGACCGTTAATTTCCGCCACGATGCCACTTGGGAGGACGTAAGAAAAGCCTATTTGCTGGCGTTTGATTTGGGTTGTAAAGGTGTGACCATTTATCGTGACCGCAGCCGCAGCCAACAAGTATTGAATCTGGGTGCGGCTTCAGGCCGCCAGCCGGAAGGGACTCTTGCTCCCCGACCGCGTCCGCGGGTAACAGCCGGTACCACTGAAAAGGTGAAGACCGGTTGTGGCAACCTGTATATTACGGTCAACCGCGACGAATATGGTATCTGCGAGGTGTTCACCAGCACAGGCAAGGCCGGCGGTTGCCCATCGCAGTCGGAGGCAACGGCCCGGCTGGTGTCGCTGGCGTTGCGCTCCGGTGTAGACATAGAGGCTATTATCGACCAATTGAAAGGGATTCGCTGTTTATCGACGGTATCGCGGAAAAACGGTGGTGAAATTAAAGTTCTTTCTTGTCCAGATGCCATCGGTAAAGCTATTGAGCAGAATTTTATGCAGGGGGGCAATCCGGTCTTTGAGTCAAGCGAAGATGCCGATGCCGAAACAGATCCCGGGACAAAATGCCCGGATTGCGGTACGGCCTTAGAACACTCCAGTGGCTGCGTAACCTGTCCTGCCTGCGGTTATTCAAAGTGCAACTAAAATTAGTAAGGGGGATTTTTAGTGCGCCTGGCAACAAGAGCTCAAAATATTGGTGCATCACCCACTTTGGCCATGAATGCCCGAGCCAAAGAAATGAAGCGGCAGGGTATAGATGTGCTGTCATTTACTGTGGGTGAACCTGATTTCAATACTCCGGCTCATATTGCCGCGGCCGGGATAGAAGCGATCAGAGAAGGGTTTACTCGCTATACACCGGCTGCTGGCATCCCAGAACTGAAAGAAGCCATCTGTATGAAGTTGGACCGTGATAATGAGCTTCAATATGAGCCTGCGGACGTGATAGTCTCCAACGGAGCTAAGCATTCTATTTACAATGCGCTACAGGCTTTGGTGGATGACGGAGACGAGGTGATCGTACCGGCACCGTATTGGGTCAGCTATCCGGAAATGATCAAGTTAAACGGTGGCACCCCGGTTATCATCCCGACTGCAGCTGAGGATGGGTTTAAGCTGAGACCAGAGCAGCTGCAGGAACATATTACCGATCGGACCAAAGCAATTTTCATCAATTCACCCAATAACCCCACCGGGGCCGTGTACTCACGACCAGAACTGGAGAGTTTGGCTGATATTCTGGTACCGCGCGGCATTGTGATCATTGCTGACGAGGTCTACGAGAAGCTGCTCTACGACGGAGCGGTATTCACCAGTGTGGCCGCTTTAGGGCCAGAAGTTAAGGAACATACGGTCACCGTAAACGGGGTATCCAAGACATATGCCATGACCGGTTGGCGTATAGGCTATGCAGCTGCACCCAGGGTGTTAGCCCAGGCTATGGCTAACATTCAGAGCCATGCTACTTCTAACCCTAATGCCATTGCTCAAAAGGCGGCGGTGGTCGCCCTTACCGGAGACCAGACACCGGTGCAGAAGATGCTGACTGAGTTTACCCGCCGTCGGGAACAGATGGTCAAGGGGATTAATGCGATACCGGGGATGAGTTGCTGCAAACCGGAAGGTGCTTTCTACATTTTTGCTCAGGTAGCGAGCTTGTTTGGGAAGACTATCCGTGAACGGAAGATAAACGGATCGGTGGATTTGGCCGAGGTGCTTCTTACTGAAGGCCACGTGGCCTTGGTGCCTGGGGCTGCTTTTGGAGATGATCGTTTTGTTCGGTTCTCATATGCGACTTCACTGGATGTGATTGAAAAGGGCTTGTTGCGGGTGAAGGACGTGGTGGCAGAGGCCAAGTAGCTGATAGCGAAGAGGAGTCTGGTTAGAACTACAACAAGCTTGCTTGTCCAGTGGCTTATCTAGTTGGGAAGGATGAAAGACATGCCCGACCTCTGGCGCAAAATACGCCAATTGCTCAATCGAGACGACAGGGACTTGCTGGACGAAAACAATGAGCAGAATGAAGGACCTTCGACGCCGGAGGTGCGGGTGGTAGTGCGCCGTCCCAACTCCTTTGCCGAGAGCGAAGCCATCGCCGCTTTGGTTAAGAGTGGCCAGGCGGTGGTGGTGAACTTTGAAGGGGTGCCTGTGGATACGGCTCAGCGGCTAGTAGACTATTTATGCGGAGCCACCTATGCCTTAGACGGCAACATGGAAAAGATAGGAGCGGCTATCTTTCTCTTTGCTCCCATGGATGTTAACATACACATGCGGGATCTCTTTGGGTTGGACGCGGAGTAAGCTGCCACAGGTACCACCCCCTTCTTTGTGGTACAGAGAAGGGGGTTGTTGTTTACATGACGGAGTGTTAATTTTTCCGGGAAAAGGGCCAAAAAGGAAAAAAGATGTCGGTGTGGAATACCTCTTCAAGGAAGGCAGGAGGTATTTTGTTATGGCAGGTTTTGTCCATCTTCATGTACACAGCGCCTATAGTTTACTCGACGGTGCCGGTCGCATTGAGGAATTGGTTCGCAGAGCGAAGAGCCTGGGCATGCCGGCAGTGGCTCTCACCGATCACGGAGTTATGTACGGCGCCGTGGACTTTTACAAGGCAGCACAAGCTTATGATATCAAGCCGCTGTTAGGCTGTGAGGTTTACGTTGCTCCTCGCACCCGCCACGATCGTACAGCTCGAGTAGATGATCGCTTAAATCACTTGGTTTTGATTGCTGAGAACGAACAGGGTTATGGCAATCTGATGGCGTTGGTAAGCCGGGCTTTTACTGAGGGCTTCTACTATAAGCCACGGGTGGACAAGGAGTTGCTGGCTGAGTACAAGGATGGTCTTATTGCTTTATCGGGCTGCCTGGCTGGAGAAATACCCGAGCACCTCTTGGCCAGTAATGAGGCGGGAGCGCTCAAGGCGGCGGGTACGTACTGCGATTTGTTCGGACCCGACAGCTTTTTTCTGGAACTACAAGATCAGAACTTACCGGATCAACCCAGATTGAACCGTGAGCTGCTTAATCTGGCCAAAAGGCTGAACATTAAGGTGGTAGCTACCAACGACGTTCATTATCTTCAGCGCGAGGACGCTGTCTACCACGATCTTCTTCTGTGTATTCAAACCGGCAAGAGCGTTCACCAGGCCGACCGGATGCGTTTTCCCACTGACGAATTCTATTTTAAATCCGAGGCCGAAATGGCCCAGATATTCAGCGCCATTCCTCAAGCTCTGACCAACACTGTTGCCATCGCTGAAAGGTGCCAGGTAAAGCTAAAACTGGGACAAGTACTGCTGCCGAAATTTCCGGTACCAGAGGGATTGTCGGCCGAAGCATATTTGGAACGGTTGTGCTGGGAGGGCCTTATCCGTCGCTATCAGCAGGCGGCTGCTCAAGCGCAAGAACGGTTACAGTATGAATTGAATATAATCGGGAAGATGGGATTCGCCAGCTATTTTCTTATTGTGTGGGACTTTGTGCGCTTTGCCCGGGAACATGATATCTCGGTTGGGCCGGGGAGAGGTTCAGCGGCAGGGAGCCTGGTAGCATATACCCTCGGTATTACCGATATTGATCCGTTGGCCCACGGCTTGTTATTCGAACGTTTTCTAAATCCGGAACGAGTAAGCCTGCCGGATATTGATATCGACTTCGCAGACAATCGCCGCGATGAGGTTATTGATTACGTAAAGTCCACATACGGCCCCGATCATGTGGCCCAGATCATTACTTTCGGCACCATGGCTGCTCGGGCTGCTATTCGCGATGTAGGTCGGGCTTATGATTATACCTACAGTGATGTGGACCGAGTGGCCAAGTTAGTACCAGCTGAACCAGGGGTAAGTTTAGCCGGGGCGCTGACTTCGAGTCGGGAGTTAGCAGATTTGTACCAGCGGGAGGAATGGGTGCGCCGTCTTGTAGATGCAGCCCAGAAACTGGAGGGATTGCCGCGTCATGCCAGCACCCATGCTGCCGGCGTAGTAATATCAGCCCGACCGCTGATTGAGCATGTCCCGCTCCAGCAGACTGCTGACGGTATTATTACTACCCAATACCCTTGGGAAACCATAGAAGAAATTGGTCTGTTAAAGATGGATTTTCTCGGCCTAAGGACGCTGACTGTTATCCAGGAGACGAGACGTTTAGTCCAGGAAAAGCGCGGCCGAGCCCAAGAACGGGCCGCAATGCCCTTGGACGACAAAGCCACCTATGAGCTGTTGGCCTCAGGCAATACCTTCGGCGTATTTCAATTGGAAAGCCCCGGTATGAGAGCCCTGATTCGAGAGCTCAAACCGGTTGGAATAAATGATCTCACGGCCCTGGTAGCCTTATATCGGCCGGGACCGCTGGGCAGCGGAATGGCCGAAGACTTTATCGCCAGGCGTCACGGCCGTAAAGAAGTCCGTTATTTGCACCCATTGCTGAAGCCGATCCTGGCCGAAACCTATGGTGTTATCTTGTATCAAGAGCAGGTGATGCAAATTGCCAGCCGGTTGGCCGGTTTTACGCTGGGACAGGCGGACATGCTACGCCGGGCCATGGGCAAGAAGAAACCGGAAGTGCTGGCCGGTGAACGCCAGCGGTTTGTCGCCGGGGCGCAGGAGAAGGGTGTCGAAGCTGAAATCGCCAGCCGGGTATTTGACCTAATGGAGTATTTTGCCGGCTACGGATTTAACAAATCTCATTCTGCTGCTTATGCCATGTTGGCGTACGAAACAGCCTATTTAAAGGCTAATTACCAGGCTGAGTTCATGGCGGCTTTATTGACCAGTATCATGGATGACACCGATAAAGTGGCTCTATACTGTGAAGAATGCCGGCGCTTAGGGCTAAAAGTGCTGCCTCCGGAGGTAAATTCCAGTTCCGTGGACTTTTCCGTTGATAACGGCCAGATCCGGTTTGGGCTGGCGGCTATTAAGAACGTCGGGCGAGGGGCTGCGCAGACTGTGGTCCGGGAGCGAGAGAAAGGCGGCCTGTTTCAATCTTTAGTTGACCTGTGCCAGCGGGTGGATCTGGGCAGCATTAGCAAGAGGGCACTGGAGAGCATGATCAAAGCCGGAGCTACTTGTACTTTGGACGGCAATCGCGCCCAACAGCTAGCTATCTTAGATGGAGCAGTAGAAGTGGGGCAGGCGTACCAACGGCAACAGCAAAGCGGCCAGGGGTTGCTATGGGATTTGCCGCCGGCTTCAGTTCAAGTGCCGGTGCCTAATCTGGCGGAGATCCAAACGGAGGTGAAGTTGGCCTGGGAAAAGGAAGCCTTAGGGTTGTATCTAAGCGGGCACCCGCTAGCGGAAAAAGCGGATCTGTTACGACAGGTGGTCACGGCTTGGAGTAATGAGTTAGCGGAAATACTGCCGGACACGCCGGTGGTAATGGGTGGGATTGCCAGTAATTGGAAAGAAATAACCACCCGTAAGGGAGAACCCATGGCTTTTCTCACGGTGGAAGATATGACCGGGGGTTTCGAAGCAGTGGTATTTCCGCATATTTTTGCCGGCAGTCGGTGGCTGCAGCGTGATCAACTGATCTTGATTAAAGGTCGGGCTGCCGACCATAACGAAGAGCTGCCCAAAGTGTTGGTGGATAAGCTGCTGCCCCTGGCTGCAGCCCAAGCACTGTACCTGCGGCTCACCGCTTCCACTCAGATTGATATCAGAGAGTTACAGGCCGAGATAGCACCTTATCCAGGAGACAGTCCGGTATTTGTCCTTTTTGCCCATGACCGACGTTTGCTACGATGGGATAGGCGCTACAACGTTCGCTTGTGCGAGGATCTTCTAGCCCGGCTCAGGCAGCTACTTGGCGCTGACAATGTGGCGGTGAAGACAAGAAATATCTAATGGGGAAAAAGGAATTAGCTGAAGACAGGGCGAAAGATATAAGATCCTTAACTATAAAGGTTCAAGGGGGGGCCTCAGCTTAAGATGTGGACAGTTGTATATGTGGCTCGCAATGGGATAGAGGCCGAAATGCTCAAAGGTATTCTCAACCAAGAAGGAGTATTGGTCATGTTGCGGGCGTTAGGGGTGCCGCACTTAGGCAGTTCCAGCAGTGTGGAAATTTTGGTGCCGGCGTCAGAAGCAGAGGAAGCAAACGAGATTCTGCAAGGTAACCTGTGCCTTTAATTGGGAGTGATAATCTAGTGCGCAGAACAAAAATTGTGTGTACCATCGGACCGGCCAGTGAAAGTGTGGAGCAGGTGCAGCAACTGTTGGTTGCCGGCATGGATGTAGCTCGGCTCAATTTTTCCCACGGTGACCATGTTATTCATAAGCGGCGCATTAATACTCTAAGGGCTGTGTCTAAACAGCTGGGCCGGTCTTTAGCTATTATGCTCGATACTAAAGGGCCGGAGATTCGTCTGGGTACTTTCGCCAGCGGACAGGTTACCCTTGAAGAAGGAGACAGCTTTACCTTCACCACTTATCCGGTGATAGGAGACCGGACTCGGGCCCAGGTGTCTTACCCACAGCTTCCCCAAGATGTTCACAGCGGCCAAATCATTCTCTTGGCCGATGGTACTATATCGATGGAAGTACAGGAAGTTACAGATACGGAAGTACACTGTCGGGTGCTAAACGCCGGCATCTTACAGGATCGAAAGAAATTAAACCTGCCCGGCTGCAACTTGTCGCTGCCAGCATTGTCCGAACAAGATGTGGCTGATATTACTTTTGGAGTGGAAAACGGCGTTGACTTCATTGCCGCTTCATTTATCCGTAAGGCGCAGAACGTGTTGCAAATTAGGGAGGTTGTGGAACGGCTAGGAGCCAGCACATCTATTATCGCCAAAATAGAAAGCGGTGAAGGGGTCGAGAACATCGATGCCATCTTGAAGGTGGCCGACGGAGTAATGGTGGCTCGCGGCGACTTAGGGGTGGAGATTCCAGCCGAGGAAGTGCCGTTGATTCAGAAGATGATTATTACGAAAGCCAACCGACTGGGTAAGCCTGTGATTACAGCAACCCAGATGCTAGAATCGATGGTGCTGACTCCCCAGCCAACCCGCGCCGAGGCTAGCGATGTAGCGAACGCTATTCTAGACGGTTCTGATGCAGTGATGTTGTCAGCCGAAACAGCTACCGGGCGTTATCCCATGGAGGCTGTGAGCTATATGGCGCGAATTGCCAAGCGCACTGAGAGTGCCCTGATGTATGAGCGGGGTCTAAAGCACCAAGCACTCAATGGAGATGTTAGTGTCACGGACGCCATAAGTTATGCCACTTGTACTGCCGCGCGGGCCCTTAAGGCCACAGCTGTTCTAGTATCCACCAGCTCAGGCTATACGGCCCGGATGGTAGCCAAGAACCGCCCGCAGGCACCTATTATCGCCGTGACTGCCAGGGAAACCGTGGTGCGGCAACTGCTGTTAGTGTGGGGCGTATATCCTCTGTTGACTCGTACCACAGCCAATACCGACGAGATGATCGATTTGGCGGTGCAAGCGGCGCTGGATCATGGGTACATTAAGGAAGGAGACCTGGTGGTTATCACAGCCGGAGTGCCGGCCGGAGTGCCCGGCAGCACAAATCTAATAAAGGCGCAGATAGTGGGCGATATACTGGCACGTGGTACCGGAGTGGGGAACGTGGGTACAGCCGGGAGCGTCTGTGTGTTGAAAGATGCCAGCGAGGGCAGACAAAAGTTCAACCGTGGCCAGATATTGGTAACCCACACCACTGATAAGACAATGATTCCCTTTATGGAACGAGCAGCGGCTATCATTACCGCCGAAGGTGGACTTACATCCCATGCGGCCGTGGTCGGCCTTAATCTGGGCATACCGGTGGTAGTGGGAGTTAAAGATGCTCTCCAGTTGATGCGGGACGGTATGGTAGTGACGGTGGATCCGGTTCGAGGTTTAATTTATCGTGGCCGGGCCCAGGTAAGATAGAAAGGGTGAGGAATGTGGGCAGTATATGCTCAAGATTACGGGATGTACAACGGATTACAGTCAAGGTAGGAACCTCGACCTTGACTTATGATTCGGGAAAGCTAAACTTGGATCGGATGGAACACTTGGTCCGGGAACTGGCTGACCTGGCCCACAGTGGTCATCAAGTGATTTTGGTGAGTTCCGGAGCAATTGCTGTAGGTCGTTCCCGCCTAAGGGTTGACCATCGACCGAAGACTACACCAGAAAAACAAGCCTTGGCGGCTGTTGGCCAAGGGATTCTATTGCAGACATATGAGAAGTTTTTTGCCGAGTATGGCCTGATAGTAGGTCAAGTACTTCTGACCAAAGCTGATGTGGACAATGGTGAACGGTACGAAAATGCCGTCAATACCTTTGAGACCTTGCTAAGATATGAGGTTATTCCCATCGTTAATGAAAACGACACTGTGGCCACTGAAGAGATAGAGTTCGGTGATAACGATACTTTGTCAGCCTACGTGGCTAAACTGGCCCAAGCAGACCTTTTGATATTGCTCTCCGACATTGAAGGTTTATACACAGCTGACCCGCGACAGCAGCCTGAGGCTCACTTGATACCCTTGGTACCGGAGATTACAGCGGAAATTGAAGAGTTGGCCAGCGGATCCGGTTCGGATCTGGGAGTAGGTGGGATGGTGACCAAGATAGAAGCGGCTCGGATTGCAGGCGAGGCCGGCATTCCCATGATCATCGCCAGCGGGGAGAAGCCGGGGCTCATCAAGGCGGCTGCTGCCGGAGAAGAAGTAGGTACATTGTTTTTGCCGCCTACGTGGCGTTAGTGAGACAACAGACCGAGGAGGGTTAATCCATGGAGGAGGTACGCAAAAAGGGCCAAGCTGCCAAAGCGGCCAGCAGGGTGTTATGCACGGTATCATCGGTACTGAAGAATCGGGCTTTAGCAGCCATGGCAGAAGAGATAGTGTCTGCGGAAGATGAGATTCTGTCTGCCAATGAACTTGATATTGCTGCCGGCCGAGACAAGGGGCTGTCGGCGGCTTTGATCGATCGGCTCACCCTGACCCCAGCCCGCATTAGAGGTATGGCGGAAGGGTTGGCGGTTCTGCAGGACTTGCCTGATCCCATTGGCGAAGTGATTTCCATGTGGAAACGCCCGAACGGACTTCGAATCGGACAGGTGAGGGTTCCACTCGGGGTAGTGGGGATTATCTATGAAGCCCGGCCCAACGTGACGGTGGATGCAGCCGGTTTGGCACTGAAAGCAGGTAACGCAGTGATCTTAAGGGGCGGTTCGGAGGCTATTAACTCCAACAAAGCCATTGTGGCTGCCCTGCAACGGGCTCTAGTCGCTGTTGGGCTGTCGGAAGGGTCGGTTGACCTCATTGAAGACACCAGCCGGGAGGCAGCTACGGCTCTGATGCGGCTGAGCGAATATCTAGATGTGCTGATACCGCGGGGCGGGGCCGGACTTATTCGGGCCATAATGGAGAATGCTACCGTTCCGGTGATCCAGACCGGGGTGGGCAATTGCCATACTTATGTGGACGGTTCCGCTGACCAGGATATGGCCAGACGGATTGTGGTGAACGCCAAGTGTAGTCGGCCTGGAGTGTGTAACGCCTGCGAGACTTTGTTGGTGGACGCAAGCATTGCCGCTGCTTTTGTGCCCGAGGTGGTGTCGGATCTGACCGCCGGCGGCGTTGAAGTGCGGGGCTGTCCTCGAGTCAAGAGCCTATGTTCCCAGGTTAAGCTTGCCAGCGTGGAAGACTGGCGGACAGAGTACCTCGACTACATTATTGCGGTCAAAACAGTGGCCGGGATCGATGAGGCTATCAATCATATCAATAAGTACGGAACTCATCATTCGGAGGCTATTATCACATCTGATTATGCTCATGCTCAACGCTTTCTGGAGGAAGTCGATGCGGCGGCGGTATATGTTAACGCGTCGACCAGGTTTACCGATGGGTTTGAATACGGATTCGGGGCCGAAATGGGCATCAGCACTCAAAAGCTTCACGCCCGTGGCCCCATGGGCCTTAAGGAACTGACTACGATCAAATACATTGTTTATGGTAATGGTCAGGTACGGGAGTGATAACATTGCCGGCTGGGTATGCGGTGAGCACGGATATATACGTGCGCTATGCCGAGACAGATCAAATGGGTGTGGTCTACTATGGTAACTATTTTACCTGGTTTGAAGTGGGTCGCAACGCCTTTTTTCGAAGCTTGGGTCAGTCGTATAAAGCGCTGGAGGAACAGGGAATGTTGCTTCCCATTGTGGAAGCCTACTGCCGTTACTTGAATCCGGCTAAGTTCGAGGACCGAATCACAATTACCACCTCGTTAGATGATCTCACTGCTTCCCGACTGGTGTTTTCGTATACTATCCGATGCGGTGAGACTCCGGTGGCCACCGGACGGACAACACAATGCTTCGTGCTCAAAAAGAGCGGCCGACCGGTGAGCTTAAAAAAGCACCATCCCGATTATTGGCAGCTTTTGCAGGAGCTACTCTCAACAAGGGACAACAAGACCAGCTAAGAAACGAAACCCGGTGGTTATGGGCAATGACCACCGGGTTTCGTTTTTCTGCCTTAAGGCAGGTAAAAGTCAGACTAAAGGCGAAAGTATATATATTGAAAATAATGGTCCTACCTACTATGAGGTTACTTTTCTTAAGGATGGAGATAAGTCGGCCCTGAGCTAAAACAGGAGTGAACCAGGCCATGATCATTGAGTCCATTGTGACCACGGTTAGCCCGCAGGGACAGATGAATCCTGCCCCCATGGGTATTACTTTGTTGCCGACGGAGCAGGCTCTGCAAGTGCGGCCGTATAAAACAACTCATACCTATCAGAACCTGCTCTCGACCGGCGTCGGGGTAGTAAATTTAAGTTACGATGGGTCGCTTTTTGTCTACACGGCTGTAGGTGATCCGGTTCTGCCGGGCGTTCCGGCGGAACAAGTGCCGGGCACTGTGTTGGTAGATTGCAGCTGGTGGGAAATTGAAGTGGAAAGGATGGAGGATCGGGAAGAACGAGCCTTGTTCACTTGTCGGGTTGTTCAGGAGGGACAAAGTGGAGTTGTCAGTGGATTTAATCGCGCCCAAGCGGCTTTGGTGGAGGGAGCAATCCTAGCTTCTCGCCCTTTTTTGTATGAACACTCTTTTCTTAACCAAGAACTGGATCGGCTAGCTGCTATTATTACTAAAACCGGTGGACCACGGGAAAGAGAAGCCTTGAGCTTTCTTCTTCGGTACTTACGGCAGTTTCGAGGAAAGGTGGATGGTACCAATGCTTAAAGTTGAGACGCCCTGCCGACTGCATTTAGGACAAATAGACCTGAACGGTTCCCTGGGACGGCTTTATGGTGGGCTGGGGGTAGCTTTAGAAGGACCAAAAACCGTAATTCAGGCCGAAATAGCTTCACACTTGAGTGTGAACGGCTGGGAAAAGGAAAGGGTCCTGTCTTTAGCTAGGACGTTCCTGGCTGAAATGGGGGTTCAAGGAGGGGCCCGCCTGGTGGTGCAAGAGGCGATCCCATCACATGTGGGGTTGGGGTCGGGTACCCAATTAGCCCTGGCTGTGGGCGCGGCTTTGTTTCACCTCTACGATCAGGATTATTCGGTGGCGGAATTAGCTCGGATCAGCGGTCGGGGACACCAATCAGGGGTGGGGATTGGCATTTTCCAGAGCGGGGGTTTTGTAGTGGACGGAGGAATTCCGCGAGAATTTGACCGGGCAGACCTGAAAGGATACGTACCCCCGCTCATTTTTAGACACGACTTTCCTCCAGATTGGTGTTTTCTAGTAGTAACTCCGGCCAGCACAGCGGGTTACAGTGGGCACCGGGAATGGCAAGCGTTTCGGGCCATGCCGCCAATACCGCCGGAAGATGTGGGGCTTGTTTGCCGCCTGTTAGTTATGCAGCTCCTGCCGGCCTTACTGGAAAGAGACATTGAAGCTTTTGGGCAGGCTCTGACAGAGATTCAGTGGACCATTGGCAAACAGTTTGCTCCGATCCAAGGGGGATTGTACAGCCATCCCGCGGCTGAAGGGATTGTGCGTCTGCTCCTTAATGCCGGGGCCACCGGCGCCGGGCAAAGTTCCTGGGGACCGACCTTGTACGGAGTGGTTGAGTGTCGGGCTTTGGGGGAGGAAATTCAACAGGAGTTGAAAACGTACCTGAAGCAGATTGAGGTACCGGCTAAGGTGCGTTGTTTGTCGCCACGAAACCAGGGAGCTTCGGTGACCGGGGAAAAGGATGATTAACCATGGTTCAGAATCAGATAAAAAGTTGTTGGGAACGTTTTGTTGGGCAGGGAATACCGGTGGAGGGAATCCGCCCTGAGATCATAGCTTCTTGGGAAAGGTGCCGACGGCGGGGGCTGGATCCCTTTCAAGAAGTTAGGTGGACTCAGTTACAGGGACGAGAGCTGAAGGAACGACTGGAGGCATCCGCTTCAGTGGTGCGCGTTAGCCGACCCTTCCTGGAGAAGATCAGTGGGTTTTGTGATTTAGATGGAGCGGCATTCTTCTGTGATCCAGAGGGATGCATTGTCGCCGCTACCGGAGACCTGAACCGATTGTCTCCCCCAGAGACTGCCCTCACGGTGGGAACTCAGTGGCGAGAAGAAGAGTTGGGAACTAATGCAATCAGCCTGGCTATCGCAGAGAAAAGCCCGAGCCTGGTTACTGGGACCGAACACTATCTTAATATGATGCAAGGATTGTCGTGCGCCGCTGCTCCGTTGTTTGACCCGGAGGGTGAATTAATAGGAGTCCTCGGCATGGCCGGTTACCAGAGAACGCTTTGTTTTCATACTCTTGCTATGTTGATAGCACTGACGGCAGCGGTGCAAATGGAGCTGAAATTGGAACAGACCTGGGATCGGCTGGTGTCGGTGTTACAATCGATTTCTGAGGGCCTTATCTTTATCGATAATAAGGGCATCGTTAGCCAAATGAATACTGTAGCTGGGAGAATTTTCGGTCTCGATCCGGTGGAATGTTTGGGGAAGCCCGTGGAAGAAGTTTTCTGCAACTCTTTTCCATTATTACGGATGATTAAGACTGGTCGAGAAGGTTTTAATGATCGGGAGTTGGCGGTAGATTTTCAGGGCCGGCGGTTACGCCTCACTGTTTCCAGTCAGCCTGTTTGTTCCAAACGGGGCGGAGTTATCGGGGTGGTGCTGACTTGCCGAGAGATGAAGTCGGTACAACGATTGGTGACGCGCATGGCCGGCGCCCAGGCTCGGTTCGAATTTGAGGACTTAATTGGAGAAGATCCAAAGTTTACTGAGAGTATCGGTATCGCCAAGCGGGTAGCCCGCACAGATTCCACCTTGTTGATCATGGGAGAAAGCGGTACTGGGAAGGATCTATTTGCTCAAGCAATCCACAATGCCAGTCCTCGACGGGACGGGCCTTTTGTAGCGATCAATTGTGCCGCCTTGCCCCGCGACTTAGTGGAAAGCGAGCTGTTTGGCTATGAAGAGGGCGCCTTTACCGGGGCAAAAAGAGGGGGGCGACCGGGAAAGTTTGAATTAGCCAGCGGCGGTACTTTGTTTCTGGACGAAATTGGCGACATCCCGCTGGAGACGCAGGCCAGTTTGCTTCGAGTGCTGGAAGAAAAGCAAGTGATTCGGATCGGAGGGCATACGCCAGTTCCAATTCAAGTTAGATTTATTGCCGCCACCAACAAGGACATTGCTAAGCTAGTCAATGAAGGACACTTTCGTTTAGATCTGTTTCATCGTCTCAGCGTGGTTAATCTGTTTATTCCGCCGTTGCGGGAGCGAGGCGATGATGTCCTCTTGCTGGCGCGCTATTTTCTGCGACGTGTTTCTGGGCAATTAGGCTATGAGCAGGTGGTTATGAACCCGTCTATTAAACAAGTTCTATTAGAGTATCACTGGCCCGGCAATGTTCGGGAACTACAAAATGCCATTGAACAGGCATTACACCTGGCAGAGGACGGAACTTTACAGCTGGAACATTTTCCGGCGCGGATTTGTGTGCCCCGGTCGCATACCATGAGGCCAGCCATGGCCGAAAAAGGTCACAGCTTAGCCGAGGTGGAACGAATGGCCATTGTGCAGGCACTGGAGGTTTATCAAGGAAATGTAAGCAAAGTAGCAGCCTTTCTGGGAATCGGTCGTACCACTTTGTATCGGAAACTAAAGCGCTATGCGATTGAACTGAAAACTTTTCGGGAAGATGCATCATAGTGGATCATGTGCCGGAATGAAACAAATCTTGTCCACCATTCTCCCTCTCTACTCTAAAACCATAAATAACCAAACTGTATACCAAAACCGTATCATTGTGAAACAAAATCCTGAACAGTATTTGCCGCTGCAGAAATAGCCACAAGCCTCACTGACCGTAGGGTAGGCGCAATATTGCCAAGCCTGGCACAAATATTGCAACTACCAACAAGTAAGAATTGTGCCAAAAAGAGGGGAGGTGAGGTTGAAGTTTCGACACACTGTTTACTGGTAAGCATGGTTTGGGCAAAAAAGAAAAAAGAAAGGGGAATTGTCCGTGTCTAGTACCATCCATGAAAAGATGATTAAAGAAGCCTTATCGGCTCAGCGGGCAGATATCGGGGTAATTAAGGAAAAGCGGGGTCAGACCTTTACCATTGGTGACGCCCAGCCCTATGTGGATGCCGTCAACGGTATGACCGTTGGGGAGGGGCAGTCCCCTGAGGTCATTGACCTCCATGTTCAGTCTGTCAATGCCCATTACGAAATCCTCAAAGGATTGACTACGTACGTCCGACCTGAAGACGATCCTTTTGTCGAGCACTACCAGACTCCCCCTATTCTCGAAATTCTGGTTGAGGAAGACACTGGTTTCAAAGAGTCTATGAGCAAGTTTATCGACGCCATTGCAACGAACGAGGCCTTAGTTGGACGAGAGGCGGTCAGACGTTATGGCGGGTTCTATGGACCCACTTGCGTGGTGGATTTTGCTTTCTGTCCTGGTTCCACCACTTCAGTGGTAAACGAGATTCTCAAAGGCGTAGATATTCCAACGGCTCATAAAAAGGCTATTTTGTCGGCCAAGTCGTGGGGAATGAACACCTCTTATGGGATCGGGGCCGCCTTTGCCGATTCCATTGAGGCGGGCAAGACCACTGCCCAAGCTGTTCGGGACGAGATTGAGATGCTGCAAATGGTCTATCGGGAGCCGATCGCAGCTCAGACGAAGCTTATGACCGATGGTGGTCATCAGTCCTTTGATGTTAAGGAGTATATGCTCAAATACAAAGAGCGGATGAAGCCCCTCATTCTTAAGGCAGTAGAAGCAGGGGTTCATTATGGTAACATTGTTACTGTTCCAGCTTACTGTGTAGGCGATGTGGCTCACCATATTGCCCAATCGATGTTCAATATGGCCAAGGACGATGTAATTATGGCCATTATGGAAGCTGAGACCGATGTTTTGGCCAACACTCTCCAGAGAGGGCTGGAACAGGGCTACGACAGCGCCTATGATGTTTTGAGTGTAGCTACCGGTTCCACTGCCTGTGGGGCAGCTTACATCTTGGAGAAAGATGGATTCACTGCGCCGATGGTGATCGATCTGTTAACGAAACGTTTCTATAACTATGTCCAACTATATCCGAACCGTGGGGCTGCTGCTGAACTCCACAATGTAGACTTTATGGATATGATCCACCGGGGGAGCAATATTCTGGAAGATGAACCTATCGGCAATGGCGGCAAGGTGAGAGGTGTCAAAGTTGATTTAGATCCCATCGACAAGAATGAGGTGCTGGCTAATCCTCAGCGTTACACCTATCCGGCCTGTGGTATTACGGTACGATTCTCCGCTCTTATGCGGCTGGCCGACTTCCCTTGTCTCCTGACCAGCGAGCCGGTAACCGCCACTTTGATGACCAATATTATTGCCCTGAACCCTGAAGTCCCCGGTTCTCCAGCCCGAGTTTGCAAGGACTGTGCTGTCTGCATCTTGACTAAACGCCATAGCCACTGCAGCTGGCATGATACTGTATAGACAGCGGATGTTAGGACAGTGATGAGACCTCAGTATTTTAAGCAGCAATAAGGATATGTAGGGGGTCTAACTTGTCTGTAGGCTGTGGGAGGTGAAGCGGGTGGTAAGACAGAAGGAAACAGGCACCACCACTGCTAACCTCCTGCAGTTTACTTTTTTCGTACTGCTGCATCTGCAATTAGGCTCAGTGCAGGGGAGGTGGCAGGGTGAAGAAACTACTCATTCAACTGGATACAGACTCCATGCCCAGTGTTTTTGACACTGTTGTGGCCTACGATGCCGGAGTCGACCATGTCTTGGCCTACGGTGGGGTGACGGCAGAGAATGTACGCGATTTTGTCTACGGAGCAATGTTTACCCGCAGCAACCAAGATCTAAAAAATACGGCCATATTCATCGGCGGTTCACAAGTGGCAACTGCCCAGGAAGTGTTAACGACTGTGCAAAAGACTTTTTTCGGTTCGGTTCGAGTGTCGGTGTTAATGGATGCTAATGGCTGTAACACTACAGCGGCAGCAGCGGTTATCAAAATTAATCGTGCTTATCCCGTAGCTGGGCAGAAGGCTTTGGTAATGGCGGGAACGGGACCGGTAGGACTCAGAGTGGCAGCCTTGTTGTCTTTGGGCGGCGGCCAGGTAACTTTGACTTCCCGATCCATGGCTCGGGCCGAAGCGGCCTGTCAGACTTTAGCGGAACAATATAAGGTGGTCGTAGAACCGTTGAAGCTTAATCCTAATGATCAACAGGCTGCAGGTGCAGCCTTAGCCGATAAGGCCATTGTGGTCACTACCGGTGCCTTAGGCGCAGTTCTTTTGACCGAGGAAACCTGGGCTGGAGCCGCGGCCTTGAGAGTTGTAGCAGACCTTAATGCTGTGCCCCCTGGCGGTGTTACTGGCCTGAAACTGAGCGATGATGGGAAGAGGCGTCAGGGGAAAATATGTTTTGGCGCCCTGGGCATCGGCGGACTCAAGATGAAGATTCACAAGACTGCTGTGGACCATCTGTTTACTAGAAACGATGTGTTCCTGGATGCTCAAGAAGTATATAGTTTAGGCCAGGACAGCTAGGAGGAAACGGTCTTGCAGAAGTTGTTGGTGCTGGGTTTTAGCACTCGGGGTTTGGCTGAAGCTGTTGCCAAGAGCAAGGAAGGCAGCAGCTATGAGCTCCTAACCTTGGATTACTTTGGTGACTATGATCAAAACCAATGGGGGCAGAGTTATTCACTGTGGCGGGATTTTGGACAGGCATCTTTTTCAGCCCAAGCCTTGGCCACGTCCGCCACCAAGTTGAGTTATGATACTTTGGCCTATACTTCAGGCCTGGATGATGAGCCTGATTTGGTGGCTGAATTGACAACCGGCCGAGAGCTGTTGGGTAACGACAGCTCTACCCTACGGCGGGTCAGAGATTGGGAACAACTTCACCGGTTCTTGGAGACTAACAGGTTCGCTTACCCGCGGACGTTGTATCAATGGCAGGGGCCGGTGCCTTCGGGACGGTGGCTGTTAAAACCCAGAAAGTCCGGCGGTGGAACCAACATTAACTGGGCGGCGGAGGAGGTGCATCTGTCCGAAGACTACCTGCTGCAGGAGTATCGGGCCAGTATGCCGGCCTCCGTCTCCTTTGTTGCCAATGGTCAGAAAGCTTACGTTTTAGGCATAAGTGAACAATTATGTGGAAGCCGGGATTTTGGAGCATCAGAATTTATTTATTCAGGCAACATCGTACCGTTATGGCTGGATCGATGGAGTGAGTTCCCGATTGGCTTGTGGACTTGGTTAAAGAAGCTGATTAACCTCGTCACCGTGGAATTTGGTTTGAAGGGATTAAATGGTATTGATTTTCTTCTCACTGCTGACGACGAACCGATGTTTCTGGAGGTGAATCCCCGCTACTCGGCATCTATGGAGCTTTTTGCTGCTGCTTATGGCTACGACTTGTTTTCGTTGCATGTCAAGGCCTGTCAGGGCTTTGGGGTAGAACAGGCCGTTTTGCCTGCCATATGCCAGCGGCAGGGCTACTGGGGGAAAGCTATCGTCTACGCCCCATGGGATTTAAGCAGCGGCGATACCGGTGGCTGGTTCCGAGCCGGGATCCGTGACGTTCCTCATCCGGGTGAAAAAATATCGGCCCACTCTCCGATTTGCACCGTTCTAGCCCGGGGAGATACGCGGGAGGAATGTATGGAGGCCCTTCGTGAACAGCAGTACTGGGTATTAGCCCAAGTGATTCCCAACAATAGGAAAGGGGGCGGCTCCGGTGAAGGTTGAGGTAATTCTAATTACCGGCAGAACCATCAACCAGGGCCGAGGCTTGATGCAAGGTAAGGAGTCAGGGCTATACCGAAAGGAAACTGCCGTGGTTGAACTAGGCGCTGCCGTTCTAGAGCAATTGGGGCTGCAGGCAGGAGATTTGGTCCGGGTGGGCACCGCGTTTGGAGAAGGAATATTTAGCTGTCGCCTAGCTGATCTGCCTCATAATCTGGCCTTTGTTCCCTACGGTCCAGAAGCTAACCGCCTGACCGATGCACGAACAAACGGGAGTGGGATGCCTGGCTACAAAGGACTCCAGGCCTGGGTGGGGAGGGACTCCAGTGGTTGTTCATAAGAATGTTGTTTGTCCTGGCTGCGGGTCCCTGTGTGACGATCTCCAAGTTACAGTGGAGGAAAACAAAGTGACAGCTGTACTGCGAGGATGTATGTTAGGTCGGGCTAAATTCACAGCTTCCCCTGCAGGCGTAAGCCCCCGAGTGGCCGGACAGGAATCAAGCTTCAAGGCGGCACTGGCTGCGGGGGCCAGGATTCTGGCTACTGCTCGCCATCCATTGATTTACGGACTTTCCAGCACTACGTGTGAGGCTCAAAAGAAAGCGGTGTATTTGGCAGAAATAATCGGGGCCAGCATCGATTCAACGTCATCAATCTGCCATGGTCCCGGTACATTGGCTCAACAGCTGGTTGGTATCCCCACTTGCTCTTTGGGTGAGGTTAAAAACCGAGCTGATGTGGTGGTTTTTTGGGGCTGTAATCCGATGGAAGCTCATCCGCGTCATTTTAGCCGCTACTCTGTAGCAGCCAGAGGCCTAGAGGTGGCCCGAGGGAGAAAAGACAGACAAGTGATCGTGGTGGACGTACGGAAGACAGCAACGGCCAAAGGAGCCGACCTGTTTCTGCAGGTGGAACCAGGTGGCGATTTTGAGGTGCTGACAGTACTGCGGGCCTTGGTTAAGGGCCATGAACTCCCCCGAGCAACTTACGGAGGAATACCATGGGAACAGCTTGTGGAAGTAGGTGAGATTTTGCGGGCCGCCAGTTATGGTGTGCTTTTCTTTGGGATGGGTCTGACTATGACCAGAGGTGGGCCTTATAATGTAGCCCAGGCCATAGACTTAGTTCGTGACTTAAATCGGCACACCAAGTTTGCTGCCATGCCGATGCGAGGTCACGGTAATGTGGCCGGCAGCGAAAGTGTTTTGGCCTGGCAAACAGGATATCCTTTTGCAGTCAATTTTAGCCGCGGTTACCCGCGCTATAATCCGGGGGAGTTTACTGCTACCGATCTATTACGGCGGCGGGAAGTGGATGCGGCTCTGATTGTGGCTGCCGATCCAGTGGTTACATTACCTGCCCGGGCTGCGGCCTGCTTAAAGGAAATCCCTACAGTGGTTGTGGACCCCTATTATTCGCCTACAGCTCAGGTAGCTCAGGTGTACTTTCCTTCGGCCCCGGCTGGAATAGGAGCCGCCGGCACTGTCTACCGTATGGATCTAGTCCCCCTGTCGGTGAAAAAGCTGATTGAATATCCATGGCCCAGCGATGAAGAAATTATCAGCGAATTAGTGCAGGGGGTGAGCAAATGCTCATGATCGAAGGTGCCTGTGTCTATGATCCCCGCAATGGGATCCACGGACAGGCGAAGAGCATCTTTGTGCAGAATGGTAGAATTGTTTCCGGGGAGCAGGGCACCGTTGACACTGTCATTCCTGCCGCTGGGTTAATAGCTATGCCAGGCGGGATCGACATTCATACCCACATCGCCGGTCCGAAAGTTAATACCGGGCGGATCTTGTGCCCAGAAGATCACCGTCGAGATCCAGTGCGTCGTACCCATAGCACCAGAAGCGGTGTCGGCGCTACGGTTCCCTCTACTTTTGTCACTGGCTATCGTTATGCCAAGCTGGGCTATACTACTGTGGTGGAGGCAGCGATGCCACCACTGAAGGCGCGCCATGTTCATGAAGAACTGGCGGACACACCTATAGTTGATAAGGGCGCTTTGGTTTTGATGGGTAACAACCACTTCACTTTAAATTTGATTCGTCAGCGAGAGAAAGAGCGACTACTGGACTACATAACCTGGCTGCTTGAGGCCACCGGTGGTTATGGGATCAAAGTAGTAAACCCCGGTGGTGTTGCCAACTGGAAACGGGGGAGCAATGTCCGACATCTGGATGATGAAGTGTACGGTTACGGTGTTACTCCCAGACAGATTATCGACACGTTACTGGACATCAATGAGGAACTAAGACTACCCCATGCCGTTCACCTGCACTGCAATGGTCTCGGTCAGGCTGGTAGCGATGAGGTGGCGTTGGCTACTATGGCCCTGGCCGCTGGACGTCGGTTACACATAACCCATCTTCAGTTTAGTGGTTACCGGAAAGCTAACGGTTTGCCGTTTGCTTCCGGGGCGGAAGCACTGGCTGCTGTTGTCAACAGCCATCCTAATTTGACTGTGGATGTAGGTCAAGTGATCTTTGGCCCAGCCGTCACCATGACCGCTGACGGACCCTTGCAATACCAACTGCATCAACTTACTGGCGAACGATGGGTGAACAATGACATCGAAGGAGAGACCGGTTCCGGGGTAGTGCCTTTGGTTTACCATGAACAGAGCTATGCCGGGGCGATGCAGTGGCTCATTGGTTTGGAACTTTTTCTACTTATTGACAACCCTTGGCAGGTGTACTTGACTACTGATCATCCTAACGCCGGTCCTTTCACCGCCTATCCTTGGATCATCAGACTCCTAATGGATCGGAGTTACCGGGAAGAGGTGGCAGCGAAGCTGAACAAAAGAGCACAGCAAAGGACCAATGTTTCAGACTTGTCCCGGGAGTATACGTTGGCGGAGATAGCTATAACCACCAGGGCCGGACCGGCACGGGCTTTGGGTCTCAGACACAAAGGCCATCTTGGTATCGGTGCTCAGGCCGATATTGCCATTTACCGGCCCCAAGCCAATTACCAAGAAATGTTTGCTTACCCGGAATATGTAATCAAAGAAGGGCAAGTGGTAGTTAACAAGGGAGAGGTGATACGAAGCTGCGTTGGCAAAACTCTGTTACCGGAACTGTGTCAGCGACAGGCGGTAGATTCATGGTTAGCACCGCTATTTGAGCAGGTCTATAGCGTCTCGTGGGCCAATTACCCAGTGGAAAAACAGCGTTATTTCCCCTGGGAGGTGATTTCGTGTACATAAAGGGTGTCTACATCCACGATACCTTTGCCGAAGCTTTCGCCCTTTATGGAACCCGGTTTATTATTACAGCTGCCAACCGTAAATGGGCTTTACAGGCGGCTCAAAGCGTAACCGGCTTCGCCACTTCTATTATCGGCTGCGGTTGCGAAGCTGGAATTGAAGGCGAAGTATCCGCGACACCTGATGATCGACCGGGGGTGGCAGTCTTACTTTTTGCTACTTCTTTTCAAGAACTGGAAAAGCAGTTCTTAGCCCGACTGGGGCAATGCGTGATGACTTGTCCCACCACTGCTTGCTACAACGGCTTGGCGAGTGATGGGCAGCTTCAGGTAGGAGGGAAACTGCGCTACTTTGGCGATGGGTGGCAAGCCAGCAAGGTTATTGCCGGACAGCGCTACTGGCGGATTCCAGTAATGGAAGGGGAGTTTCTAATTCAAGAGAGCTTTGGCTACTGTAAAGCTGTGGGCGGAGGCAATTTTCTGCTGCTAGGAACTGATGACCAACTGACTTTGGCGGCGGCAACAAAGGCAGTAGAGGCCATGGAAAAGGTAGCCGGTGTTATCATGCCCTTTCCCGGCGGTATAGTCCGAAGCGGAAGCAAAGTGGGCTCACGCTATAAATCCCTGCTAGCGTCAACCAACACAGCTTACTGTCCAAGCCTGCGAGGACGAGTGGAGTCGGCTTTACCTTCGAAGGTGAACAGTGTGCTGGAAATTGTTATTGACGGGCTCGATTTAGCAGCCGTGGAAGAAGCCACCCGGGTTGGAATAAGGGCAGCTTGTGAACCGGGAATTGTACAGATAACAGCCGGAAACTACGGGGGTAAACTGGGCCAGTACAAAATCCAACTTCGGTCGGTGCTGGAATGAGGTGATCCCAACTTGCGACTGAAGCTGAAAACTAAACTAGAAGTTCCTTTGGAGGCCGAAAGCATTTCTCCGGCACATCTTCTCGGCAAGCCCGTTCGGGAAGTGGCAGCGCTTCCTTTACAATATGGTAATGAGCAGGTTCCTTTGGGGGAGTTCTTTTCCATTGACGGTACAGAGTGTACCGGGCAGCTACGTGTGGAGGGTGATTTGGGCCGAGTCAAGTATTTGGGCCGAGGCATGGACCGGGGCCTGCTCACCATTGACGGCCCAGTAGGCATGCATTTAGGTTCCGGTATGTTGGGGGGAGAGATTAGAGTAAGGGGAGAAGTGGCTGACTGGTTGGGCGCTGAAATGAGAGGGGGATTAATTAGAGTTGAAGGATCAGCGGGACACTTAGTAGGTGCCGGCTATAGGGGAGAAAGGACAGGCATGACTGGCGGCACAGTCATCATAAAAGGGAATGTGGGTAACGAGGTAGGGGCCAGAATGAGACGAGGACTGATAGCAGTAAGCGGTGCCAGCGGTGATTTTCTTGGCGTCGGGATGCGGGCGGGAACATTAGTTGTTTTTGGACAGAGCGGTGCCCATCCGGGAGCTAATATGAACAGAGGCACCATTGTATTAACTGAAGCCACCCATCTGTTGCCAACCTTTGTCTATTGCTGTATTTATCGTCCTAGCTTCCTGCCCATCCTTTGGCGAACACTGGAAAACCAAGGGGTTTCAGTGCCCCAGGCTGCTCGGGAGGGAAGCTGTGCTCGCTATCTGGGCGATACCAATGAATTGGGCAAGGGAGAGATTTTGATATGCCAGCGGGCAGAATCTGCTTAAATGAACAGGCTGCAGTCCTGGTAGAACACCTGGTGGACAACCAGCAAGCTTTAGGGATCGAGCACATTACTTTTTCCGGCAGAAGTCAGGTGCTAGATGCGGGAATAAATTCTCCCGGAAGTTTAGAGGCCGGGCGGCTAGTGGCCGAGGCTAGTCTGGGAGGTTTGGGCCGCGTGGAGTTTGTGCTGCTTTCCTTTGATGATTTTTGGCTACCGGGGATTCAGGTTACGGTTCAGGAGCCTTCAATCGCTTGCCTGGCTTCTCAGTACGCCGGGTGGTCGGTACAAGGGGAAGGCTTTTCTGCTTTGGGTTCTGGACCGGCCCGAGCACTGGCGGCCAAAGAAGAGGTGTTCAAGGTTTTAGCTTACCGGGAACAAGCTAGGCGAGGTGTGTTGATCTTAGAATCAGACAGTTTGCCTCCGGAACAAGTTGCCCGTAAACTGGCCGCAGAGTGTGGCTTGCAGCCTCAACATCTATGGCTGATAGCTGCTTCTACAGCCAGTATTGTAGGTTCAGTGCAGGTGGCGGCACGGGTGGTGGAGACCGGACTTCACAAGCTTCTAACCTTAGGTTACGACATAAATTGTGTTAGAGCGGCTTTTGGCACCTGTCCCTTGGCACCGGTGGCCCAGGATGATCTGACAGCCCTCGGACGGACCAATGATGCGGTGCTGTACGGCGGACGGTGTTTCTACACGGTAGCCGATGTCAGCGATAGAATTCAAGCGGTGGTAGATCGGGTACCGTCCTCAGCGTCTTCCGATTACGGTACCCTTTTTCTAGATCTGTTTAAGCGCTATGGTGATTTTTATGATATGGACCCGTTACTGTTTAGTCCAGCAGAGGTTGTCATAAACAATCAATCCACCGGCCGAGTCCATCGTGCCGGCAGCATTAATGCCGACCTGCTGCGAGCGTCGTTATTGGAGGTGTAGAGGTAGTGAAAATCGGTATTGTAGGTGGAGGAGAAGGGTGGCATCGGCGGCAACTGGAAGCGGCCTTGATAAAGCGCGGTGTAACGGTGCTGCACTATCCCATCACCCAACTGACAGCCAGAATCGACACCGGTAACCTGGAGGTTGCAGTTGGGGACAAAATACTGCAAGATTGCACTGCTTTGGTAGTGCGAACTATCCCTGGCGGTTCTCTAGAGCAGATTATCTTACGCATGGATATCCTCCGCCGGCTAAAGGAACAGGGACTCAGTGTCTACAATTCGCCTACAGTCATTGAAAAAGCAGTGGATAAATACTACACCTCCTCAGTTTTAGCTGCGGCTGGGATACCTACACCGCCGACGGTGGTCACGGAGGATTATCAACAAGCTCTGGCTGCCTTCGAAGAGCTGGGCCGGGATGTGGTGGTGAAACCGTTGTTTGGGTCGCTGGGAAAAGGGATGGTGAGGGTCAGCGATCCTGATGTGGCGCAGCGGGTGTTTCGGGCCTTGGATCTGGGGGGCTATGTTTTCTATCTGCAGCAATATGTTCCCCATGATAATTGGGATATCCGTGCCTTTGTGCTAGGAAAGAAAGTCATCGCAGCTATGACTAGAGCCGGCTGTAGCTGGAAGACCAACTTGGCCCAAGGAGCTGAGGCTACTTGGCGGATCCTTTCTTCTGAGGAAAAAGAGTTGGCTCTTAAGGCAGCTGGTTGTTTGGGGGCTGATTACGCCGGTGTCGATCTTCTTTGGTCACAAAAAGGACAGCTGTTTGTATTAGAGGTAAACGGCATACCGGGTTGGCAGGGATTACAGAGCGTCTGCTCGGTGGATATTGCCGGAGCCCTGGCTGACTATGTGGTAGAAAGGAGCTGAAGCAGGTGAGGCCGAAGGAAGTGGCCAGGGCAGTAGAGCTAGCTTGTATACTAGAGGTGACGGCACCGAAACCAGGCAATGTTAACCGACAGCATGATTTTGATGATACCACTTATGAAGACTTTATTCTCAGTGCCTGGGCCAGTGCGCCGGTATTTTCCCGGAGCGAAGAACTGTCGGTGGGGCAACTTATTTTGGAAGGGGTGCGGGCTGCGCAGCATATGGTTTCCTGCAATACAAATCTAGGCATTTTGTTACTGCTGGCACCGTTGGCCAAAGCAGCACTGATAAGCTCCGGTGCGTTGTCACTCCGAAATAGATTATCCTTAGTGTTAGATGAACTGACTGTGGCTGATGCCAAGGAGGTGTATCTGGCTATACGAGAAGCTAAAGCCGGGGGACTGGGAGAAGTATCCCATCAGGATGTGTCGGGGGAACCGACGGTTTCTCTCAGAGCCGTTATGGAACTGGCCCGACACCGAGACAGTATTGCTGCTGAGTACTGCAGTGGGTATACTTATACGTTTACCATCGGTGTGCCGGCCTTACAGAAAGCTCTGCGGACATATAACCACTGGAGTATAGCAGTGGTGAAAGCTTACTTAGTACTATTGGCGGCAGTACCAGATACCTTGATCGCCCGTAAAGCAGGGTGGCAGCGGGCTAAGGAAGTATCCCAGCAGGTGCAAAGGGTTTTGACCGTCGGCGCCTTAGATACCCAGGCAGGACAGCAGGAATTGGCTGCGTTAGACAATTACCTTCGCAGTGAAGGTAATCGCTTAAATCCCGGGACCACAGCCGACCTGATAACAGCATCCATATTTGTCCTGTTGCTGCTGGAGGGATACGGCCCTTTCTTTGGCCAAAAAAAAGGGTGCTGAAAAGTCTATAAGGCGAATTAAAACACTTTGGATCACCACCTAAGGAGGGGAGACCATGTACACGGACATTGACATCCAAGCAAGCAGGCCATGGATCCAGGTCAGTCTAAATCGAGTGGGAATCACCGGGATTACAAAAATTATTTCCATCGGGGCCAAAGGAAAGGAAAACCTTTTTTATTCCCAGTTGGATTTGTCTGTGGACTTGAACCCCGACCAAGCAGGCGTACACATGTCCCGTTTTAGTGAGGGTATTATTCAAACAGCGGACGAAGTGGTGAAGGAACGTATTATGGACATTGAATCGTTTACTTACAGTTTGGCTACTTCTGTTTTAGAAAGTCAGGGAGCTCTGCGCTCAGAAGTGATGGTACAAGCCAAATATCCGGTTCAAAAACAGACTCCTGTATCAAGGGTCAGCACCCAAGAGATTTATACCCTCATTGGCATCGCTGCGGCTCGTCCTGGACGTACCCGCGGACTGGTAGGCGTTGAGGCTGCTGGGCTTACCGCCTGTCCTTGTGCCCAGGAGATGGTACGGGCTCAGGCTCAAGAGGACCTTTTGGCCAGGGGGTTTTCCCGCCAGGAAGCAGAAGATATCCTGTCTATTGTGCCGTTGGCCTCGCACAATCAGCGGGGGAAAGGCATCTTGTTGTTGGGTACCGAACAGAAAGTTCAGGCCCAGGACTTGGTCACTATTGTGGAAACATCCATGAGCTCACCGGTTTTTGATCTGCTCAAACGTCCCGATGAGTACCAAGTAATTGTGGCTGCGCACCGACAGCCCCGTTTTGTGGAGGATGTAGTTCGGGAAATGGTGCGACAGGTGGCGATTGACTATCCTGAACTAGAGGACGATGCTTTTCTGTTGGCCAAACAATTTAACTATGAAGGAATCCATAGCTACGATGTGTTTGCGGAGAAGTACGGAACCCTAAAAGAACTGCGTCGGGAGGTGTTCCTGGACGAGCACGTAACTCAGCCCACCAGCTTGGCTGTGTGGCTCGATCCGGGAAACTGATATGGCACGGGTGGTGGGTATCGACCCAGGAAGCATAAGTTTCGACCTTTGCGGCTGGGAGCAAGGACGAGTGTTTTTGGACCAATCGGTACCATCGGACCAGGTGGCGGACAGGGCCGAATCGATCCTAGAAATGATAACGGCTTCCGGGCCGGTGGATCTAATCTTAGGTCCGTCCGGATACGGTTTGCCAGTGACAGATGTTCAAGACATTGGTGAGCGGGAACTGTTTCTAATGACCTTGGTAGAGGCCCGGGAGCGGCGGGATATTCCTGTCCTAGCGGGGATGGAAGCTTTGATCAACTTGGCCCGGGTTCGGAGACTACCTCTTTGTTTTACTCCGGCAGTTGTTCATCTGCCTACTGTGCCCAGATGGCGGAAGATAAACAAAATTGACCTGGGAACTGCAGACAAACTCAACTGCGCTATTTTGGCTATTTATGATCAAGCCCATACTTACCAGATTCATTACCAGGATACGGCCCTGATTCTGGTGGAAGTGGGCGGAGCCTTTACCTCGGTAATAGCTGTTGACCAAGGACAGGTGGTAGACGGTATCGGTGGATCCGCTGGAGCAGCTGGCTTTAAATCCGGCGGTGCGTTGGACGGTGAACTGGCCTATCTACTAAAATCGGTGCAAAAGCGAAATCTGTTTGAGGGCGGCATAACAGATATTGTCGGCGAACCCCAGTTGACTTTAACAGAGTATGCCTTACGACTAAAGGAAGAAGAGCTGGAACAAGCGTGGTTAGTTTTGGAAGAGGCCGTGGTTAAGGCGGTGGCAGGCGAGTTGGCTCTGGTACCGACGGCCAAGGAGATTGTTTTGTCGGGAAGGCTTTGTCGCCAGCCGCTGCTGAACGAGCGGTTAGTCCGGCGCTTGAGCTGCTTAGCAACGGTACGGACAGTTAATCCTCTAGCCCGGATAGCTAAGGAGGCAGCTCAGGGTGCTGCCTTGCTGGCAGCAGGGCTAGTGGGCGGAGAGACTGCTCCTTTAGTGGAGCAGTTGCGAATCAGGGAGGCGTCGGGTACTGTGTTCGATCACATTGTTCCCTGGGGTGATGATTTGCGAAGGAGGTATCGGGTTTGACCGATAAGATTATGTTGCAGGGTATGACCTTTTGGGGCCATCATGGGCTCAAAGCCGAGGAAAATACTTTGGGGCAGCCTTTTGTTGTGGATGTGGAGCTTAACTTAGATTTGCGGCCAGCCGGACAAAGTGACGACCTGGCTCATACAGTGGACTATGGCATGGTTACCGAAATAGCAAAGAAAGTGATTACCGGGAAGACGTGCTGTCTTTTGGAGACCTTAGCCGAAACCATTGCCCGGACCTTGCTGATAGAATATCCAATCCAACGAGTTACGGTAAGGGTAAGGAAACCCCGAGTACCGATACCTGTGCAGCTGGATTATGCAGCGGTGGAGGTGTGCAGAAACAGAGATGACTACCGCTTATCTGGGTTTGGGGAGTAACCTCGGGGATCGCAGAGAGAATCTTCAGGCAGCGGTGGTGGGGTTGGTACAAGCAGGCATCCGGCTAAAGAAAATCTCTTCTCTTTATGAAACCCAACCCATAGGGCAGGTGGAGCAGCCGCTGTTTTTTAATGCTGTGCTGGCCGTTGAGACCGACTTATCACCTCAGCAGCTGCTACAGTTGGTCTTGGCCATAGAAAACAATCTCGGCCGCCAACGAACAGTTCGCTGGGGACCGAGAACAATCGACATCGATATTTTATTGTACGGACAGAAAACCGTAAGAGACCTCGACTTGCAGATTCCTCATCCCTATCTCAGTGAGCGCGCTTTTGTCTTGGTTCCTCTGCTGGAGGTGGCGCCTGATTTGGCACTGCCGGACGGACAAGAGCTCGGAGAGCTACTGTCACAGGTTGATTGTTCCGGGGTAAAATGGATAGGTGACAGATGGTTCCGCTCCTATGGGCCAAACTGAGAATACTCCGGTGAGAGATACCCCCAGTTGAGTTCCTGCTCTTGAATGTATTTCTTTCCCAGTTGAAGGGCCAGCTGAGCTTTATGTAACTCAGAGCCCATATAGAAGGCATGGTCGGGATCGGTAATGCCAAGCCGGGCATAGAGCTCGGCCGGGTTTGTACCGGAGATGAAAAGATCACGATTAAAGACAAAAATACGATCGGCAGCGGTAAAGATGCGGAAATTACGATCAGTAATAAGTTGCTGCATTTGTCTTAGTTCGGCCGGGCTGAAACTATATAAACGCTTGTCCTTAACAGTAAGTAGATCAGCGCTGAAGTTTTTCGGCGGTGATCCTTTTATTTGGGCTTCATAAATCAAATGGCGAGCTAGAGCCGCTTCCTGAACGGCTCCTCGGGTACGGCTGGATGCTTCAGTGGTAAGGACGTAATCGATCTTCAGTTCATGGGCGATGCCCATAAGAAGAGCATTGATACCGGTACTGTCGGCATCTGTAAGTTCGGTTATGTTGCCGATCCCCATGAGAAATGGCAGGTTGGGAAAACGACGTCGGGCTTCGACAAACCGCTGCAGGGAAGGGATGAAGCCAAAATTTATCGGGTTGAGAATGGGATCCAGGATGCAGTTAAGACCGGCTGCGTGGGCACGAGCTAAGTTCTGTTCCAGGGAGTCAAGCCCGTAATCGGAGTCCGGGATGATCACTGCCGGGCAAGTTAAACGAGGCGCTAAGTGAATATTGGAACTATTTAAGCTGAGGATGATATCAACCCCGCTGTCCATGCCTCGTATTATTTCTGATTCCTGGAAAGAATCAAGGCTGACGACAAGGCCTGTGTCTTTTAACCGTTCGATAACTTGCTCAAGATGGGGAAAGTCTTTTTCTATACAGCAACCAAGGTCAATAATATCGGCTCCAGTAGCTTTGTAATAGGAAGCTCGGTTCATGATCTCAGCCGTACTCAAGTAAGGGGCATCAACAATTTCGGCGATTATCAGGGGCGTCGGAGGACTGGCGTTATAATTGGCGGACTGGTCTGGACTGTCTTCCCTGTAAAAAGCCGGTATGTCTTTTAGATCTTTAGGACCCCGAACCACCGCTGCCCCCACAATCTCAGTCAGCCTTCGGGTGTCGGCCCGGCAAAGACCGGGCAGCACCACCTGGCTGTATTGATGGCAGGGTGGAAGGTGTTTCTTCAAGAACTCAGTGTTCATCAGAGCGGCCACACTGATGCCCAGAGTAAGGACATCGTAAGCGAAGTCCAAAGAGATACTGTCCAGGGTGTCCCGGAGACTGTTGGCAGCCAGTTTTCCCGTTACAAATAGGCGCGGAGACATTGTTCCAACTCCTTTATTTCTTTGACTACAGTTACTCCGGGAAAATCAACCAACTGATCTGTGTTGGCTAAATCGATGGGGCGAGGGAAAACTTGCACCGGTCCCCTGGGTCCCGGTGAGGTTACTGCTTCGTCTGTGTCACTGGGCAAGACAACAATGGGAACCCGGCACTTACCTGCCTGGGCGAAGAGGTTGGTAACCAAGGAGTCGGAAATACCGAGGACAAACTTAGCCACCGAATTGGAGGTAGCCGGTGCAATTACCAACAGCCGATACTGCTGGTGGTAAAGGCGCCCAACCATGGGAGAACTGTACGCGCGCTCCCTATACACTTTCTTCCCTGACCGAACCAGGGTGTCGATATCGTGGTTATAGATTGTTAGCACTTCCTCAGCGGCTCGAGACAAAAAGACATCTGCACCGGGAAGCTCGGCCAGGATGGCCATGACTTGGGTGAGATAATGGCCACATCCCGTAATCGCCCAAGCGATAGTCATTTTCCAAATCCCTCCTTGAAATACAGTCGCCATGAAGGGAAGTCCCAGCCTTTGGGTCCGAACAGTGTAAATTCTAGAAAGACGGAGGAGTCATAGCCCACACAGAAACTGACTCCTGGTATCCAGGGTTTTTGAACCGATGGGGGATAGAACTGGCAAAATAGATGCTATCGCCTTCCTGCAAATAGAACTCTTGGTCTCCCCAACGAACTATTAATTCACCCTGTAACACTAAACCGCATTCTTCGCCGGCATGGCTTATTTGGCCGTGATCGGCACTGTCACCTTGTTGCAGCCGGACGAGCAAGAACTCAATACGCCGGTTCATGTCAGGCGACAGCAATTCGTAGACGACATTGGACTGCGGCAGCACAATCTGGCGCCGTTCGCTCTTGCGAACAACAACACCACTGGCAGCTTCATCAAAGAAGTAGCCGATCGGTACTCCTAAAGCGTTGGCAATACGCCACAGGGATTCCACTGACAGTCCAACCAGGTCGCGCTCGATCTGGCTAATAGATCCGGTAGACAACTCAGTAAGGTCTGACAGTTGCTCTATGCTCAGCTGTTGCTGTTGGCGTAAAGCTCGGATCTTGCGGCCTATTTGCATTGGCAGCATCCTCCCCTACCACCAAAAATAACTGTTTTACAGTAACATCTTACCACAATTTGAGCCCATCACGGCGATAATTGCCAGGTAGTTTCATTATCCGCTCGTGACTAAACATAGTCAAGCCTGGGGCAGAGAAAAAATTCTTCTTGATTTTAGTGCTTTACCATGCTAAAATAGCAAACAGTAGTTGATGAAGGAGATAGTAAGATGGAACTACCGGAAGGGGTGTGCGATGTTCCCCCCGATCTGGCCCAACGACAACGGCAGATTCAGCGGGCGTTTCTTCAAGTGCTGTCAGGGGGCGGGTACCTAGAGGTCAAGACGCCGGGTTTTGAATTGTACGAACTGTTAAGACGGGGTTTTATCGCGGAAGAAACCATGTACAAGTTCACCGATCACCGGGGGCGCATTTTGGCCTTGCGGCCGGATTTTACTCTGTCTGTACTGCGCCTGGCCGTGAGCCAGTTGGCGGAAGAGGTGTTACCTTGGAAACTATGCTACACGGGAGAGGTATATCGGATTGAACAGCCTGGATCAGGAAAGCTGCACGAATACGCACAGGTGGGGGCCGAAATTCTAGGTGCCCCTGGGCAAATGGCTGAAGCCGAAGCTATTTGGCTGGCAGCTCAAGGGCTCCGGCAGGCGGGTTGTGATTGTTTTCGGGTAGTGCTGGGAGACGGTCGAGTGACGGCAGCGCTGCTAACAACGGCCGGTATGGCAGCAGCGGAGCAGGAACGAGCCCGCTCTGCTCTGCGGCGACAGGATCTGGTGGAGTTGGAGCGTTGTTTAGACGGGACCGCTACTGGAGCAGCAGTCTTTCGCTGCCTAACTGAGAGAACGGCAGCACTCGGTACGGCCAGGGAGTTGTTGCGCCAGCACCAAGGTGAATCTGTGGCTGTGTTAGAACAGCTGGAAACACTACATCGCGTTCTGGCTCGTACCGGATTGGACGGCCAAGTGGAAATCGACTTCGGCCTTATTCGACCGCTGCCTTATTATACAGGGGTTGTATTTGACTTTTACGCCGAAGCCAGCGCGGTAAGTATCGGTGGCGGAGGACGGTACGACCGTCTGGCCCAGGTGTTGGGGCGTGATCTCCCGGCGGTGGGTTTTGCTGTAAATATCTCTGAAGTTGCCCGGATAACCATGGAGGGTTCTGAAACGGCTGGAAAACGCCCCAGCTACCTGCTAGCCCACGTGAACACCCCGGAAGAAATTGAACAAGCGTTGACGGCTCTTCAGCGGCTAAATGCTACGGGCCAAAAGGGTGAGATTGACTTGTTGGGTGGAAGCTTGGCGACTATATCAGATCGGGCCCGGGCTAAGGGGCACGACAGGGTGTTATTATGGAACGGTGACGGATGGCAAGAGATAAGGGTAAGCGAGAATTAGGCATTACTTGCAGAGGTGATGACGCTATGGCGGTTGATGTGGTTCTAGCCTTGTCTAAAGGGCGCTTGCAGGCACCGGTTATGAATTTGCTTCAGGCCGGCGGTGTTCAGGGTTTACAGCTCCCCCGGTTTGTAGCCGGTACCTGGGCTAATTGTGTTTTTAACAACTTGAACTTAGGGATCTTATTAATTCGAGATGACGACGTCCCAACTTATGTGGCTCGGGGCGCAGCTGATCTAGGAGTAGTGGGGAAAGATGTTTTAGATGAAACCAAAGAAGAAGTAGTGGAACTGCTGGACTTAGGGTTAGGCCGATGTCGGCTGTCGTTGGCAGTGCCGTTGGAGCAACAGAACGAGCTCAACAACGGTAACATCCGGCGAGTAGCCACTAAATATCCTCGTACAACAGAGGCGTTCTTCCGCCGCTTGGGCTGGCAAGTGCAGATAATTAAACTGCATGGGGCGGTGGAGATTGCCCCGGCACTGGGGTTATCTGATGCCGTGGTGGATTTGGTCTCCACTGGCCGTACACTAGAGGCATCAGGTTTGGTAGAGACCCAAGTAGTGAAGAATTGTTCAGCCAGACTTATCGGCAACCGAGCTAGCTATCGTCTCAAAGCCGGGCTGATAAGGCCTGTTGTGGCGGCCCTGCGGGGGCAATTGGAGCCAAGGGTGGAAAGGAGTCCGATCGGCAGTGCTAATTGTTAACGGACAAGACTACATCAACCAACTGTCCTGGCGCCAATACCAGGTACCCGCGGCGGTGGCTGATCAGGTTCAAGACATTATTGCTGCAGTAAGAACGCGAGGCGATGAAGCTGTTCTAGCCTGGGAGACTAAATTCAATGTTGAACCAAAAACCCTAAAGATACCGACCGAAATCATAGATCAAGCAGCGTATAAGATGGATTCCGAGGTTAAAGCCGCTTTAGAACTGAGCATCGCCCGAGTAAAAGAGTACCAGCAGCAATTGCCCGTGATGAAGACCCAGACGGTTGCTGTGGGAAAAAGTGAGATTATGTTCCAGGCCAGCCCGGTGGAAAAAGTAGGTATCTATGTCCCCGGCGGTAGGGCCAGCTATCCGTCTACGGTGGTGATGACAGCTACTTTGGCCCGCATTGCCGGAGTAAGAGACATAATTTTGTGTACTCCGCCTGGGCCTACAGGCATACCTCATGCGGTTACATTAGGGGCTGCTGCAGCGTGTGGTGTAGATGAAGTGTTTTGTTGTGGCGGTGCGCAGGCCATTGCTGCTATGGCTTTTGGGACCGAAAGCATTCCGAAAGTGGATAAGATTGTGGGTCCGGGCAATATTTTTGTCACCGCCGCGAAAAGGGAAGTTTTTGGGGTAGTGGATATAGACGGGCTGGCCGGCCCCAGCGAAGCCATGCTTGTTCTAGATCCAGGAGTACCAGACCAGGTTCTAAAGTGGTGTATCTGGGACTTAAGAGCCCAAGCGGAACATGATCCCGAGTCTTGCTGTGTACTAGTGACCACGGAAGCTAAACTGGCCGAAAGGTTAGCGTTGTCTGTGCAGGATATACCCGGGCATATCGTGGTTTGTGCAGGGGGTTGGGCGGAAGCTCAGGCAGTGATAGAGGCCTTTGCTCCGGAACACTTGGAATTGATCGGTCCGGGGCCGGAATCGCTGGCCACGAAAATCAAGAATGTGGGTGCTGTGTTTGTAGGACCGTTAAGTGCTATTGCCATCGGTGATTATGTGGCCGGACCCAGTCATGTGCTGCCTACCGGTGGCAGCGCCCGGTCTTTTTCCGGACTATGGACCGGTTCTTTTATGAGAGTGCACAGCGTTATCAAGATCAATCCTCAGGAGTTCCCATCCTTGGCCGCTGCCGGGGAGACGTTAGCGCTCTCGGAAGGCCTACCAGCCCACGCGAAATCTTTGGCGTTACGAAGGGGGACTGCGAGTGTTGAAGGCTGAAGGGAAAGTCAAGCGGATAACGGGAGAAACCGATGTTTCTGTGGTCCTGAGTGCGTATGGTTCTGGCCAGGTTCAGGTGAACACAGGGCTGGTATTTTTTGACCATCTTGTCAACAGCCTAGGGTTTTGGGCTCTTTTTGATCTTAGAGTTGAAGCTGGCCCGGTCGTTCCCGGTCGCAGCAGCTTGGATGAAGGCCATCATTTGTGCGAGGATGTAGGTTTGTGTGTTGGCCAGGCGCTGCGGCAAGGGTTGGACCCCTTACTTGGCTTGGATTCGCGTTCGATTGTTCGCTTTGGCCATGCTTTGGTTCCCATGGATGATGCCCTGGTGTTTGCGGCCATAGACATCAGTGGGAGACCCTATTTTGCCGAAGACCTCAGGACTAAACAATATTCTGAAGGAACAGTGCCTATGGCCTGGCTGACGGAATTCTTGCGGGCCTTTAGCCTCAGTGCCCGGCTTAATCTTCATGTGGGCACAATACGGGGAAGTGACCCCCACCATATTATGGAAGCAGCGTTTAAGGCTACCGGATTGGCCTTGCGCGCTGCCCTGCGCCCAGATGGCCAAAGAAAAATGGTGCCTTCGACAAAAGGCGTGATTGTATAGAACGGAGGAGCAAAAAATGATTGTCATTCCGGCCATAGATCTTCTTGATGGGGCTTGTGTTCGTCTGACTCAAGGAAAACTGGGAACAGAAACAGTTTACAGTCGAGAACCTCAAAAGGTGGCCCTGAAATGGGAACAGCTCGGTGCCCCACGGCTACACGTAGTGGACTTGAATGGGGCTTTTTCCGGACAATCCAATACTGACAACTTAACAGCTTTAAAGGAAATTCTCGCAGCTGTTACGGTGCCGGTGCAGTTAGGTGGAGGCATTCGCAACCTGGAACGGGCCCGACAACTGTTAAACCTGGGGGTACGATGGGTGATTATGAGCACAGCTGTCTTGGGCCAAGAAAGCCTTATCCGCTGCTATGCCAGCGAGTTGGGAGAACACTTGCTGGTATCAGTTGACTCCCGGGCAGGTAAGCTACTGGGAGCCGGCTGGACCGAGGAAATAGAAATGACTCCGGCTGAGTTTGCTCACTCGCTGGTGGCCGGCGGTGTCGACAGCATCATTTACACCGGTGCTGCCAGAGACGGAACCATGGCAGGCCCCGACTTAAATGGGATCAAATCAGTTCTTGGTTCCGGAGCCAAGGTGATCGCCGCCGGCGGTATCGGAACAGCAGACCATATCCGCCAATTGAAAGAGGCTTGCCCGAATCTCTACGGGGTCGTTGTGGGTAAAGCACTGTACTCAAAAAACCTTACTTTGGAGGCGGCCCTTGATGCTGCTAGGGAGGACTAACCCATGGTCTCAGTTACAACGAAAAGACTGATTGCTTGTCTGGATCTGAAACACGACCAGGTAGTCAAAGGAGTCAGGTTTCAACAATTGCAGACCAGCGGTGATCCGTTAACCTTGGCTAAGGCCTATGCCAGCCAGGGTGTGGATGAACTGGTGTGTTTAGCTATAGCCGGTACAACCGAGAGGAAAACAATAGCAGCGGAAATTGTCCGCCAGATCGTGCAGGCAACTGACATACCCCTGGCTGTAGGTGGCGGGCTCAGCAGCCTGGAACTAATTGAACAAGTGCTAGCGTGGGGAGCGGACAAAGTCGTCGTCAGCACAGCTACTATTTCTAATCCGCAGCTTATAGAGCAGGCAGCAGCTGCTGTGGGCAGCAGGCGGGTGGTCCTGGCTATCGATGCTAAGAACACTGGGTCCGGTTGGGAAGTGTATTCTCACGGCGGAAGGCAAGCCACCGGCCTAGACGCTGTGGACTGGGCGCAAAAAGGCGCAGAGCTGGGAGCCGGCGAGATCCTACTGACCAGCATTGATCAAGATGGTACCCAAGACGGCTATGATTTATCGCTGCTACGTTCAGTCTGTTCCAGTATTCATATCCCTGTAATAGCGTCAGGCGGAGCCGGCCGGCCCGAGCATTTGTTTCAAGCTCTAACAGCGGGAGCAGATGCGGTACTGGTGGCGTCCATGCTTCACAAAGGTGCATGGACGGCGGCCGAGCTCAAGGATTTTCTGCGTACTAAAGGAGTGGAGACATAATGCCTAAGCTATGGCCAGTGGTGGTACAAGATGTGGCAGACAAAAGAGTGTTAATGCTGGCTTACGCCGACGAGCAGGCCTTGGCTCTGACGCGCCAGACTGGCCAAGGTTGGTACTGGAGCCGCAGCCGAAAGAGACTGTGGCGCAAAGGCGAAACCTCAGGCCATACTCAACGGGTGGTGGAAGTGCGGTCCGATTGTGACCACGATGCCCTGTTGTACTTAGTGGAGCAGCAAGGTCCGGCCTGTCATACCGGCCAAAGGAGCTGTTTTTTTACCGTCCTGGCTGCTGACGATAACTGGTCGCCTGCTGACAGCTTTAACCTGGATGATCTATATAGTATAATAAGAGAACGAATAAAAGTGCGACCGTCTGGTTCCTATGTTAGTTCGTTAGTTGACCGTGGCCTTAATCGAGTGTTGCAGAAGGTAGGGGAAGAGGCGATTGAAGCAGTCTTAGCGCTACGAGATCTGGATCCGGCTGCTTCAGCCGGTGAAAACAGACAGCGGGCAGTGGAAGAACTGGCCGACCTCTGTTTTCATGTGTTGGTGTCCATGGCGTGCTACGATATTGAGCCGGAAGAAGTAGTGGCTGAGTTAGGGACGAGGAGGAAGGACAAGGTTGAAGTGGGATTATCACGTTCATCTAGAACAGGGACCTTACAGCCGAGAATGGTTGCAGCGGTTTCTGGAAACAGCCCGATTGGCCGGCATTGATGAAATCGGCTTTTCTGAACATGCTTACCGTTTTCGCCAAACTGAGGAGATTTGGCCCAGCAGCTGGAGCCACACAGGAGAAGTGGATGCAGATGACTATGTTGACCTGGTTCAGGCAGCGATGGACGCAGGGTACCCGGTGAAACTAGGAGTAGAAATTGATTTTGTTCCCGGCCGAGAGAAACGATTGGCCGAGTTTATCGATCAGTATCCTTGGGACTATGTCATCGGTTCAGTTCACTATATTGATGAGTGGGGGTTTGATCGTCCGGATCAGGCCTATCTTTGGCAGCAACAAAGGGTTGAGGAGGTATACCGGAAGTATTTCATTTTGTTTAGAGAAGCCGCCAAGACTAAATTATTTGATATTATGGCTCATCCTGATGTGATTAAGGTATTTGGTTACCGACCAGAGGATAGTCTGCTGGGTGAATACATCCGTTGCGCCGAGATTTTAAAACAGGCCGACGTATGCTTTGAAATAAGTACAGCTGGACTGCGAAAACCGGTGGGCGAATTATACCCGGCACCGGAATTCACCCGGGTACTGGCTGAAGCCGGTGTGGCGGCGGTGATAAACTCCGATGCTCATCGCCCGGAAGATGTAGGTAGCGGTTTCGACTCGGCCTATCTTTATGCTCAACAACACGGCCTTACCCACCGGGCCCGATTTGCTCACAGAAAACGACAGCTGATGCCGCTTACTACAAGTTAGGGCCTCAGTATTGGGTTAGGGCAGTAAAGGAATGTTCGGGTACTCTTGCCAGAGAAGCGTGTGTATGCTAAAATGAGGACGTCGACATTAACGATAACAGTGCCCGAGTGCTGGAACAGGCAGACAGGACGGTCTCAAAAACCGTTGTCCGTGAGGACGTGTCGGTTCGACCCCGACCTCGGGCACCAATTTAGCTGAACATGAGGAGACTCTTACGTTTACTGAAACGAAGGGTCTTTTTTGTTTAGCTGTTTAAGAGGTTAATTAAGAAGTCATAGGTTACAAGGCCACAGCATATACTCCGGCGAAGGCAGGAAAGGAGTGTGATGCTGTGTTAAGGCTGTTCCCAAACGCTATCAAAGTAAGGAGGTGGATAGAGTTAGGCCGGTCTACAGCCCTGGCTGGGATAATGGTGCTGATGCTGGCTTCTTCTGTTTTGGCCCATCAGTCGGCATCTGCAGCGACAAAACTGGTGATAAACATTCCCAGTTATACGCTCAGTGTACTGGCCGGCGACAACGTAGTAAAAACGTATCCAGTGGCAGTGGGAAAGCCTTCCGCGCCGACGCCGGTGGGGAAGTTTCGGATAATCAGCAAGGTGGTAAATCCGACCTGGTATCCACCTGATGGCAGCAAACCGGTACCGCCTGGAGCAGACAACCCGCTGGGTCGCCGCTGGCTGGGCTTTTTGCCCAACGGCTACGGAATCCATGGAAACAACAACGCGAGTTCTATTGGCAAGGCGGTATCCTTGGGTTGTGTACGGATGCACAATGCCGATGTGGAAGAGTTGTTTGGCTGCATATCGTTGGGGACTGAACTTCAGATCGGGTACGAGACTAGCGACGTGGTGGTGGATCCTACAACCGGACAAACGCATCTGGTCTTTTATCCGGATATCTATAATCGCGGCTCCACAACAGTTGATTCGGTCAGGGAAAAGCTAAAAGCCTTTGGTTTGGCGGATTATTTTACCCGGGAATGTATTGGGGCGGCTATTGCCGGCACTAGGTCAGCTCCGGTTTTTGTTTGCCTAGGAATGAAGGTTCAAGCGGGTAAAAGAGAGCTGATTATTGAGACTGTGATTGAAAATGGGGAGACGTTGGTGGCAGCACGCCCCGTCTTAGAGGCTTTCAACCTGCCTGTGAGTTGGGATCCTCAAAGACGAGAGGTGGTATCCGGTCCGGCTGTGTTACCGGCGTACGTGAAAGCAGGGCAGTCGTTTGTACATTTAGGCGATTTAGAAAAGCAACTAGGTATTAGGAGTCATTGGTATGAACCGGAACAAATGCTGAAACTGTCTGTGTGGCTGATCACAATGGAAAAGCTGGAATTGGCCGGCGGGGCTTGGGCCGATGAGGAAGGAATTTGGTTACCCGTGGCTTCTATCACCCAAGCCTGGGAGGAAATTGCGGTAGCGACTCTGCCGGAGCGAGCAGCGGTGGTAGACAGCCAAGGCACAGAATGGCCAGGGAAACTGGTTGGTGGCGAACTTTACGTTTCTGCGGAAACTTTAACCGAAATTTTACCGGTTAATGTTATAATCTTAGCGGACAAGAAGCAAATAGAACTCGTACTTACAGCCCAGACACCGCTAAACGAACAAGGCCTTGTGCCGGTGGATTCACATTCTGATATTTATTTCCAGGAGCAGGAATTTGACCCTGGCAAGTTGAATTAAGTCCCAACTGTTCTCTAGGGGGGTAGGTAAGATGGTACCGGATGAAATCTTGGTGCAGCAGTCTCGTCAAGGCGACAAGGAAGCCTTTGCCGCTTTGATGGAGCGTTACCAGGATAAGATATACAACCTTACCTATCGCCTGGTGAGTAATCCGGATGATGCGTCCGACCTTACTCAAGAAGCGTTTTATCGGGCTTTGCTGCGAATAAACAGTTTTCGGGGCGAGTCTGGTTTTGCCACCTGGTTGTACCGGATTGCCACCAATGTTTGCTACGATGAGCTGCGGGCTAGAAGGAACCGGCGAGTTGTGTCCCTGGATACTGCACCGGACGGGCCGGCGCCGGAGCTCCCAGATCAGGCGGCCGGGCCGGCTGAGATGTGTATACAGGGCGTTGTTTGGCAGCGCTTACAAGAAGCGATTGCCACCTTACCTTTGGAGCAACGGGCAACGGTGGTATTGCGTGATGTCCAGGGACTGTCTTACGAGGAAATAGCTCAGGTACTACAATGCTCGCTGGGAACCGTGAAATCTAGACTTAGCCGAGCTCGACAGGCCTTGAGGGACAAACTTATGTCAGAACGGGAACTTTTTTTCCCGGAAAACGTCTATAACGGGTAAGGAGGGGAAGAAGCATGGACTGCCGGGCAGTACGAGAAAGACTCTCTCTTTACCTGGACGGGGAACTATCTGGTTCCGAATTAAAGCTTATAGCTGAACACATTGAGACCTGCACTGCCTGCCGGGCGGAGCTTTCTTCCCTGGAACAGACGGTGGACTGGCTTCGTCGTTTAGAACCCGTGGCGATCCCATCAGGACTGAAGGACAAGATTTTGGCACGAGTGTGGGCAACTAGCGATTCGCCGCCGTTAGCTGCAACTCAACGGCTAACAATGGGCTGGCAGAGAGTTTGGAGGCGCTGGGGCCGTACTATGTCGGCAGCGGCAGCGGTGTTGATAGTGGCTGTACTGATCGGAAAAGCTGTAGTGAGCCCAGGATTGGGCCTTAAACAAGAGGCCTACTATGGAGCAGCTGGGTCTGTTTCCACCGAATCACCGGCTGCAGGCGAAGCAGCACCGGCAGACCAAAGGGCTTCAATGTATATGATGCCGGATGCTGATGTATTTACCACAAAAGAAATGGCAGAGGAAATAGATCGGGGACCAGGTGGAGCTTCGGCGGTAAATACCGAGAGAAAAATCATTCAGACGGCCCATCTTGTCTTGCTGGTTGAGAAACTGGATACGGCGGTAGATTCGATACAGGCAGCGGTGAAGGAATGTGGAGGGTTTGTTCAAAGCTCAAACATGTTCCGCCAGGACAGCGCACGCGGTGCTCATTATAGTTTGCGTATCCCAGTTGACCAATTCAACAATGTGTTGGCACAGTTGGAGACGTTAGGTGATGTGCAAAATAAAGGAACAACAGGCCAGGATGTTACCGAAGAATACGTAGATGTAGATGCACGTCGTCGCAACCTGGTTCGGCAAGAAGAACGTTTGCTTACTATATTGGACCAAGCTAAGACGGTGGAAGATATTCTTAAAGTGGAAGGCCAGCTGGAACGGGTACGAGGCGAGATAGAAGCTTTGACCGGTCGACTGCGCTACTTGGATGATCAAGTTGAATTGTCTACGGTTGATGTGGAGTTACGAGAAAGGCCGCGTTCCGTAACAACGGTGCAGATGCCTGATGAAAACGGTTTGATCGGTCGCTTGAGCCGTGCCTTTACAGGCAGCATAAACCTGTTGCTTAGCTATGTCAGCAGCGCGGTGGTATGGTCGGTAGCAGCGTTACCTTTTGTGCTGGTAGGTGTAGGTGTGGGTGCCCTCATTTGGCTGTTTTGGCGGCGCTCTCAAAACAGGTGGCGATAAGTAGAAGGATCAAACAGAAGTTGTTCCATAAGTACCCTGCCCTGCTGTGGGTAGGGTTTTTCCTTTAGGGGAAAGGATTTGTTCCTTTGATGGTGAAATACTAAAAGAATCAAGCTTTTATCTGATAAGGGGTGACCCTGTGGGTACAAAATTAATTTTGGTTGACGGAAATAGTCTTGTTCATCGGGCTTATCATGCGCTACCACCGCTGACAACTGTGTCCGGACAGCAGACCAATGCTGTCTATGGATTCACAACCATGCTTTTGAAACTTATGGAGCAAGAAGAACCGGCTTTGTTGGCGGTGGCGTTTGACAAGAGCAGGGAAACGTTCCGTACCAAGCGCTATAGCTTATACAAGGCTCAGCGCGAGCATACGCCAGAGGATCTCTCGTCACAGTTTTCTTTGGTGCGAGAGGTTTTGGTGGCTTTTGACCTGCCTTACTTTGAGCAGGAGGGCTTTGAAGCCGATGATATTATCGGCACCTTGGCGGCCAAGGGCTCTGAGGCAGGCTGGGAAGTCCTTATTGTCACCGGAGACAAGGATGCTTTGCAGTTGGTAAACGAACAGGTAAGTGTACTGCTCACCCGACGCGGAATAACCGAGCTGGAATTGCTGGATCCGACCGGAGTAGTGGCTAAGCTTGGGGTGGCACCGCCACAAGTGCCTGATTACAAAGCATTGACCGGCGATGCTTCGGACAACATTCCGGGAGTTCCCAGTATTGGACCTAAGAGAGCTGCGGCGTTGTTGCAGCAATTTGGATCGGTGGAGAATATCTATGACCGCCTAGCGGAAGTGAACGAGCGTTGGCGTCAATTACTGACGGAGTATCGGGAGCAGGTATTATTGAGCCTGGAACTGGCTACTATTTGCTGTGATGTGCCGGTGACTTGTAACTGGGATAGATGCCGGGTAGAATCACCGCAGTTTGTACAGGTAGATGCACTGTTTCGCCGATTAGAGTTTCATAGTCTATTAGAACGTATGTTTCCTCAATCGGTCCGGAAAGCTGCTGCCAGCACCGATCTGCTGCCTGACTACAGCCTTTTACAATCGGAACCGGAGGTTACCCTCTGGTTGCAGAAGACAGCGGCTGACAGATTCGGTTTCGTTCTGGATGTAGCTGATAAGCAAATAGAGGAGCCACAAGGCGTGGCTGTGGCCACCGAAACAGGAACTGCATATGTACCTTGGCAAGCAGCGGGGGCCTTAAGCTTGTTCCTGGAGAATAGCAATGTGGCCAAGGCCACTTACGATCTCAAAGCAGCCTTAAAGCTGCTGGCAGCAGGCCTTAAAGTGAGCGAACCGGTAGACGACGTGCTTTTAGCCGGATACCTTCTTAATCCAACTTTAGACGGGCGCAGCATCGACCGATTGGCCCGGGAGTATCTGGGTGTGGATTTGCCCCGAGAGCTGAAGACCGAAGATGCTTCCCCTCAGGTGCATCAAGCCTGTTTGTGTGCTCAGGCCCAGGCAGTGTTGAAATTGGTGCCTGTGCTCAGCAATCATCTTAAAGACGATAACCTGGAAGACCTTTATCGAACTGTGGAACTACCGTTGACGTATGTATTGGCCAAAATGGAGCAAACAGGCATCTGTGTGGACGAGAAAAAACTGCACGACATGGGGTTGGACATAGGAGCTCGGATGGAGGAAGTCGAACAGCAGGTATATGCTCTGGTAGAAGAGGAATTTAACTTGAATTCGCCCAAACAATTGAGTTTTATTCTGTTCGAAAAACTGGGACTGCCGGCTAAGAAAAAGACTAAGACAGGTTATTCCACCGATGCTTCTGTGTTGGATGAGTTGACCGGTGCTCATCCGGTAATTCCTTTGATTCTAGAACACCGCCAGTTGGCAAAGCTAAAATCAACTTATGTGGACGCCATGCAGAATCAAATAAATCCTGCTACTGGGCGCATCCATACCACCTTTACCCAGACAGTAACAGCTACCGGCCGTTTGAGCAGCCAAGATCCCAACCTGCAGAACATTCCCATCAGATTGGCGCTAGGGCGACGATTGCGGCAGGCATTTGGCCCTAGAAAGAGAGGATGGCAGATTGTCAGTGCCGATTATTCCCAGATAGAACTGAGGGTATTGGCTCATATGTCCCAGGACCCGGTGCTCCAACGGTCTTTTCGTTGCGGTGAAGACATCCATACTCGCACGGCAGCGGAAATTTTTGGTCTGTTACCGGAAGAAATTACTCCGGATTTGCGCAATCGGGCCAAAGCGGTAAACTTTGGGATTATCTATGGCATCAGCGACTTTGGCCTAGCTCAAAATACCGGCGTGTCGCGGGAAGAGGCCCGAGAGTATATCGACGGTTATTTTCGGCGTTATCGGGGAGTGAAGGAGTATATGAGGCGCACGGTGGAACAAGCGCGGCTCAAGGGTTATGTAACGACCTTATTGAATCGGCGCCGCTATCTCCCCGATATTACCTCACGCAACTTCACCAAGCGTTCCTTTGCTGAGCGGACGGCTCTTAACACCCCCATACAAGGGACGGCGGCAGATATCATAAAAGTGGCTATGCTCAAGGTGGCGGCGGCAATGAAGGAACAGCAACTAACCAGTAGCTTGCTTCTGCAAGTACATGACGAATTGGTGTTTGAAGCACCGCCGGAGGAAATCGAAGTTCTCTGTACCCTGATAAAAGAACACATGGAAAACGCAATGCCCCTGAACGTACCCTTGGAAGTGGACATTAAACTGGGGCCTAATTGGTATGAGGTCAGGAGGGTATAGGCGTGCCTGAGTTGCCGGAAGTTGAAACCATCAGAAGAGGTCTTAAACCTCATGTTACAGGCCAAGAAATCACGGAGGTCATTGTTTTGCGGCCCAGTCAACTGCGGAACGTTACGCCGGCAGAACTTTCCTGCCGCCTGAAAGGGAGAATCATTGAACGATTGGCGCGCCGAGGAAAATACCTACTGTTTTTTTGCAGTTCTAATCAGGTACTGGCAATTCACCTGCGAATGACTGGTCAGTTGCTGTATTATCCGTCGGGACAAGCAGTGGGAGTTCATACAAGACTGGTTCTGTGTTTGCAACTGCCGGCCCAGCTGCATTTTAGGGATGTCCGGGCTTTGGGCCAGATTACACTTCTGACCGCCGATCAGCTGTCTAGCTGGAGACCATTATCTGTACTCGGACCGGAGCCGCTGAGCCCGGCTTTTACACTGGAGGGTTTGCAACAGGCATTGGCTTGTCGCCGAGCACCGATCAAGAACGTGCTCTTGGGACAACAAGCAGTGGCCGGTTTGGGGAATATTTATGCTGATGAAACCTTGTTTCAGGCGGGTATCAATCCGCTTCGTCCTGCTAATGTACTCTCTGTTACCGAAGTAAAAGCACTGTGGGCAGCAATTCGGCAAACACTTTTCGCCGGTATTGTCCAGGGCGGCACTTCCATCAGTAATTATGTCAATGCCCACGGTGCCCCTGGGTCTTACCAACAACAGTTGCTGGTGTACGGTCGTAAAGGGCAGAAATGTAAGCATTGTGGGTCAGAACTTGTTGGGTGTCGTTTGGCCGGCAGAAGCACTGTTTATTGTCCACACTGCCAGCCTTTAAAGGGCATAGCCCTTAAAGACTAAGGTTATTATAGAGGTGATGAGTTACACGGAATCCACAACTGTCACGGCGGCGAAAGCCAGCGCATAGACTGCTAAAGACCGCTTGAACCAGATCAAGGAGGTTGCAGTATGGCGTGGCTTTCCACTTTGGTGTTAGTGCTGGCTGTGAGTTTAGACAGTCTCGGGGTAGGCTTTGCTTACGGACTAAAGAAATTAGCCGTGCCTCCTGTTTCACTGGTACTGCTCAGTTCCGTCTCTGCCTTAGGTATGCTAATTAGTATGTTGGCCGGGCGTGGCGCAGGTCTGTTACTGGGGGAGAGAGGTCACCTTGTGGGCAGCAGCATGTTGATTCTTATGGGCTTTTTTTCTTTTCGAAGAGTACGTCAAAGTGAGCGCCGACGAATGCACTGTCGGCTGCGGCCGGAGCAGATGACAACGTTGGAAATGGTTATTAGAGTAGCAGAAGAACCTATGGAAGCGGACCTTGACTCATCGGGCGAAATCGGCGGGGCCGAGGCCTTGCTGTTGGGCATTGCACTGGCCATAGATTCTCTAGGTGCCGGCTTTGGGGCCGCACTGGTGGCTTTTTCACCGGCAACCACCTCTCTGCTGGCCGGGGTGTTAACTTGGCTTACGCTGAACCTGGGGCTATATATTGGACGACGGGTTAAACTGGCACAAGGTTCATGGGTAGATCTGGTGCCAGGAGTGCTGCTTATACTCCTCGGCGGTTGGCGTTTGTTGTAAGATGCGGCTAAATTTTCCCAATCAGCAGGGAAGAGACCTCTTGAGGACGAATAGTATCTGTTCAGGGGGAGGATGAATGTCCAGGAACAAGGCGCCAGTTATTGTCCTAACCGGGGGGATAGCCAGCGGGAAGAGTGCAGTTGCTAACATGCTAGCTGATCAGGGTGCGAAAGTGATTTCAGCTGATGAGTTGGCCCGGGAGGTTGTGAAACAAGGCACACCGGCCTGGGGTGAGATCGTCGGGGCTTTCGGCCGGTCGGTTTTGACTTCTGACGGCGGACTGAACCGACAGCGTTTGGGTACCTTGGTCTTTGCTGACAGTGAGGCCCGCCGCTGCTTGGAGAAGATTACCCATCCGCGCATCTGGGCTTTACTTGACGAAAGACTGCGGATGGCCCGAGAATCAGCATCATTGGTGGTAGCGGAAATTCCGCTCTATTTTGAAAGTGACCGACGTATTGCTGAGGCTGAGGTTTGGGTTGTATACGTGGACCAGGAGACACAGGTAAAGCGTCTAATGGAACGAGACGCCTTGACGGGAACAGAGGCCAGAGAAAGGCTACGGAGCCAACTGCCGCTTCGTTCCAAATGTAATTGGGCTGACCGGGTGATTGACAATACAGGTAGTAAGCAGGAGACTTTGGCACAAGTAAAAGAGGCTGTGGCTGCTGTAGTGGCTGCCTGGGCGGAAAAAGAGGATCGAGATTAATGTTCAGGTCTAGGTGGGCAGGTTTTTTGTTCCGGATGCTCCTGGTGAGCGTAATTGTATTGGTAGGGTTTCAAGGTGCGCTAAGGCTGCTGTTCCCTGTTCATTATCGGCCGCTACTTCAGCAATATGGCCACCGGTACAATGTGGATCCTTTGTTGCTAGCAGCTGTGATTAGGGCCGAGAGCAAGTTTTTTCCCCGGGCCAAGTCGGAGGTAGGCGCGCTGGGGCTAATGCAAATTGTTCCGGAGACCGGAGCTTGGGCAGCTGCTGAGATGGGACTAGTTGATTTTGACGTAGACAAGCTCTATGATCCTGAGGTTAATATTCATGTGGGGACTTGGTATCTGCACGGGCTGCTCGAAGAGTTTGACGGAGATATTGTACTGTCGCTGGCTGCTTACAATAGCGGGCGCGGCCACGTGCGACGCTGGCTCAAAACCAAGGATCAACAGGCCACCGAGATTAAGTTCTCGGATCTTCCCTATCCGGAGACAAGATCGTATGTGCAGAAGGTGTTAAGGAATTATTATTGGTATCAGCGGATTTATCGTTAAGAGAAGAGGTTATTAGCTGGGAAAGTCGAAATAGAAAGTGAAGGTTCCGATCCACGTCTAAGGGAGTGAAAGGGCAAATGATAGTGCAAGAAATGACTAGCTTGGAACGCGTGCGCAATTTTAAGCCTGAATCGGACCGCTTATTTCATTCTGCCACGCATGAAGAGATTCTAAGGGGAGCAACAACGGATATCTACTTTGTCCGCAGCTACGAATTACTGCATCATATGGGGCTGGGTGGAACACCGGTGATAGCCGAGGTGTTTGCTCGGCGGAGCGGTGTTTTTGTTGGAGTGGAAGACGTGAAACGGCTGCTGGCCGACAAAGACGTGAAAATGAGCTCCCTTGATGAAGGAGAAGAATTTGATAGTCGGGAAGTCATCATGCGCATTGAAGGAGCTTACGATGAGTTTGGCTTGTTTGAAACGGTCATTCTAGGTTGTATGGCCAGCCCCAGTGGGTGGGCTACAGCAGCTCGCGAATGCAAACGGGCTGCCGGTGAGACTCCTGTTTATTGCTTTGGGGCTCGTCATTTGCACCCAGCCGTGGCACCTGTAATGGAAAGAGCCGCTATTATCGGTGGCTTTGACGGCGCCAGCTGTATCTTGGCGGCTAAATTCGTTGGTTTGGAACCGGTGGGAACCGTGCCTCATGCGGTAATCCTTATCATGGGAGACACTGTACAAGTAGCCAATATCTATGATAAGGTAATGCCGCCGGATGCGCCGCGAATAGTGTTGGTGGATACGTTCCGGGACGAGGCCGAGGAAGCACTTATGGTAGCTGAAGCTTTAGGAGATCGTTTACACGGTGTGCGTTTGGATACGCCCGGAGAACGCGGCGGAGTAACAGCTGAGTTGGTCTTTGAAGTGCGCCAACGTTTGGATCAAAAAGGATTTGAACAAGTCAAGATCATGGTATCCGGAGGTTTAAACCCGGAACGTATTATTGAGCTTAAGGCGGCTGGGGCAGCAGCGTTTGGTGTGGGTAGCTATGTAACGGCAGCACCGCCCATCGATATGACCATGGATCTGAAAGTGGTGAACGGGGTACCGATAGCCAAGAGAGGGCGAATACCGGGAATAACCGATAATCCGAAACTGAAACGACAGCTATGACCTTAAGGCTGTGTATTGACATTAGAGTTACTTATGGTATAATCAAAATGTGCTCGGCGGCAGTGCTGCCGAACGGGCCGAAGTGGTGGAATTGGTAGACACGTGGTGTTCAGGGCGCCATGGGCTGCGCGCTCGTGAGGGTTCGAGTCCCTCCTTCGGCACCAACAAAAAAGGGCGCCAGCAATGGTGCCCTTTTTTGTTGGTGCCAAGCACTGCGCCCCTCACTGCACCTGTTGGCACGGAACGCCCATTACCCCGTCCCCCACGCCCTGACACCTGACACCTGTCACCTGGCGCCCGGCGCCGGTAGTCCACACGGGCGAAACAACCGGCGGTTACGCGAGCGTGCAGGTGCCAACGTCAGATACACCGGTTGCTTCGCCCCTACGAACCCTATCACCTGACACCTGACACCTATCACCTGACACCT
>LSQX01111660.1_pt1 | contig 59712 bp, 45 predicted proteins | sample 654561 | NCBI WGS metagenome assembly LSQX01 (sample SAMN04489861, study PRJNA283612) | anaerobic digester metagenome | isolation source: 4 biogas reactors fed with cattle manure at either 37C or 55C with and... | place: Denmark: Kongens Lyngby | collected 2014
GTCCTACTCTATAATAATATATTTTATATTTAGAATTCAAACTTTTTTTTACAATTAAAATTGGATTTTCGTGTTAGCAACTAAAAAAAAGACAAAGTCATGATTATTTTACAAATCATGACTTTTTAAAACTATAGACTCTTTGGATCGTCAAAAAACAAATTTTCAGGTTATTTTGAGAAAATAAAGATAATTTTAATTAAAAATCAGAGATTTCTCCTGTAGTCACAAATTCGCGTACAGCTTGAGTCAAGCGCATTGAACAAAAATTTGGACCGCACATAGAGCAAAACTTCGCTTTTTTGCTTTGATAACTGGGGAGCGTTTCATCGTGAAAAGACATAGCCTTTTCGGGATCCAAAGACAATGCAAATTGATCTTCCCATCTAAAATCAAATCGTGCCCTAGAAAGCATGTTGTCTCTAAATTGAGATGAAAAATGCTTTTTTGCTAAATCTGCAGCATGAGCAGCTAATTTGTAAGTAACTACTCCTTCGCGAACATCGTCACGATTAGGCAAGCCTAAATGCTCTTTGGGTGTGACATAGCAAAGCATAGAAGTGCCGTACCAGCCTATTTGAGCAGCTCCAATGGCAGAGGTAATGTGGTCATAACCTGGTGCTATATCGGTCACTAAAGGGCCCAAAGTATAAAACGGGGCTTGGTGGCATTTTTCTACTTGAAGAGTCACATTTTCTTCTATTTTATCCATAGGCACATGCCCCGGGCCTTCTATAATCACTTGGACTCCATATTCCCAAGCAATTTTGGTGAGCTCTCCCAAAGTATCTAGCTCTGCAAATTGAGCCGCATCATTGGCATCGGCAATAGAGCCCGGGCGTAAACCATCTCCCAGAGAAATGGCTACATCATAAGAGGCTAAAATTTCACAGATTTCTCTAAAATGTGTGTACAAAAAGTTTTCCTTTTTGTGTTTCATGCACCATAAAGCAAGTATTGAACCCCCTCGAGACACAATTCCAGTGGTGCGTTTTTCTGTGAGCGGGATATGAGAAATTAAAAGTCCGGCATGAATAGTAAAATAATCTACTCCCTGCTCTGCTTGTTCAACCAAAGTATCACGATAAACTTCCCAAGACAGATTTTCGACCACACCATTCACTTTTTCTAAAGCTTGATAAATAGGCACTGTCCCTATTGGTACGGGGCTATTTCGAATAATCCACTCACGAGTTTCGTGAATATTTTTACCTGTACTCAAGTCCATCACAGTATCGGCTCCCCAACGCACAGACCAGACCATTTTTTCAACCTCTTCTTCGATGCTAGAGGTGATGGCAGAGTTTCCAATATTAGAATTGATTTTCACTAAAAATGCATTCCCTATAATCATAGGTTCACACTCAGGATGATTGATATTTGCAGGAATAATGGCTCGACCTGCAGCCACTTCTTGCCGTACAAATTCTGCTGTAATAGGCTTTCCAAGCCCTAAATTAAGAGCGTCTAGCTTTTGGTTTTCTCGAATAGCCACATACTCCATCTCATGGGTAATAATCCCTTCTTTTGCATATTGCATTTGAGTGATTTTTTTGCCGGGCTTGGCTTTAAAGGGCTTGTGATAAGCCTCGAATCGCAAGTGTTCTAAATCTTTATTCGCTCGCTGGGCTTTACCATATGCAGAGCTAATATCATCTAACTCTTCGACATCCCCTCGACTCGCAATCCAATCTTCTCTAAATCGTTTCAAACCTTTGCGAACATCAATTTTTGCGTTTGCATCACTATAAGGTCCACTAGTGTCATAAAGAGGGACTTTGGGGTATTCTGGGTCTTCTATAGAGACCTCTCGCATGGCAACCTGTATTTCTGGATACAATTGACCAGGGACATAAATTTTATTAGAGTTTAAAAAAGGCTTATGAAGATGACTCATATTTTACCATCGCTTTTCCTACGGCCCATTACAGGCACAGGTTCTAGGGGTTCCAAATCGATCTCAGCCACAACCATTCGGCTATAGCACCCCCAAGCATCAATATTTCTACATCGAAATACAGTTACTTCGCTTTATAAAATAGAAATTTTTAAGAATAAAACTCTTAAAATCTATGAAATATTAAAATTCAACCATAGCCTTCACTGATTATACATTGACATGCTTTTACAGGGCTTATTTTAATTTATTATTTTGAAATTAAAAGTTTTGTTTCACTTGTATTTTAGAGTCAGCGGAGTCGAATCACCAGGGCATTTATATTATAAACCAAAAGCTCTCGAGCTTTATCTTCGGCTGCCGCTTTTGAACTGAAGCTTCCACCTCGTAACTTATAAAAAGGGGTGTCAAATACAATTTGAATCCCATAACCAGTACTTGCACTAATCTGTGCCTTTCGTCGTTGTGCGGCATCAAAATCAGCCACAGCTTCGAACTGCAGCACATACAAAGCACCGTCTTTTTCATCTTTAACCGCATTCACAGGGATTTGATCTGTAGACTTAAAACTAGACCGAAGCGAAGGATTTAACTTTGGCAGATACTCCTTGCCTTTAAACAGCGAATCTACATCGGTAGGTTTTTGAGCAAAAAGGAGTGCTACACAAAATAATATAAAAAAATGTAATTTAGACATACTTTAATTATAGCTTTTTTTATCGCCCTTTCAGATACAAGGGGGGAAAAACATTAAAAACTTTATTATAAAACTTTTTACAATCTTTAAAATAAAAAAGGTCGGGGATACCGACCTTTGTAGTTTATTTCTTAGATTTTACAGTTTTGCCTCCGCGTCTCACGCCCCACATTTCTGTTTGGTCGTGTTCTGCAATTTTGCCTTTTTTCTGTATAGAGACGAAAGTGTTGATTTTGGCAACATAAGCCCCTGTTCCAACCAAGCGATTTTCAGAAGAAAGCAAATTCCAAGCGGCATAAACATAACTAGGATTTTCCTTACAATTACCTGGAGTGGTTTTATCTTTTGGGTCTCCATTAAAGAAAGCATCATCACAAGCGATTGAAAACTTCGATTTAGCCACAAAAGAGCCTAAGTTAGTGAAATAATAGGTTTCAATATTCAAAACCGCATCTTTTATATTTACAGATTCAAATTCAGCTGAACTTAATATGTTACCCATATCCGTTTTTACAATATGCCCTAGCGTATTTGGATGCTTAGCTTCTACAGAGTCTTTACTATCGTATAGTCCAACAGGAAAGAGCTCCACAATAGTAGAATCTTTCATCTTTTCTTTTGCTTTTTCTGTGTCAGTAGTGGTCATGGTAATTGAAACCACTTCAGAAGAAGCATCTCCTTCGATATTCATCCATGGAGTCGCTACTTTGGCATTGTACGCGGTAGGGTAATTGCCTGCCACATCCGAAATAATACCTGCTTCTTCGAACCTAAAGCGAACATAGTCACCCGCATTGAATATCAAAGAAGCATCGCTATGTTGATACAATAGTCGCAAAGTGTCTTTAGGAGTCGCTAGTGAGGTCCCTGCATTGCTAGAATTCAAATGTACATACCTTTGCTCCGCAGAAATTTCAGTTGCAGACCTTAAATAATAAGTGAATGAAGCCTCCACGAGCTCTTTTAAAGGAGACTCTTGATTCATTAAAACTTTTTCAGAAAGAGTGAGTCGTATTTCTTTAATGCCTTCCCCTTTGTTAGAGACTCTCGCCCCCAAAATCATTGGAGGAATCCTATCTGTAATACTAGTACCAAAAGCACCTTTAGTAGCGTTTCCAAATTTATCTTTAAAGGTGGCCCAAGAAGAAATGTCTGTCTTGGAAGAACCAGTCGTTTGAAGTTTTTCTGAAAATTCAATACCGCCAATAGTGAGAACACTATCACATAGATCAGCAACACAATTCACTCCCGCTCTAATTTTCTCTGCTGGGATTAATATTGAATCCAAAACATCTCCTTTGGATTTGCTAAGGTCCCAGCGGACAAAAATAGAGTCTGGTAAAGAATCTTTGTGAAAAGGTCTATCATAGTGAATAACTATAGAGTCTGCAATACCATCCAAATATTCTTGAGCTTCTGAAAAATAAGGTGGGGGGATATGAAGCACATTTTTTGAAACCGCCCCTTTAGCATCAAAAATTTCTGCCAAAATAGGGAATGGAGCAGGGGGCTTCTCAAAATAAAGAGGAGAAAGGGTGGCAAAAATCACCGCAGAAGGGCCCAACAAGTGTAGTGTAGCAGGGGTGAGTATATACTCTTCCAAAGAGCGGAAAGCAAAATCGGCTTCTCCATTCTCGATGTTAATCGTAGAAGGTATGATTTCTAATCTACTAGTGGTTTGAGAACCCAAATTCACCGTAAAGTTACAATCCGTGCAAATCTCCCCCGTTACAGGATTCACTGCCACTAATTTAAGAGAATAAGGAGAACCTACCCAAATAGTGTCTTTTATGGTAGTAATTTGAGTGCGACTTTTATCATCCGGTTCTAAGAAAATCAATTGAGGAGCCGAAAACTCTACAGAAGCCACAGCAGTTCCACTAGAAACTTTAATGTTATAAACATGTTTTGTGGTTTCTAATGCACTCAAAGGCACGGTGACCCACAAAGTATCCACCCCTTCACTAATTGTTCTGGGGAAAGCTGTTGGGGGCAGAGCTGATTCGGAGTCTTCAGTTTCGTAGAAGTTAAGCTCTCCTGGAATTTCTCGACCTTCTTTAATTTGCATCACTTGCAAAGAATACTGTTGGCCATTGGCACCTTCTATATCTAACTCTAAATCACCCACACCTGGGTCGGCTATACTAGAAATATAAATTGGAATACGAGTCCCTGCCATGGCAGCTCCAACATACTTCCATACACTCGATTTGTTTTCTGGATCCACTGCATCTCTCGAAACAATATCCAAAGAGCCAGAAATTCTAAAGGTCACCTCTACGCTCTTGCCTTCTACCATCATCACCAATTTGTATTGTCCTGGAGACAATCCTACCAAACGATCTTTATTGATTTTTGGAGTGTGACGAGTGGTCAAGTCAATGCCACCAAAATAAACACCTGGCTCAGCTAAATCTGCCACAGTACCTCCTGACACCTCGTCTCCATTACGGCGAAGGATTTTATAATGGATAGGGAGTCCCCTCTTGATAATTTCCTCTCCACAGTAAGTTTTGCTCTCACCTGTCCCACCAAGAGCCGCCTCACAAGAACCACCTCCAGTTTCGTTCCAACAAAGCTCGTAGTCGGTCTCTGAACCCGCTCTACTTGGGTTATAAGACAAGCCTGTTTTTTGCTGGATATACATATTGGTTTTGATACGGATATTACTCATGGTGGTTCGACGGTCACAAAAGAAGATATCAATAGGGTATTCTTCTCCAACCACTAAAGGTTCCCCATTCCTATCGGTGATAAGATCTAAATTCACATAACCTGGTGCTGCAAGGTGAGTTCCACCCAAGTCCACAGCGAGTTTACCACCAATAAAGACCCAAATATCATCGTCTCCACGGAAACTAAAACGAAGGCCTGGTTTGTGTTTAAACTTGGCATGAGACTCAAAACAAAACTGCTGGTTTCGAAGGCCTTTCCAACGCGGTTCACCATCAGTTTTTTGAGATGGAATTTCTGAGTCAGCAACATAGCGAGGCCAGCCGTTAGGAGCTTGATCACTACAAGACCATCCCCACCCCACATCAGTACCAAATCGAGTCGTCAAAAGAGAATTCCAATCATCTCCATCTCCAAACAAGCCACTACAATTTGCTCCACCTGTCCAACCTGGACCATTGCACAAGACATCGATAGCAGGCACGCCTTCTAGTGGATCTATAGCTCTCAAAGGAGGGCACACAAAAATAGCCCCTTCTGCAGCTCTTTTTGTCCTTGCCGCAGGCACAGCTGGGCTTGGATTTCCTGCCAAACTAAAGATATCGGCATCTGATTTTATTTCTGCTGGGTAAAATCCTCCTGGAACGCTCACCCCTGCACTTATATAATAATCAGAATCAAACTCCCACTTGCCATCATCAGAGCGTTGGAAAGGCAAATTATAACAAGACATCTCATTCACACCAGGAGTTTCATTAAAGAGCTGATTAAACAATGCCGGAGTATGAAAACAAGTAGTCCCCACTCCTGTAGTTAAAACAGGTTTATTGTCTGGCCCAAGTATAGGCTCTACAATGCCTGGAGTCACACCAATACAAGCATTCACAGCCGCTACAGCCTGAGCCTGAGGGATCCCTTGAGCTCCTATTTGACACCCCTCACCACCTTGACTCCAACAAGAAAATGCTGGGTGCAAAGAAGCATCGGTATCGTATATAATGGCAGCCAAGCTATAAGAACAAACTCCAGAAATTCCTGGGTCAATAGTCGCCCAGCCTTTTTCTGCTTCTAGCTCTGTCCAACCATCTGCATTGTCATCGGTCACAAAATAAAGATTATTAGAGCCGTACAAGTCATAGTATAAAGCTAAAGGGATAGGGTCTGCCACACCATCTTCATCCCAAAGGCCATTGACACCAATAGCTTCTTCTTTTAATACATCACCTTGACGATACACTAGCACATTATCAGTGGGACTCGTGTCAAAAAAGACATGGTAATACCAACCACATAAATCAGCACTGGCAATCATAGGGGTGCCAGTCACTCCACCATCTAGACTGATCATAGGGACATCAGACATCCACTCTTCATCATCTGGGATCAACACATAAAAATACTTGGCATTGGGTGGCTCTGTACTGAACACAGTAAGAGAAGGTGAAACCGGGTTTGCAGAAATATATAAATCAGAACCTGTTCCAAAATTCGCACAAGTAAATTCTTGAGCTTTTGTAGGAGCCTGACCATCGAAATTGTACTGAGTTCTAGAAACCCATGTCCCGGGATAAGAACTCCCTTTGCTCAAAGAAAAAGACTCAGAGTGCGTCGCCCCCACAGACCCTGTAGGGATTTCACACCAGCCAGTGGGCTTACAATAATCAGTCACATTAGCAAATGTACCATCTATTAGCATGAACACTGTAGCCCAAGAATCTGGTTTTTGAAAATGAACCGTGCCCACACACTTCATAGCATGTGCTCCCCCCATTCCCATCAGGAGGAATACCAAAGCCCAAACAACTTGCTTTGTAGATATTAGTTTTTGTTTCATAATCTCTCTTTTCATATTTTCTCCAAACCCAATATAAAATAACACCGTCCATTCAAAACGGATGTCACCATAATCTAAGTCAAATCTATTCTAATATAATCAAAAAAGCTAGCTTTTTTATTCGTAAATTATTTTTATCATTTAAAAGTGAGAGAAATCTCAATTTTTTGCAACAACATGCATTATTTAAGCAGAGGTGTTTCACTGAATTTTCACTCCATATCCCCAATCGAAGCATTTTTTATCTACGGAAACACTAAAAATCTGTGCTTATAAAACCTTTCACTAAACTCCTATTTTAGATATTCTAAAACAATCTCCACTAATTTTTGTCCATATTTTGAATCCAGTATCACTCATTTGAACTTGGATTGTTCTAAAAAACTCATAAAAAAGACTTATTTTTCTTTTTAGTCATTTTTATCCTCACAAAAAAAATATCTTTTAAGTATGAATAGCATTGAATTTTCCACTTTTGAGCTTGAGGCTTTTCTAATCGTATTATACCCTCAAGAACACTACGAACAATACCCACTCCATATAGGCACTAATATTATAGGAAGGGGGACCGAAGCCGACATCCGTTTAAATGATCCTTTGATTTCTAGAAAACACTGCGAAATCCAGTGGGATGGCCGCACATTAAAAGTGAAAGACCTTCACAGCACCAACGGCCTCTTTTTGAACGGAGAAGAAATAATAGAAAGCACATTAGACTCTAAATCTAGGCTTCAATTGGGTAAAACAGTGCTCAAAATCAAAATTAAACAGCCCCATGACAGCGATTTTAGCAAAACTCTTTTTGATCAAGAACACTTAGACCCTGTGACTCAAATTTGCAAGCCCGAGTCTTTTAAAGAACGGGCCAAGGGAGAAATTGCTTTTGCCAAACGAAACCGCTTTTTTGTCCACCTTTATCGCATACAAGTAGACTTTTCTATCCCTTCTCTTTTAAAGCCAGAATTTTCCATCGAAGATTTGTTTTTAAAAGAAATCACTCGTTTATTAAAGATAGAAATTCGAGAAGTGGACCTCGTCTCTTATTTTGGCTCTAGAACTTTCATGTGGCTCCACTTGAGTGAAAAACCCGAAAACTCTTTAGAAGTAGCCTCAAAACTTCAAGAAAAACTCAACAAACACATTTTCACCTACAATGATTTTTTGGTGAACACCTCTGCACTCGTGAATTTCAGCTCCAAAAATGGGGCAGAAAACCCCAATATCGACGAACTCTTAAAAGAAGTGCAAAAACACAATATATAAAAACTCTTTTTATTTTTGTATGGGGGAGAAATTTCAGAAGCGCCTAGCCTTGGTCACCACTAGGTAAACTTAAATAAAATAAAAGGCTTTTTGTTTTTCACATATTTTTTAAATTGTGCCCAATGTCAAATAAAAAAACAAGTTTTAACGCTATTGGTTCTGTGAGCATCCCTCGATTGATCCTTCGATTTTCTATTCCATCCATGGTTAGTATGGCTGTAGAATCTCTTTATAATTTTGTAGATCGATTTTTTGTGGCACAAGAAGTAGGCTATTTAGGGATCACAGGCATCACACTTTCTTTTCCGATTTCTTTGTTTGTGATGGCTATGTCTATTTTGATAGGCGTGGGTGGAAACACTTTGTTTTCGATAAAGCTAGGAGAAAAGAAAAACACCCAAGCCTCGTTGATTTTAAACCATTCTTTTTTGATTTTGATATTAATGTCTTTGGTGCTCTTTGTATTGGGACAAATATTTTTGGAACCCTTATTAAAAGCATTTGGAGCCAGTGAAGCCACACTCCCCTACGCAAAAACTTACACGCGTATTTTGCTTTTGGGCTTATTGTTTCAAATGATAAATCCAGGAATGAACAATTTTATTCGTTCCATGGGACACCCCAAAACAGCTATGTTTAGAATGCTCATAGGAGCAGGGCTCAATGTGATTTTTGATTGGATATTTATTGTAAAATTCAAATGGGGAGTCGCCGGTGCGGCTTGGGCCACTATTTTAGCCCAATTCATTGCTTTTTTATTCATCATGTGGTTTTTCTTTAAAAAAGATACTCCTATTCGTATAGAAAAACGCTTAATGAAGCTACGATTTTCTTTTGTGAGGCGAATTTTAATTTTTGGACTTCCCATGAGCATGATGCAAATGTGTAATAGCCTTATGAATATGATTTTGAATAAAAGCCTAGCTCATTATGGAAATGAAAGCATCTATGGTGGAGATTTAGCCATCTCAGCTTTTGGAGTGATCAATAGCATTGCCATGATAGTTTTAATGCCATTGCTTGGTTTTATACAAGGGATACAGCCTATTTTGGGCTATAATTATGGAGCCAAACACTATTCCAGAGTGAAAAGTACTTTGAAATACGCCTTTTCTTTGGTGGTGAGTGCTTTGCTTGTAGCATGGATAGTGATTCAGAGTGCCGCCCCTTATTTGGTGCTCCCTTTTACCAAAGACAACCCCATGTTGCATGAGCTAGCCTCTGAATCTATTCGAGTCTTTATGCTTGGTCTTCCAGCCATTGGAATTGGGATGATTTGTGGGAACTTTTTTCAAGCCACAGGGAAGCCCCTTCGATCCATTGTCCTGAATATGAGCCGTCAAGTGCTGATTTTAATTCCCTTGCTTTTGATTATTCCCAGATATTATGGACTCCGAGGAGTTTTTATGGCCGCTCCCATATCCGATGTGTCGGCGGCTCTTTTGGGCTTATTTTTACTATCCAAAGAGTTAAAAAAAATTCCATCCGAATCCTTTTAACTTTAACTTTGTTTTTTGAATTATAAATTTTTATATTATAAATATGATCGAAAGTCCTAACCATAGTGAAAACAAACGCTTTTGGAAACGAAAAAAAGAAGTGCGTCCTCAAGAAATCCTAAAAGCGGCCACAGAATTATTTGTGGAGCAAGGATTTTCGGCTACAAAAGTGGCTATGGTGGCCAAAAAAGCAGGAGTACAGCCCGGCACTATTTATGTGTATTATGAAAACAAAGAAGCTCTTTTTAAAGCGGTCATCCATGCGGCGATGGACCCCGTGCTTCAATACAGCAATGATTTTTTAAAACAATACACGGGATCTTCTAAAAATCTACTTTTTGAACTGACTCACCAGTGGTGGAAACTCATGGAAAGTGAAGCCTGTGCAGGGATTCCCAAGTTAGTCACTGCAGAATCCAAGAACTTTCCAGATTTAACGCGTTTTTACATGGATCAAGTTTTGGTGCATGCCAAACGCATTGTAGAGGGAGTCTTAGAATATGGAATCCAAAAAAACGACTTTTTTGTAGAAAACTTAGACATAAGTGCAAGGATTATGATGCACTCTTTACACGAGATCACTGTTTATGCTCATTCTTTTGACTCTCTAGCCGATGAAAAGTTAGATATAGAGCTTTATTTAGACCAACTGGCTAGTTTTTTTTATAAAAGCCTGAGTAACCCCCATCCTGTAGACAGGCCACTCAAAGGACCTGAAATTCAAGCCCTAAATACTGAAGAAAACCACCAATAAACACTGTGAATCTCTAAGTATTAATAACTTCTCACTTCCGACTAAAAAAGCCAGGCGTGTGTGAGACTTCACTATTTTTCAAGAGTTTTTATACTGGACACCATTAGTTTTTAGAGCTCCTGATGAGCTCTGGATTTAAAGGGTTGGGCGGTGTCAAAAGCTTTTTTATTTTACAACGATATTGACTAGCTTTTTGGGGACCACAATCACTTTGACAATGGTTTTGCCTTGAGTGAACTCCTGAATGCGTTCGTGAGCAAGGGCCGTTTTTTCTAAGTCTTCTTTTGAAATTTGTGCATCCAATTGCACTTTGGCTCGAAGTTTGCCATTGACCTGAAATACTATTTCTACGGTGTTTTCGACAGTCAAAGAGGCGTCGGCTTCTGGCCATTTGGCATGAGTGATTGAGTTTTGATGACCCAAAATAGCCCATAGTTCTTCGGCTAGATGAGGGGCAAATGGATGCAAGAGTTTGACAAAAACTTCGCAAACTTCTTGGTATCGTTTTTCCGTTTTGATAAGCTCATTGTTGAAAATCATGAGTTGACTGATGGCTGTGTTGAAGGCCATTTTTTCTATGTCATCTGTGACTTTGATGATGCTTTGGTGCATGACTTTTAATAAAGAGGCTGGAGGTGTCTGAGTTTCGTAGTGGACCGGGGTGTCTTCATCACTGGCGATAGCACGCCATACCCTAGCTAAAAAACGGTGCATGCCTTCTAAGCCTTGAGACTGCCATGGTTTCACAGCTTCTAAAGGCCCCATGAACATCTCGTACAATCGAAGGGTGTCGGCTCCGTATTCTTCAATGACATCGTCTGGATTGACTACATTTTTTAGAGACTTGCTCATTTTGGCTATAATTTGCTTTAATTCTATGTCGGTCCCTATTTTAAAGTAGCGTCCGTTTCGTTCTTCGACTTGATCCGAAGGGACTTTAGAGCCAGCCTTATCTTCATATGCATAAGCGAGTATCATGCCTTGGTTGAAGAGTTTTTGAAAAGGTTCAGGGACACTCACATGCCCCAAATCAAATAAAACTTTGTGCCAAAACCGACTGTACAATAAATGAAGCACCGCATGCTCAGCCCCGCCCACATATAAATCGACCGGCATCCAATAGTTTTCTTTTTCTTTGGATACAAACTCAGTGTGATTTTTGGGGTCTATATAACGCAAATAATACCAACAGCTCCCTGCCCATTGTGGCATAGTGTTGGTTTCGCGACGCCCTTTTCGACCATTTTTGTCTGTGACTATCAACCAGTCACCAGCGTTGGCCAAAGGAGATTCTCCACCTTCTCCAGGTTTGAATTCTGCCATTTGAGGTAACTCTAAAGGGAGCTCAGACTCTTCTAGTAGGCTTATTTCTCCGTCTTCCCAATGGATCACAGGAAAGGGTTCTCCCCAATACCTTTGACGGCTAAATAACCAGTCTCTTAATTTGTAATTCACAGTGGCTTTGCCTATTTTTTGCTTTTCTAAATACTGCACAATACTGTGAATGCCTTCTTTTTTGGACATGCCATTCAAAGAGATGATTTCGTTTTGACTGTGGATGTAATTTCCATCTAAAGTCCAACAGGCTTCTCCTTTTAATATCGAGTCACGATGTTCTGGTGCACAAGATTCTCCAGGATCCATAATGCAGACCACTGGCAAATTAAATTTTTGTGCAAACTCGAAATCTCGCTCGTCGTGAGCTGGAACTGCCATAATGGCCCCCGTTCCATAACCAGTCAAGACATAATCCGCAACCCAAATGGGGATTTCTTGTTGAGTCAAAGGGTTCAAAGCGTACAAGCCTGTGAAAACACCCGATTTTTCTTTGGCAAGCTCTGTCCTGTCCATATCACTTTTGAGAGCGGCCATTTTCACATAGTTCGAAACTTTTGTTTTTGTCTCACTAGACACCGTAGAGGTGTCGGCTTGCAAGAGTGTTGCGATTAAATCGTGTTCTGGAGCCACCACCATATAAGTGGCCCCAAATAAAGTGTCTGGACGAGTGGTGTACACTTTAATATTGTAATCTTCAAAAGTAGGAGAGTTTATTTTAAAATCGACCTCGGCTCCATGACTTTTGCCAATCCAGTTCCTTTGCATTTCTTTGATGCCTTCGGGCCAGTCTAAGGAGTCTAAATCTTCTAGCAATCGTTCTGCATAGTGAGGGATACGCATCAGCCATTGCTTTAAGTTTTTTCTTTCTATTTCTTTGGTTCCACATTTTTCATGAGAACCGTCGTTTAAGACCTCTTCATTTGCACATACTATACGGCAATGTTTACACCACCAGACTTGAGCATCTGCATAATAAGCTAATCGTTTAGAGTCTTTGAATTCTCGAATAAAAACTTCACCTTTTTCTTGAATTTCTACTGGTATAGGAAGTTCTTGGATAGGGCGACCTTTTTTTTGAATTGGATCAAACCAAGTATTGTAAAGCTGCATAAATATCCACTGCGTCCATTGATAGTAATTGGGGTCAGTGGTGTTTATCTCTCTATCCCAATCATAAGATAGACCTAAACTTTTGATTTGCTTTCTAAAGGTGTCACAATTTTTTTGAGTAGTGATGCTTGGGTGTGTGCCCGTTTGAATGGCGTATTGTTCTGCGGGTAGTCCAAAAGCATCCCAACCCATGGGGTGTAAAACATTAAAATCTTTGGCTCGTTTGTACCTACATATAATATCGGTAGCCGTATAACCTTCGGGGTGCCCCACATGAAGCCCAGCACCACTAGGATATGGAAACATATCTAAACAATAATACTTAGGTTTAGAGGTGTCTTCACTTGTTTTAAAAGTCTTATTTTGATCCCAAAAAGCTTGCCATTTGGGCTCTATCACCATAGGATTATACTTTGCCATAAAAACTCCAGATACCTGCTATTTTTAAAAAAAGCAAGTTTTTGCCATTATTTAAAAGCGATTTTTTTGTAAAAAATAGAAAAAACAGAATCTTTTAAGAGCAATTTTGTGAAATTATCCAAAAAAGATGAAAAACAATTGAAATTCAGAGTAAATATAATAAAACTCTTGTTTTATTTATTAATTTCATATTATGAAAAATGTTTTTATTTTTACCACTCTTTTTTTAAGTTTTTTGTTGTCTTACACTTGGGCAGACGACTTTGAATCTTCGGAGCCAGAAAGCGAAGTTGCAGACATAGAAGACGATAACTTTGAAAACGATGCCTTGTATGCAGATGCCTTTGCTCGATACAAGCAACAAAAAGCTTCTACTGATTTTATAGAGACCGAGCGACTCCGCAACTGGACCGACGCTGTGAGCATAGGACTCAAAGCTTCTATTGGAAGCCCCACCTTTTTGGGTGAAAATGCAGAATCTTGGGCTTTTGGTTATTCTTTCAATATCGGAGGACTCATGCGAGTTCGCCTTTCAGACTTGTTTTCTTTGAGTCCAGAGGTCACCTTTGGTTACCGCAAGCTCACTTCAAAACTCGAAGAAAGTGGCTTTGATGTTGAAACAGATCTCACTAATATCACCTTAGATCTCCCTATTTTGTTTCGTTTTGCCTTAGACAATCATTTGGGCTTCTTCTTTTATGCTGGGCCACAACTAAATTTTATTATTAAGAGTTATTCTACTGAAAATAAAATTTTTAAAACCACCCCCTCCCAAGACAACCCCAACCCAGAGCCAATCATAGCAGAAGATAAAAATCCCATTCACAAAGAACCTATAGAAATAGGAGGTGCTTTGGGTTTTGGATACCAATTCAATCGCTGGGTAGGCATAGATTTCAGATGTTTTTATGCTTTGACTAGCTTTGTCAATTCAACCTTTACAGAAGCCGAATACTACCACAACCTCAAAACGCTACATCTACAAATCAGCGGATCTTATTTGTTTTAATCCATTAAAACTGAGATAAAAACCGCTGGTCATTGCCTGTCAAAAGCCCAATTTCTGGAATGGCATGCTTTAACATGGCTATGCGGTCTAGTCCAAAACCAAAGGCAAATCCTGTGTATTTCTCAGGATCTATGCCACAGTTTTTAAACACATTAGGGTCCACAGAACCACAGCCACCTATTTCCATCCAACCAGTCCCCTTGCATCGTCTGCAGCCACTCCCATCACAAAACACACAACTCACATCCATCTCGGCAGAAGGCTCGGTAAAAGGGAAAAAACTAGGTCGAAATCGAGTTTTCACATGAGGCCCAAATAATTTATTCATGAACACTTGTAAAACCCCTTTTAATTGAGCAAAGCTAATGTTTTCATCGACAATCAAGCCCTCACATTGCTGAAACATAGGAGCGTGAGTAGCATCGTTATCCACTCTAAAAACATGCCCAGGTGCAATCATTCTAAAGGGTGGCTGGTGAGTTTCCATATAATGTATTTGTGTGCCAGAAGTGTGGGTCCTGAGCATCACTTTGTCTGCCACATAGAAGGTGTCTTGCATATCTCGACTAGGGTGATCTGGGGGCGTATTCAAAGCCTCAAAGTTATACCAGTCTGTCTCTATATCTCTACCAAAATCCACCTCAAAACCCATTTGAGCAAAAAAATCTATAATTTCTTCACGAACATCATATAGGGGGTGTGTGCTACCAGCACCAATACCATCAGCAGGGAGAGTGTAATCTATAAAGCCAGACTCTAGCTTTTGATTTAATGCCGCTTCTTTTGCTACAGACAAAGCCCTTTCAATTTCGCTGGTCACAAAAGTCTTTAAATCGTTCACTTTTTTCCCAAATAATGGTCGATCGGCATCGGACAAAGTCCCCATTTGCTTTAAAAGCCCTGTGACCAAGCCTTTTTTGCCCAAGTACTTCACTCGAATAGCGTCGATTTCGGTCGATGCATTGAGATCCACCAGTTTCAATTCTGCTTCAAAAGCAGCTTTTAATTCTTGTATATTTTTGCTTATCATGCCTTCAATTTTAGTAATTTTTTAAGGCTTGTTTTGCAAGTGCATTAGAATAGGTCGGTTTTTTCCAAAAGCTTCTTGGTGCATATATAAATTTCCACTGGAGTCATAACTGAACTGATGCCCATACCTTTCTCCATTTAAAAAATGCAAACTGTCCATTAAAAGGCCATTCGCATACCAATTTCTCCAAAGACCGTGCCTTTTTCCTTCTTTCCAAAAACCCTCACTCGCTAATTTTTGGTCTAAACTATCCATATAGTAAGACCTACTTTCTATAATCTGCCCTTTTTTCCAAACTTCTTCATAACGAAGTTCTCTATTTTCTTTGTAGTAAAACAGACGACCATCTAGTTTAGAATCCACAAAACTAGACTCAGCACACACTAGACCAGGCTTGTCTTTTTCACATAAACCATAAGCCACTCCATTTCCGTTCACAAATTTAGACTCTAAAATTTTATCTCCCTTAGAATCAAACCACTCCCACACAGAGTCCCTTATTCCTGCCTTCCAAAATTCTCTTTTCCAAAGTTTTCCATTAGCTAAAAAAAACTCCACAGCCCCATCTTGTCTTCCTGCTCGGTACCACTGCCTTTGTTGCACAGCTCCATTCGCAAAGTAAACTTCGTGCGTCCCTTCTTTTTTGCCGAAACGACACTGGTATTTCCATTCTAAAGCTCCTTGGGGAGAATAAAAACGATGAAAGCCTTGCTCTTCTTGAAGGTGGCATGAATTTTCTTCTTTTAAAATCCCATTAGGATACCACGACTTCCACAATCCTATGGCTTCTCCTCGATGATAATACTCTACCCAAGCCTGTTTTCTATCATAAAAATACGCCTTCCACTCCCCTTCTTTCAAGTCTTCTTTGTAACGGCCTTTTTTCTCTACTTTTTTATTATCAAAAAATGTTTTCCATTCTCCTTCTTTTTTTCCTTTTTTCATCTTCCCTAAACTGACCACATTACCATACGCGGTCCACCGTTTGACTCTACCATGTGGCTCTCCATTTTTGTAAGGAATCTCAAGTTCTTTAATTCCATTACCATACCATTCATTTCGTTTTAAAACACTTCCATCTGAATAAATCCATAAAGAGGTTTTCTTTTGTCCATTTGCATGCATGGCAATCACTTTTTCTTCTGCTTTTTCTACACAAGAACTCATCCAAAACAAAACACACATCAAAAACAAAAACCGCATGACTCTAAACTAACAAAAAAACAAGTCATAAGTTTAATTTTATTTATTCATTCAAAATCAATTCTAGCTTCAAATAAAATGATTTTTAAACTAAAAGATATTGAAAAACGATGATTTTAGAGTACTTTTTTTTCTACAAAAAGTATATCTTAAACAGTATGCCTTTAGAGAAACAAGCTCCACTTTTGACTATTTTAAAGAACAAAATTAAAACACCTTTAATTTGGGTAGTTATTTCTATCACTTTTGCCTTAACCGCTCTGTTTTACACTTCTCAAAATCAAAATTCTTTTCTTTACAATCGTTATGTTGAAACTTTATCGGACTATAAATTTTTAGAAGCTCGTTTAATGATCAGTCTAGAGAAAATAAAAACAGGAGTTGTCGCAGATTCTAGCACAGCGTCTTCTCAAATCATGTCTATTCGCGAGCTAGTGATCTCCATATCCTCTTCGACGGAACACTTTAGAAACGAGGGCGACTGGATGCCTCCTTATGAAGAGGTACTTTTATTAGAAAAAGAAATGTTCAAAAAAACCACTGCGATGAGGCAATATGTGGCTAAACGAGTCACTTGGTCCAAAAAGCTCTTTGAATTAAAAGACAGCCTCTACGCCCACCCAAGCACAGAAAACACCAAAATTCTTAAAGCTTTGGACTCTGCTCAACACGGTCACTCTCCCACTTTAACATTAGAAACCCCAAATTCTGTACCCTCCATTTTAGAAGCTAGGGCACTTTTAGCAGAAAACATAGATTTAGCCAATTTATGGCATCGATTTGACAACGACAACGCCTTAGTTTACAGTGAAAACTTACTCCAGGCTTTTAAAATGAAGGCCCTCTCAGAAAAAAAACTCCTTTCTAAAATCCCTCAGATTTTTTATTTGCTCTCTATCTTACTTTTATTATCTACATTGTTCTTTGTATTTAAAGACAAATCCAGGTAATAGGAGTTTTTTTTAATTCATGTCAAAAACAAAATACAAACGAATTTCAGCTCTAAACATCGCCATTTTATCCTTTTTTTTAATGGTGTGGCTTTTTAGTTATATGCTTCCAATCCTTCGAAGCTTCACCCCCGAAGAACACCTGTTTTATGGCAATCTAAGCTATATATCCAATGCCAGTCTATTTGGAAACACCAACATTCCATTTTTAGACAGACAATCCTTTAATATAAACAACGACAAAGAAGCTCACTTTAAACTATACCTTTCTGGACTCCAAAAGTCAGAAATGAACACATGGTTTAGGTGGTGGGATTCAAAAACACAAAGTCCCATTCCATTAGAAATTAAAGCCCGTCGCATTCACAAAGACACTTGGATAGTCAAAGGGATCAGCACCTCTGAAGGCAGTCTGGAGACAAAATCTGTCCAAAATTATCATCTCAGGATCAGCTTTTGGGGGCTACTCTTCACAGCGATTCTTTTTGGAATAAGCCTTCGAAGTTTACACTATTCTCTTAAAAAAAATAACCCATCATGATCAAAGCCAAAGGGCCTTTAGTTTATTTAAGGAGTCTAAGCCAAAAAGACAGCCTTCTATTTTTCAACAAAGTTCAAAAATCCACTTTTTTCTTACAAGACACTCTCCCTTGGGTTTTAGACATCCAAAGCATTTCTGATGCTTCTAGATTCATAGAAACTTATTCTTTTCAAGAAGAACTAGACAACGGGGGCTTGTACGGCGTTTTTTCCAACAAAAACCACACATTGTTGGGCGTATTTTACCAACACTGGATACACTGGCAACACCTATCCACCGCTATCGCTTACTGTATTTTTGAGGAGCACACCCAAAAAGGCTACGGCAGCGAGGCTCTTTATTTACTGTGCCAATACCTTTTTCGTCACTTAAAACTAAACAGAATTGAAGCAGACATTGCCGAACACAACCTCCAAAGTTTGGCTTTGGTTCAAAAGTTAAACTTTCAAAAAGAAGGCTATTTTAGAGAATACGCCATGAGTCAATCTAAACTAAGCAACCACTATCGTTACGCCCTGCTCCAAAGGGATTTTTTAGAATGATTTGAAGTTCCAGAAGCGCCTGGCTTTAGCCCCGTTTACATGAGTAACCGAGTTTAAACATATAAAACATCCCTAAACCATAATATTAAGTATTTTATATTTATGAGTCATAGTGAAAACTTGAATTTAAAAGAACCCGATATACTCCAGTACACTAATTACCGGGTATTTTTGCGTGATTACTATGATTTTAAAAAGAAAACTTCCCCTGCCTTTAGCCTTCGTTTTTTTGCCAACAAAGCCGGTTTATCTAGCCACGCTCATCTAAAACTCGCTATTGACGGCAAAAGAAACATCACCAAAAACACAGTCGTCAAATTAATTACTGGTTTACAATTAGACACCAAAAGGGCAGAATATTTTGAATGTTTAGTTTTTTTTAACCAAGCCAAAACAGACAAAGAAAGACAAATATACTACAGCCAACTACTCAAATGTAGTCCCAAGTCCAAACTTTCTTTACTAGAAAAAACACAGTTTAGAATTTTCAAAGAATGGTATCACTCGGTGATTTTAGAAATGCTTTCCCTAAAAGATTTCAAAACTTCTCCTCAGTGGATATCCAAAAAAATAATTGGAAACTTATCTCCTAACGAAATTAAAGAATCTCTGCATTTGTTACAAGACTTGGACTTATTAGTCAAGACTGCTAATGGCTACCGTCCAAAAGAACAATTCTTAACCACCGACGATGAAGTTCAAAACATTTTAGTCAAACAATACCATCAACAAATGCTAAATCTGGCAAAATCCTCTTTAGAGACACTTTCAGCCTCAGAAAGAGACTTTTCTGCCGTGTCTTTTGCCATTAAACGCAAAGATTTCCCCTCTTTAAAAAAACACATCCAATTAATGCGTAAAGAACTATTAGATTTCTCTACAGAAGTCGGAGAAGCTGACGATGTTGTTCAAGTGAACATCCAGCTTTTTCCTTTAACTCGAGGAGTGTAATGAGTTTATATCGTTTTTTTACGGCTAGTTTTATTGGACTATCCATTATTATTATGGCGTGTTCTTCAAAACCAGAAAAACCCTCTGCAGGGATAGAAATAGGCAACCCAAGCATTGCTTTTACTGCTAGTTTTATTTTAGACTACGGATTACAGTCTAATGTGCCTTCTAAAATTCTATCCAAAGCTCCTGCCGACAACGAGATCATGCTCATAGAGGGCTTTCGACTAGATTTAAAAGAAGTTCGTTCTTATTCTAGCTACTATGTTTATGTGGCAATGGACCCTACAGAGGGACTATTATTATGGCCCTATGCCTCTATGCCAGAAAACTCTAAGCTAAGCATTAATTTTGGTAAAGACTTTAAAGATGGCGAGTCTTTTATTTCTAAAGCATTTAATAAAATAGATCTTCAAGAGGAGGGTTTGCTCAAAGAAATTGGACTGCGTTTTGAACCCAACACTAGCTCTGAATACGCTATTCATGGAGTTCTCAATATAAATGATCAAAGCCAAGCTTTTGAGTTTTCTCTGTCTGCATTTAAAGGAATTGACTTGCGTTACCATCACCAACAAGCAGAACTTTATAATGACTCTTTAAACTTGCCAGTCACTTTTTATGTGAATCGTTGGATTCAAAAAGTCGATCTTAAAGCCGCAGAAAGCTCTGAAGATGGAATCATTCGTTTTAGCGAGACTCACAATGTGGATCTATGGAATAGTCTAAATGAACGCTTTTTGTCGAGTTTCTCTTGTTTGCGTTGGACTTGGGAACGCCACGATGACACTTTTGTCTCGGACTATGTGCCAGAAGCCTTAAATCAGTTCGATATCATTAACAAAAACTGGGCAGAAAACGGTGACTTTTCAAATGGCCTTGCTCAATGGATTTTGGTGGAACAATACTCTGGAACCGCCACTACAGCCATCATCAAAGAAAAAAACAACGAACAGCAACTCAAAGTGACTGTTAGCAATGGTGGCACACAAAACTACAGTGTGCAATTGATACACGAAGACATTCCTATTTTAGAAAATCGCAAATACAAGTTGATTTTCACAGCATGGTCCAATATAGAAGGGCCTATAGTGGTACGGCTTGGTTCTTATCACTTGCCCTACAACACTCTAGGCTTTCAAGAAAAACCCATCATCACCCAAAGTGGCAAGTCTTTTGAAATAGAATATTTTGGAGCCGAAGACAACACTTTTGCTCGTCTAGAATTTAATTTGGGCGGACAAGAACGACAATTCTGGTTTAAAAACATCCAAGTCTTGCGCGTCGATTGAGCTCAAATAAAATACAAAAGTCTTTCATTTAAAGTCTTTTCTTTCTAGCCACCGCTTTATAAATTATATTTACAATATGACAACGATCCTGAGTAAAAAAGAAAATTTTGTAATCAAAAATATTCGCCCCTCTGTAGAAAACGGGGCATACTGTATCAAACGCGAACCCGGTGACATGGTGCTGGTTCAAGCAGACTTATTTAGGCATAGCCACGAAAAATACCAGGCCGCTATCTTGTACAAGCATAGCAAACAAAAAGACTGGAAAAAAATGCCCATGGAGCATATTATCAATGACCACTGGGAGGCTTCTTTTTTGGTGCAAAGCATTGGATACTATGAATACAAAGTAATAGCATGGACTATAGAACCCCAAGACACTCCCACCGAATCTGAAGTTTTTAAAGTACGGGTGGACCCTAAATACGCTCGTTTTGGGACTTGGTACGAAATGTGGCCAAAAAGTCAAGGCACAGACCCCAACAAGAGTGCCACTTGGAAAGACTGTGAAAACCAACTCGATTATATAGCTGATTTAGGTTTTGATACTATTTATTTGGTCCCCATCCACCCTATCGGAATCACCAATAGAAAAGGGGCAAACAATGCCTTAAAAGCTAAAAAAGGCGAGCCTGGCTCCCCTTATGCTGTCGGAAATCACTTGGGAGGGCATTTTTCGATTGATCCAGAGCTTGGCACCATGAAAGACTTTGAGCATTTTGTAAAAGAATGCAAAAAAAGAGATTTTAGATTGGTCCTAGACATTGCCTTGAATTGCAGCCCCGATCACCCTTATGTAAAAGAACACCCCGAATGGTTTTTTCACGAACCCGACGGTACCATTAAATTTGCAGAAAATCCCCCCAAAAAATACGAAGATATATACCCTTTTGACTATTACAATAAAAACTTCAAAGCTTTGTGGAAAGAAATAAGAGATATTATATTGTTTTGGGCAGACAAAGGTTTCGACATTTTTAGGATTGATAACCCTCACACCAAGCCTTTTCCGTTTTGGGAGTGGTTGATTACAGACATTAAATCCAAAAGACCAGAGCTTGTCTTTTTGGCAGAAGCTTTCACTCGCCCCAAAATCATGCATCACCTTGCTATGCTTGGTTTTGATATGAGCTACACCTATTTTACTTGGCGTAGTGAAAAATGGGAATTCGAAGAGTACCTAAAAGAGCTCACCGCTTCTAATGCCAAAGAATATATGAGAGGTATATTTTTTCCTACCACTCCCGACATTTTCCCTGCTTACTTAGACAAACAAGGCCCACCAGCCTTTAAATTGAGGTATTTTTTAGCAGCTACCCTTTCTAGTCTAGTAGGCATGTACAACGGTTACGAGCTTTGTGAAAACGAGAAGTCTCCTATCAAAGAAGAGCTTTTGGATAGTGAAAAATACCAATACAAGGTCCATCATTGGGAAAAGCCCGGCATCAAAGATTTTATACGAACTCTTAATTTAGCTAGAGCCAACTACCCCGCCCTTCAAGAGTACGACAATTTACATTTTCACTTTTGTGCCAATGACAATCTGATGGTTTATTCTAAACGAGACCCCAATAATACTCTTTTATTTGTAGCCAATATGGATATGCACCACGCCCAAGAAGGGAATGTCTATTTGGATATGCATGCTTTGGGTTTAAAAGAAGATTCCTTTTACTTTTTAAAAGATTTAATCACTAACGAATCTTTTATATGGCGTGGTCCCGAAAACTTTGTTCGGTTAGAGCCAGAAAAAGCCCCTGGGCATCTATTTGTGATTAAAAAGATTTAATTTCTTTATGAATCCCTCTTTTTTCTAGTCGGTTTCGGCTTGTATTGTTTTTACTGAAAACTCTTTTTTTAAAGAATCTGCTTGCATCATAGCGTGATTTTAAGGGTTTTCTTGTGAATCCAAGGGTTCATGGCCTTTATTTCTTTTGTAGATTTAATAAAAAGATAACACATCGAGAATCTTTGTATGGACTGTTTCGACAAGCTCCATACACCTGCATTTTGGCTAAACCTGTTTGTTTTTCTAATGGAATGAATCGCTAGAATTCTAGTCTAACAGAATCACACTCAAGTGCTACAGACACTATAAGTTTTTTCAATTGCTTTTGATTTATAAGATTCTAAATGGATTCGCTATATGTCTTTTGGCTTGCAAAAGCACAGGTTTAGATTCTTCTAATTCTAAGCTCTACAAATAGTGTAAAAACATGAAACGCGAAGGGGTGGCGGAGAAGCTAGGTATTCCGTAGTGATCATTATGACTAGCTTCGAAGACAGGGGAAGGCTTTCCCCTTTCTATTCCAAACTGAATGAACTCTCATGTAACTCCACACAACCAGCTTCTGTGGCTGTGATAATATGTTCTTTTATTTTTCGGTAGGCATTGAGAACATCTGTATAAGTGGTGGTGACCAAAGGATCGTAAAGGGCCTCGGACAAGTGACTCCAGTGCATGCTTCGAAGGTCTCGTACTAAACTAGTGATGTGAGAGCCATGCTGTCGAATAGAAGAGAGTAAGCTGTCACTTTTGATAGGTTGTTCCAAAAAGACTTGCAACTCTTCTATGAGCTTGGTTGTTTTGTCGTGTAATTCTATAATGCCCGTAAAATGCTCTTTGTCAAAAGAAACTCGTTTTTCTTCCATACGCAAGTGTAGCTTTAATACTTGAGTGGCATAATCCGATGCGGTCTCTATGTCATCGCTCATGCGCATGTGTCGTTCTGCATCGACTGCCACTACCCTAGACGCTCTATTAGATAGTAGTTTTGTTAAGAAATTGGTAAGTTCTTCTTGGGCTAAGTCCAAATGATTTTCGGCATCAAAAATAGCGTCTTGTTTTTTGCTAGCACTTGGGTCTTCTAAATAAACCTTTAAATCGTCCATCATATTTTTTAAGGATTTATTCATGTGCAAAATTTCTCGGTTAGACTGAGATATGGCGACAAAAGGAGAAGCTAACAAGCGATCGTCCAGTTTGGTGGCCACATTTTTCTTTCGTTTCGCTTTTTGTTTGACTAAAGTTTCTAATACGCGTGCAAATACATTGGTGAAAGGCAATAAAACAATCAAATTAATGACATTGAACACCGTGTGAAAAGTGGCAATAGCAAGGGTAGCATGGGGAGCATATTTGAGACCATCTGCGGTCATTTTAATGAGGTCTGGATCAGGGACCTTAAAAGCAATGCTTATAAAAGCAGCGATAAAAGCAATGAAAGGTTTGAATAAGATAACCACCCAAATTGTACCTAAAACATTGAATAATATGTTAAACAACGATGTTCGACGAGCGGCTCTTGAAGTGCCTATAGAGGCTAAAAAGCCAGTCACTGTGGTTCCTATATTGGCCCCAAGAACAATGGCTGCAGAGGTTTCAAAATTAATGAATCCCTGGTGTGCCATGGCAATGGTCACACCAAGCATGGCCGACGAAGACTGCATAATAGCAGTCAGTACTGTCCCTGCTAAGACACATTTTAAAAGACCTTCAAAGGTATTGGCGTTAAATTTGGTTAGAAAAACTAAAAACTCTGGAGATTCAGCCAAAGGAGCCAATGCGGCTTTCATGGCCTCTAAACCCATAAATAATAGTCCCAAACCCAATACTGCATAAGCCGAATACTTGATTTTTTCTTTACTGGTAAAAGAGTAAATCAAGCCAAACACGCCCGCTAACGGGATACCATATTTACCGATATCTAAAGCTAAAACCCACCCCGTGGTGGTAGTACCGACATTGGCACCCATGATCACGCCAATGGCTTGCCTTAAAACCATAAGCTCTGCATTGACAAAACCAATCACCATTACAGAAGTTATAGAACTGGATTGTAATAGAGTGGTGACTAAAATCCCTACAAAGACTCCTAAAAAGCGATTATTAGTGAATATTCCTATTAAATTTTTGAGGGAGGAACCCGCAACAGTTTGTAAACCATCGGATAAAAATTTCATCCCCATTAAAAAAAGGCCTAAGCCCCCAAATAAAAATACAGCTGTATTAAATATTAACACGATTTCCTCGTTTTTTACAAACTTTTATACAAAAAAATGTTTGAGTGGATAAATAATGCCATTTAAATAAAAAAGAGCTATAACCTAGCTCTTGTAACCGGCTCGTTTTGAAAGACTTCGTAAATGGATTTTTAGATTGAATCATATTTACTTCTATAAATTTAGAATTTCTAGGTGCCTTTTCAATGAAAAACAATAGAGTTTTTAAACATTTTCTGCTTTTTCAAAAAAAACGCCTTTTAGGGCTTAAAAATCAAGTTTTTAATTTTATTTTCTATGTTGTTTTTTAAGATTTCTATAGAAAAATCATTCTGAATACACTCTATATGAGGGTGTTCGACTGGTTTTTGATTTTTTTGGAGCTTAATAAGAGAAAGAGCATCGCTTTTAGAAAGCCCTCTCATTTGCAATCTTTGTAAGCGAATTTCCTCTGGAGCCTGCACCACCCATATTGCAGATAATGTTTTCACAAAATCTGGGAGTTTATAAAGCAGAGCTGCTTCTACAAAAGCAATTTTATGTGTGTCTTTTTGTTTTTGAAACCATTTGTTTTGGTGCTCTTCTAAGATAGGATAAACCAAGCTTTCTAAATCTGTGCGGGCTTGAGAGTCTTTGAGTATCAAGGCCTTCATGGCTGGTCTATCGATGCCCTCGGGGAGCAGATAAGATGCACCAAATCGATTGGCTATAGCATTTCTAAGCCCTATATGGCTTGCATACAACTGATGCACCAATAGATCCGCATCTAAAACCGGGTAAGAATTTTCGACCAAAATTCGACCTACCGCACTTTTCCCCGAACCTATAGAACCTGTGATGCCAACTTTTATCATATTTTTAATTTAGAATATTCATGCTTGAAAAAGCTTCCCTTCTTTGTTTTTTATCTTGTTTTTTTAATGCGTACGGCCTTATTGAACTCCAGTTTTTACCCCCTTTTACACTTGAATCCACTAAAACTCACTGCTTTAAAAGAAGCTATTTTAAATATTTTGAAGTCTCACACACGCCTGGTTTAGAGCTATACAGCAAAGCCACGACCTTAATTCTAGCTGTTTTCATAAGAACACATCGCCAAAACTGTTCAAAAGAGAAGTTTAAGTGTTGTCCAATAAACCGAAACATGGGCTTTAAAACTACAGACTAAAAGAAAGCCTTTAAAAGCGTAGGAGCCAAAGGTCAAAGAAAAACTCTAAAGAGTCATAGTTCAAAATAGAGAATAAACCCTTGACTACACTTTGTTTGTTTTGCATATTGTGGATAGAGTTTGAACCGACTCTTTTTAGGAGTTCCAATGGATTTTGAAAGCATTGATAAAAATCGATACGAACGGCAAATGAAACTGCCCTTTATTGAAAAAGATGGGCAAAAAGTGATTTCTAAATTAAGATTTTTAATTTTTGGGGCGGGGGCTTTAGGGTGTTCTTGTGCCGAATACCTCACTAGGGCCGGGGTTCAGTTTTTGAGATTGGTGGATAAAGATGTGGTGGAATGGTCTAACTTGCAAAGACAACATTTATTCAGTGAAGAAGATGCCAAAAACGCTACTCCAAAAGCAATAGCAGCCAAAAATCGATTAGAAAAAATCAACCGTCATGTTCAAATTGAAGCCAAAGTGCTTTTTGTGGATGCTTCTAATATCGAGTCTTTGTTAGACGGCGTAGATGCTGTGATCGATGCGACTGACCGCCTCCAAGAACGCTTTTTATTAAATGATGTGGCAGTGAAACACAAACTGCCTTGGATTTACACCGCTATCCAAAGAGGAACATCGGTTTGGCTGCCCTTAACTTCTACTGATACTGGACCTTGTCTTCGTTGTGCTTTTCCAGAAAAACCAGAAAATGAGGCTCTCAACGGCGGGATTTGGGGGCCAGCAGTTTCGATGAGTGCCGGCATGCAAGTTTCTCAGATGATTCGCTTTTTTATAGATGGACAAATCAAGACTAAAAGCAGTGTACTTAGTCGAATGGACTTGTGGGACAATCATTTGATACAAATCCCTATTGAAAAAGACCCTCATTGCCCCTGTTGTGTTCATAGAAACTTTGAGTTTTTAGAGCCTTCTAAGTAAAAAAGGAGAGGGAGGGATTCGAACCCTCGGTCCCAGTGAAGAGACTACGGTTTTCGAGACCGTCCCAATCGACCACTCTGGCACCTCTCCAATTGCAATCCAAATCTAATAAAATTTTGCACCAAAAGCGATAGAAAATTCATCCCGTCGCTTCTCTTATGCTCTTTAAAATAAAAGAAATAAAACTTTGGCTTGCAGAGCTGAATGGATAATTCCATCTCTTGCTAAGAGAGTTTACTTTTATTGTTGATGCTTAAAAAATGCATTTTAGAGATATTGAAGGGCATAGCAAGCCTTTTTGTTTTAAAAACCAGGCGTGTGTGAGACTTCATTACAAAAATTCTGCTGCATTTGTGTTTTTCTAAATTTTCATGAGTTTTTAAAAATCTTGCTCTTTTTTTATTGAAATTATTTTTCATTTCTTCTTAGTCTTTGGAATCTTTTTTGTTTTTCTATATTTGGATGCTAAAGATTTTTAATTTTTAGTTTTTTTATTGGGGTCTAAGAACTCTTCTGCTTTTGCTGTTTTCTATACCAAAACAAAACTTTGGTTGTGTATATGCGAGTGATAAGACCCAAAGGTACTTATGCCATATACTAATTTTGGTGACTTAGGTTTATCTAAGCCCATCCTCGAAGCAGTTGTTAAAGCTGGCTATGAGCAAGCTTCTGCTATTCAAGCGAAAGCTATCCCCATTTTACTCGAAGGTAAAAACTTACTTGGAACCGCACAAACTGGTACAGGGAAAACCGCTGCTTTTTCTTTGCCTTTGCTTTCTAAAATAGATTTTTCTTCTAAATCTTCTACTGCAATGCTTGTGCTTACCCCCACTCGAGAACTCGCTATTCAAGTGGCAGAAGCTATACGCTCTTATGCCCAGTTTCTAGAGAACGCTAGTGTGCTCGCTGTTTATGGTGGCCAAGATATTTCTATTCAACTCAGAGCCCTCAAAAGAGATGCGGCTATTGTGGTGGCCACCCCAGGGCGTTTGATAGATCATATCAATAGGGGTTCTATTCGACTTTCCAAAGTCCAAGCGATTGTTTTAGATGAAGCCGATGAAATGTTGGATATGGGCTTTATGGAAGATGTGGAAACCATTTTAAAAGCAATTCCTGACTCTGCCCAACGAGCTTTGTTTAGTGCTACCATGCCCACTTCTGTGAAAAAAATAATTAAAAATTATTTGGGTGCATTCGAAGAAGCTTGCATAGAAAATAAAACCACCACTGTCGAAAATATTAGCCAAAGATTTTTAAGCATTAAACCAACTCACAAATTAGAGGCACTTTGTCGAGTTTTAGAGGCAGAAGTTTTTGATGGTGTGCTTATTTTTGTGCGAACCAAGCAAGCCACTGCAGACCTTTCTGAGCGTTTGGAGTCTCGTGGATTCAGTGTAGCCCCCTTGAGCGGAGATTTGGCCCAGGCTATGCGAGAGCGGACTATCCAGCGACTAAAATCCAAGCACATTGATATTATTGTGGCCACCGATGTGGCAGCTCGTGGTTTAGATGTGGATAGGATCACACATGTTATTAACTACGATATCCCCTACGACACGGAGTCTTATGTGCACCGAATTGGCCGTACGGGGAGAGCAGGCCGCACAGGAAACGCTATTTTATTCATTAGCCCCAGAGAGCAAAGATTGCTCAAAATGATCGAAAAAGCGACTCGTCAAAAAATAAAGTCCATGGATTTACCCAGTATAGAGCAAATCAACCAAAAACGAATCCAAGCTTTTTACGAAGATATAAATCAAAATCTACAAAGCGATCTACAAGATTTTAAAGAGCTTGTCGAAGACTTTTTAAAGCAAAAAGAAACTCCACTTATGGATGTGGCGGCTGCGCTTGCTTTTATGGCCCAACAAAGTAAACCAGTGTTTTTAAAAGAAGAAAAAGCCCTTAAAGTCGAAAAAGATTACAAAAACCTAGAAGCTTTTGGTCTTAATGATAAAAAACGGGGCCCTAGAGAAAAAAGAAATGGGCTAGATGGTGTAGAAGCTGGTTTTGAAAGGTATTATATAGGGGTGGGCAGGTCTCACAAAGTTTCTCCTAGAGATATTGTTGGAGCCATTGCTGGCGAAACCGACATGAGCTCTTCTGTGATTGGGCGTATAAAATTGTTTGATAAGTTTAGTACCGTAGAACTTCCCGAAGGAGTCCCTGAACCTATTTTAAATATTTTGGAGCACATGCGAATTAGAAGTTTTCCTTCTAAATTTCGACTCATGACAGAAGATGGTCCACCACAAAAGTCAAGCTCCAAAGGCAACTTCGCCAAAAGAAGCAAGTCTTTTAAAGACCGCAGTGGTGGTAAACCTTTTAGAAGGACGCGTCGCTTTGGACGACACTAATTCCTAAAGAAAACGCCTTTGACGAAGCACTAGATCGATTAAGACTAGTGCTGCCATGCTCTCTACTATTACAGGGGCCCGAACTCCGACACAAGGGTCATGACGGCCTTTGGCTTTTAATATACCGTTGACTCCACCACGACCGGCTGTTTTTTGTTCTTGACCAATAGTAGAAGTGGGTTTAAAGGGCATGCGACACAAAATGTCTTCTCCATTAGTGATGCCCCCCAGTGTGCCACCAGCATTATTAGTGCGAGTCCTATAGACTCCATTTTCAAAGTAAATTTCGTCGTTGTGCTTGCTACCACGCATTTTAGCAGCTTCGAATCCAAGCCCAATTTCAAAACCTTTGCAAGCAGGTAAAGAAAGCATGGCTTGAGCGAGTAAAGCATCGACTTTTTCAAATACGGGTTCCCCCACAAACTTAGGTGGCCGTCGCACCAATAGTGTGACTAAAGCTCCAACACTGTCGCTATCTGCTTTAGCTTCTTTGATTTTTTCTTCAAAACGAAGACTGGCTTTTGGATCTGGACAACGCACAGGAGAAGCTTCTATGCTTTCGTATGTGACTGTTTCGGGATCGATGTCACTGGGTTCACCCCCCACCGATGTCACCCATGCTAAAATTTCTGTTTGGAATAAATGCTCTAAAATTTGTCGAGCGATGGCCCCCGCAGCCACCCTTGCTGCAGTTTCTCTGGCGGAACTACGACCACCACCATGATAATCTCTAAAGCCATATTTGCCATCGTATGTTAAATCAGCATGCCCCGGGCGATACCATTTGATCATATCGGAGTAATCATGACTCCTTTGGTCTTCATTTGGAATCATTAAAGAAATGGGGGTTCCAGTGGTTTTTCCCTCAAAAACACCCGATAAGATTGAAACTTTGTCGGCCTCTTTTCTAGGGGTCACCATTAAATTTTGGCCGGGTCGCCTGCGATCCAAAGATTTTTGAATCATTTCTTCTGTGAGAGGGATCCCAGAAGGACAGCCATCTATAACTGCACCAATGGCTTTACCATGGGATTCACCCCATGTTGAAACTTTAAAAATTTTTCCGTATATACTTGACATACCTTAAATATAGTTATCCAGTCTCGAGAAAATAACTTTATTTGCATATTTTTAACATTAGCCCCCCAATGTTACTTTTTTTTTACTATATTTTGATGAGTATTAGGGAGGAGAATGCCATGAAAGCATTCCTTTTAATGATTACAATTTTATTTTCTTCTATTACTGTTCTTGCCCAAGAGGTAGAGCAGTTTGCAGGAATTCCCTTTGGAGCTTCCCGTGATCAAGTGATCGAAGAAATTATGCTGCTTGGCTATGACCCATACGACCAAGTGGGCTCTGCCAGTAGGCGAGTCATTATTCCCGTATATATGTTAGCAGAGTTGCCCGTCCAAGTAGATTTTTTATTCAATCAAAACGAAAAATTTTATGCTTTTGAAATTCGTACCGGCCGAGTGGAGTATTCTCGACTGAATAAAGTTTTTGAAGCGGCTGCTTATATGTCCAACCACTTTACACTAAAATACGGTAAAGCGTCAAAAAATCCTTCCTTAACAGAAACTGCAATTAAGCCTAATTTACACAATATATATCAAGAATGGTTTGGGATTAAAACCCTTGATATTTATACTGCCATTATCCAAAAAGACGGTCGTTTCTATACTATTGGTTCTGTCACTCAAAGGAATTTAGCTAAAGAATCTTCTAAAAAAAATCTGAGATCCGAAGCTAAAGTTCCTGTGAGTCCTGCTTTTTAATAGATTGACATTTTTAATATTTCATGAAATTCTTTTTTCTATTTTATTTTATGTGTGTCACTCTTACTTTTTCTAGCAGTATTTCTCCAAAAGATTCACAGTTTATTTCTTTTTCTGGACGATGGCTGGTCGTCGATGAGCAGGCAAAAACAGCGGCACCTGGAGCGGGTTTTCAAGTTTCTTTTAAAGGTTCCAGTATCGAGGTTGAGCTAGAAGGCGAAGCCCGCTGGTATGTGGAAATTGATGGTATAAAATCTTCGCTCTATACTCATAAAAAAGAAAAGCACCTTTTAGCCAAAAACCTAGACTCTAATACGCACACCCTTCGTTTGTTTAAGAAAACAGAAAGTCTAGACTATTTTGTAGCATTACACTCTATCTCTACAAGTCACGATGGTCATTTTATAAAATGGACCTCCAAGTCACCAAGACGCATTGAATTTATAGGAGACTCTTTTACCGTTGGTTATGGTAATGAAGCATTGAGCCCCACCGATGGCGATGTTTTTAGCAAAACAAATACAACTAAAAGCTATGCTTTTTTGCTAGGAGAATCCCTTAAAGCAGATATTCAAATCAATGCTTATAGTGGGAGGGGTTTGGTGCAAAACTATGCAAATCATGATCCAGATTGGAATATTCGCAGTTTGTATATGCATACCTTGCCAAGCCAGGCGCTTCTGAAACTTCATAGCCCATCATGGGATTTTAACTCATGGCACCCCCAAGTGATTGTTATTTTTGTGGGGATCAACGATTTTCAAGGTGATTTTAATCACACCCCCGATTCTACTTTTGATGACGCTTATATAGAACTTTTGGACTTTTTACGGCAACAACACCCTGGTGTTCAATTCTTAGTTTTGAGCACTCGAGTGTACCCCCAAGACCTTTTGACACCTAGAGTGCAAAATGTTCTGAAAATGCAGAAGGCTAAAGGCTTCAAGGACTTGACGCATATGGTGCTTCAAACAGAAAATACGGCTTTGGACGGTCATCCTAATTTATTTTCGCATCAAAACATCGCCAATCAAATCCGCCCCACGCTAGCTCGCCTCGGAAAGTGGCTTAGTCGGTAATTTTTTTAGACTATTTTGTAAAACTATTCTTTTTTTTGTATATTTTTAAGATATACCATTATAATGTATTAATGAATAAAATAAAGAAAATCAAGCCATGTTGCAAAAATTTTTAGCCTTGTTCAGAATGAACATCTTAATCTTATTGTTGCTGATCGGAACAGTGATGACTGTTTTGATTTATTACAATGGGATGGATAAAATTTACAATGTGAGTCTTGCAGACTATCCTTATGTAATTTCTACATCGGACTCTGTGGATGGTGGTCGTTCCGTGACTCAAATGCAACGCACCGATTCTTCTATTATTTTGGACTACGAACTTAAAGAAGGTTCTCCCTATCCTTATGCCGGCATTCAAATTTATTTGGGAGATGGTAAGTCTAAAGGAATTGATTTTTCTACTTATGACAGTATTTTTTTGTGGGTCAAACCTAGGGGCGAGGGCTCTGTTCGATTATATCTGCGTGGTTTTGATAGTACTATTTCTAAAATAGAAGATCCTGTTTCCCTAAAATTTAACGAACTGGAATATTTTCCACTAGATGAATCGTATCCTGCTGTTTTTGTTCCCGAAGAGTTTCGTGTGGCAGGGTGGTGGGTTGCCCAGCATAATGTGAATGTGCACCGAGCTAGAGTCGATTTGTCTAATATTCCTTTGATAGAAATCCAGACCGGCACCTCTGCTCCGCTTGGATATGGTACTTTAGAAATCAGAGGGATTTCTTTTAAAGGCAAGATTATCTCCGAAGTGAAAATCGCTTCTATTTTGGTGGCTATATGGTTTGTTACATTCTTGATTATCTTGATCATTCGGTTTTTGGAATATAGTCGAGAACATGCCCTTAATAAACGAAAACGAGAAGAACTCGAAAAAAACTTACAGGCTCTTGAAATTGAAAAAAATGATTTTGAAAAATTAAGTAAAGAAGACCCCTTGACTGGATGTTTGAATCGAGCGGGCTTTTCTAGTGTGCTGACCAGAGAGCAAGAACGACGCAATAAACAAGGACTCCCTGTTTCTTTTGTGATTTTGGATATTGATAACTTTAAAGAAATCAATGACACTTATGGACACACTGTTGGAGACGAAGTTTTAGTTAATTTGTCTAAACTGGTGCAAAGTAAAATTAGAAACACCGATGTCTTAGTGAGATGGGGTGGTGAGGAATTTGTCATCCTTTGTGGAAATACTCCTTTGCAAAATGCACAGGTGCTTGCAGAAAAACTTCGAGAGTCTATCGAAAAAACAAAACTGATTGCCGAACGACGCATCACTTGTTCTTTTGGTGTTGCAGAAATGCTCCCTTTTGAAGATGCAAAAGAACTTTTTAATCGAGCTGATAAAGCCCTGTACGCTTCAAAATCCGCAGGTCGAAACCGCGTCACTAGTGCTTCTCTAAAAAGGACTTCTCGATGAGATTGATTTTTATATTAGTGGCCATTATAAGTATTAACCTTTTTTTGGCGGCTTGTTCCAAAAAGGAAATGTTGTTTGTCCCTTTGAAGTTAGATTGGGTGGAATATTCTGGAGATTTAAATCTTATTGATTCTAGTTTAATTGCTATTCACGAGAGTCCTGCGATAGATTCTATAAAAACACAATGTTTTGTTAAAATGACTCAAAATTTATTGAGTGTTAAAACATTACAAAAAGAAGAAGAGGCTTACTTTTCTGTGCAATACTACCCATTTCTTTATAAAAACGAAATCCACATTCATTTTACAGGTGTTCTTGCCAATGAAAATCAATTGGATCTCCACCAAGAATTATTAAAATCTACGAAAGAAAACACTTATTTTTGGACCGCTGTTTGTGACCCTAAATTACAAATTAAAAGTTTTCAATTCACCCACTAATCTTTCTTGCCTGTTGTAATCTTTAACAACAGTTAAAAACTTGTTTCCTCTGATTTTATTAAATAATAGAGTATGTTATGGTAGTGAAGTCTATATTTGATTATACTGATTATCGTGAGTGGTTGCGAGATGCTTTTGAAAATTTTAAAAAGCGTAAAACGGTGGTTTCTTGGCGTTATATGGGGATGAAGCTCAAGGCAGATCCCGGTAATTTATTACGAATATCTCAAGGTAAAATTCACCTTTCTGTCAAAATGATTAAGCCTATGGCGATTTTTTTTGAGCTCAATGAAAAAGAAACCGCTTTTTGGACCGAACTAGTCTATTTTGGAAGGGCTAAAACCGACAAAGAAGCCTTGGATCATTATGAAAAAATGCAAGTGCTAAAAGGAGTTCCCTTAAAACGACTTGAATCTAATGAACTTGAATTTTACCGATGCTGGTATTATAATGCAATCCGCTCTGTCATCGGCATTTCTAAATTTAAAAATAATTATAAAGCTTTGGCAGAAGCTTGTACCCCACCAATCACAGAAAAAGAAGCTAAAGAATCCGTTGCATTGTTGAAGTCCTTAAAAATGATCAAAAAAAACTCCGAGGGTTTTTGGATTGTGAGTGATTCTTTTGTGAGTACTGGAGGGAATTGGCGTTCCGATGCGGTTAAAAACTTTCAAAAAGATACTATCCTTTTGGCTCACGATTCTTTGACCAATCACCCCCCTTCTCTTAGAGATATTAGCACGGTGACCATGACATTTAATATGGATGATATTAGTTTGTTACGAGAAAAAATCAAAGAGTTTAGGACAGACCTTTTGAGACTTTCGCAAGAAGGGACCAATGACTCTGCTGTATTTCAACTGAATGTACAATTGTTTCCACTAGCTATTCTTAAAAATACAGAGGAGAAAAAATGATTTTTCGTATTATTTTACTCTTCTTGCCTATCTTTTTACTTTCATGCAATAAGCCTCATGCAGGTGGCCCAGGGAGTGAAACCACCAACGGGATCACAACACAAGTCTTTGATTCTAAAGGAAAGCCTGCAGCAAAAGCTGGAGTAGCACTTAGAAAATTCAACTATGTACCCAACGCCACATTCAACCCAGAGGTGATTCTTCCCGATTACTATACAGATTCACTTGGTTTTGTAGTGATCGATACCGTCTTAGAAGGAAAATATCGAATTAATATTGAGCAAAATGGAGAGCTTTTGTCTCAAGAGTTTTCTTTTAAAAATAAAGTGGATTTGGGGGAACTCTATTTAGAAAAACCAGGCTCCATTAGCGGGTTTATTAGCCTGCCTAGCCAAAATAAATTCGCTTGGGTGGGTGTTTATGGAACCGATCTGCTAGTACAGACCGATTCTTTAGGAGCCTATACTCTAGATTTACCCTCTTCCAAAGATTCCCTAATACTTTATATCAAAACAGACGATTTTGAGAAAACACTTTATGAAGAAGCTATTTGGATTGAAGCCAACGAACATATAGAATCGTTTAAGGGCGTTTTATTGCAAGACTTTGATTCCACTTCTATAGAGAAATGGTACTTGGGTGGAGATACTTCTATTACCTCTATATTGAGCCCCACAGACTTTGAAAAGGGGATCGTGATGGATAGTCTTAGAAATTCCAATGTCTTTGCCATTACCTATAAAATGAGTCTTAGTTGGTCTTGGGTGATCATAGGGACTAAATTTCAAAATGCCCCTCTTGATTTTTCGCAACTCGATTCTGTGTCTTTTTGGGCAAGAGGAGATGGTCTGGTAAGACTTCAACTTGAAAATTGGAGTTCTGAAAGTGAAAAATATGGGGGAAACTTAAAAAGCTATTCTCCATACCAAACATTAAAAAGTGACGAATGGACTTATATCGTGGTCACTCCATCTGAATTTTGCGAAAGTACAGATGAAAACAATAAATGTGACCCGTGGGAAATCACTCAAAAAACAGTCTCTCAAATACACATTGCCCTAAATGGAGGGACAAAATTTTTTGTCGATGATATTACTCTTTATGGTGTGAAATTCTAAAACTCAAAAAAGAGCCCTAAAAGAACACTTTTAAAAGTTTAGTACTTTGAGTTTCTATAAAATTAAATATCTTTAAACTTATGCAAAATTTAGATTCAGAAGTGGCTTTTGCCTCAAAGTATATCAGTCAAGTTGCAAAATTGGTGGAGGAAAAATTCGAAGAACACCTTCCCCCTTTGCAAGATGCACCACAAAAACTACACGAAGCAATGCGTTATTCAATGTTTGCTGGAGGCAAAAGGCTTAGACCTGTACTTGCCTATGCGTCTTTTGAACTTTTTAATGGCAAAGACGATTCCATTTGGTGCGCTACTAGTGCTCTAGAAATGCTCCACACCTTTTCCTTAATACACGACGACTTGCCTAGCATCGATAATGATGACTTTAGACGCGGCAAAAAAACAGCTCACATTAAGTTTGGAGAGGCTACTGCTATTTTGGCGGGAGACGCTCTTTGTATTTTGGCTTTTGAACTGATAGCCAAGACTGGAAATGTAAAAGTCATTCAAACTTTAGCTAGAGCCCTAGGCACTTATGGTATGATTGGTGGCGAAATTACAGATGTAGAATACGAAGGAAAAGAAGCTAACTTAGAAATCGTAAATTATATCCATTATCACAAAACAGCTGCACTCATTGAAGCTTCTTTGGTGGTAGGAGCTCAGCTAGCAAAAGCTTCTGAACAAGATATTCAAGCGATTCAAGAATTTGGAAAAGCCATTGGCCTTGCGTTTCAAATAGTAGATGATATTTTAGACATTGTTTCTGTGACCGAAGTGCTCGGAAAGGATGCTGGATCCGATGTAGAACGCGGCAAAGCGACTTATCCTGCTGTGATTGGATTAGAAGCTTCTAAAATAAAAGCCAGAGAGCTTTATGATGAGGCTATATCTATCTTAGAAAAAATCCCATACGACACCACTTTATTTAAATCTATTGCCGCTTATATTATTACTAGGGTGAATTAAATGAAATTAGAAAACATTCGATCTCCAAAAGATCTTAAAAACTTATCCATTGATCAGCTCAATGTTTTGGCTGCAGAAATAAGAGACGCGATTATTAGTCAAATTGCAAAACATGGTGGTCATTTAGCCTCTAGTTTAGGTGTGGTAGAGCTTAGCATTGCACTGCACTATGTGTTTAACACACCCGAAGACATTTTGGTTTGGGATGTAGGGCACCAAGCTTATGTGCACAAACTTTTGACCGGTCGTTATGATCAATTTGAGACTTTAAGAAAACAAGGTGGTCTTTCTGGATTTTTAAAAAGAAGCGAAAGCCCTTACGATGCTTTTGGAGCTGGGCATGCCTCCACTTCTATTTCTGCTGCACTAGGCTTTGCTGTTGCCAGAAATCACTTCAAAAAAAAGAACAAAGTGGTGGCAATCATTGGAGATGGCTCTATGACCGGTGGCATGGCTTTTGAAGCCCTGAATAATGCAGGTATCACCAAAGAAAACATGACTATTATCTTGAACGATAATAAAATGAGCATCTCTCCTAATGTGGGTGGCTTTTCAAAATATTTAAATCGAATTATATCCGACCCTGTTTACAACAAAGCCAGACTAGATGTAGATAAACTCCTCAAACGCCTCCCTGGGATTCTAGGCACTAAGTTCAGAGACTTATTAGTAGCCACAGAAAATGCAGCCAAAAGTGCTCTTAAACCTGGACGATTTTTCGAAGATTTGGGGGTTCGCTACTTTGGTCCTATTGATGGACACGATTTAAATGAAGTCATTCAAATTTTAGATCGAGTGAAAGACTTTGAAGGGCCTTGCTTGATTCACTTGCTCTCTGAAAAAGGAAGAGGTTTAGAGCTTGCCGAGCAAAACCCAAGTAAATGGCACGCTTCTGTACCTTTTGACCCTCAAAGCGGCTTGCCTACCAAAAAATGCAGTGAAACTAAAAGTCTAACCACTATTTTTGGTGAAACTCTTTTAGAAATTGTTCGCCACGATGAACGCATACTCTGTATTACAGGTGCCATGGCCAGTGGTTGTGGCTTAGATATAGTAGAAAAAGAGTTCCCAGAACGAGTGATCGATGTGGGTATTGCCGAAGAACATGCAGTGACTTTTGCTGCAGGCCTAGCTTGTGACGGAATTGTTCCTGTTGTAGCTATTTATTCTACCTTTTTACAACGAGCTTACGATCAAATCATACACGATGTAGCCCTCCAAGACCTTCATGTAGTGTTTATCTTGGACAGGGCAGGATTAGTAGGTGCAGATGGTCCTACACATCACGGTTCTTTTGATTTATCTTATTTAAGGACTGTGCCTAAAATGATCATAATGGCTCCTTCTTGCGAAAATGAACTTCGTGATATGCTAAGGGCAGCCATCGATATGCCAGGCCCTGTTGCCGTCCGCTACCCAAGAGCCAACGCTTTGGAATGTGAGCTCAACGACAAGCCTCAAGAAATGCCTATCGGAATTCCTTTAATATTAGAAACAGGATCTGATATATTGCTACTTGGAGTAGGGACCATGCTACAAGAACTTAAAAAAACAGCGGCTATTTTAAGAGAAAATGGAAAAAATCCAAGTTTAGTCGATGCAAGATTTGTAAAGCCTCTCGACGAAACCACTTACAAAGACCTCTTTGACTCTCACTCTATCATCATAACACTAGAAGACAATAGTGTGGTTGGTGGTTACGGATCAGCCATTGCCGAATTTTTAAGTGATAATGCATATCGAAACCATCAGTTGATTCGTTTTGGACTCCCAGATGATTTTGTAGAGCATGGTGAAGTTCCAGATCTATACAAACTCTTAAAAATAGATGGTGAATCTGTCGCACAACAAATTATGGAAATACTATGACCGATGACAACAAAAGTTCAGGCAAAAAAATAGTAACAAGCACATTAAATAGGAAATTCGGCGTCAGTGAAGCTCGAATTCCTAAAAAATTCACTCCCAAAAAAAGATTCGATGAGTCCAGAAACTTTGGCGATAGGAAAAAATTCGACGATTCCAGAAACTTTGGCGAAAAGAAAAAATTTGACGAAGATCGAAGCGAACTTTATAGAATAAAACGAAGCACAGAAGACCCCATAGAATTAGAAATAGCAAGCCATCCTGAAACAAATGAAGAAGTCTCAGAAAAACCGGCCACTCCAGCTTGGTTCAAAAGACTTTTATCTTTGAACACAGAAAAAGGGCGTGAAAAAGAATCCAAATTTCTTGCTGAAGGTCAAAATGTGGTCCAAGAAATCATCACTCACCACTTAGACTTGATTGAAAAAATTTATGTGGTCAAAGATTTTAAAGACTCTGTGTTCTTAAATCAAATTCAAAAACTAGGCATAGCGAACGAAGAGCTGTCTGTTGACCTCATGAAACAAGCGGCGACCACAGTCACAAGCCAAGGAGTGATCGCTGTTTGCAGAATGGCCAGTCTAAAACCTGATTACGATAAAGGCCGCAGTGTTTTAACACTTGTGGATGCTATTCAAGACCCTGGTAATTTAGGTGCACTATACAGAACAAGCCTTGGTTTTAACTCTTCTGGGCTCATTCTTGGAAAAGGCACGGTAAGCCCTTTCAACTCCAAAGTCGTTCGTGGATCTTCGGGCACATTTTTAAGGGTTCCTTTTGAATCTGATATCGAATTGTCTGAGCACATTCAATTTTTAAGGCAAAAAGGCTATGTGATCATTGCCACCGATTTACACGCCAAACAAACACTCAGCGATCTTAGCCCACGCAAACTTAAAAAAGTCGCATTTTTAATGGGAAATGAGGGAGCGGGTGCAAAATCCTATTTGATAGAACTGGCCGACGAATCGGTTCGAATCCCAATGAATCATAGTTTAGAATCTTTGAATGTGGCTGTGGCTCACGGGATTTTATCTTATGAAATCATGCAACTGCAAAAGGATTTACAATGAATACGCCATTTTCTGATCGACTAGAATCTCGTATCATCCAAGCCCAAAATCCAATTTGTTTTGGAATGGATCCTGTATTAAATTTAATCCCTATTGAGTCTAGTCCCGAAGAAAAAATCAAAAGATTTTATTTCGATATTCTAGAAGAAATGCTTCGAAGAGGCGTACAACCGGCGGTGATTAAACCCAACAGTGCTTATTACGAATCTCTCAGCATTGAATCTCTAATAGTATTAAAAGAGTTGATTTCTGCATACGAAGCAGAGGGAATGCTCTCAATATTAGACGCCAAACGCGGAGACATCGGGAAATCCAGTGCTGCCTATGCAGAAGCCGCCTTTAATGTCTTTAACGCCAGTGCCGTGACTGTGAGCCCTTGGATGGGCGAAGACTCTGTGGGTCCTTTTTTAAACCATAGTGCTAGCAAAGGAGTCTACACCCTTTTGCGAACCAGCAACAAAGGAGCCGAAGACTTTCAGGACCTAGTCCAACAAAACGATAAAGCCACATTTTTTGCAGTGGCACAAAAACTCATCCAATGGGATAACGGAAACTTAGGAGCTGTGGTTGGAGCCACCAAACCTCAGGAATTAGAAGAAATCACCCGTTTTTTTGTCTCAAAAAATCATGAAATCCCTTTTTTAATTCCAGGCGTATCTATTCCAGGCGTTCCAGGAGGCCAAGGAGGAGACGCTCAAACAGTATTCAAGGCAATCAAAAATGCAGGTTCCAAACGAAACTTCCATGTCTTCAATAGCTCTAGTGGCCTTAGTTTTGCATGGCAAGCCACAGGAAAACCTCAAAACTACGCATCAGCTTGTGTAGATGCCATCGAAAAGCTTTCTAACAGTTTCAATTAAACAATCATGCGTTTCTTAATTCCCATTGCTCTATTTGTCGTATTCATTGCACTTGCGTTTAATCTTTCTAAACCCTTGCCCGACACAGGTTTAAACGAAAGCTTTTTACCCAAAGCCAATGTAGTTCGTTATGTAGCATTGGGCCACGAAGCCACCGCAGCGGGACTCTTTTGGATTAGGGGGCTCATAGACCTTGGAGAAAGCTATTTAACAGGAAAAGAGTATGCTTATTTAGGGCATGTTGGCGAATTATCCACACAGCTAGACAGTCTATTTTACACCCCTTACTATTTTGTTGGAGGCATCACTCCCATCCATGCCACAGACACCAGCGACTACTCTGTCATGAGGCGCGCGCACCGTGTTTATCCAGAAGACTGGCGTCTGGCCCTTTACTTTGCCATTCGACTAGCCAACGGACCCTACAAAAACTACACCGAAGCCGCTCAAATCATGAAGCCCTACTCCAACCACCCCGACACCAGCATCCCCGAATACATCCGTGGCATACACCGAAGCTTTGAAATTGGAGCCATGCAAACCGAAATCGCTCTAACGACTATTTTAGAAGACTGTTTAAAACCAGAGTACCAAGGCTTTAAAAAAAGTTTTTATGCCAAAACCTTTCGTGTTTTAAACTACAGCCCCTTTGACACCACCGCCAACGCCCAAGAAATCAAAGAAATCATCGACGCTGTACTAGACAAAAAAGTCCACCCTCAATACGCCTACGATCGCCTCCTTCGACTCCAAAAACAAAACAAAAAGTCTGACGAAGAATAAAACAGCTAATATCCTTTCATTAAAATCAAAAATTTCACAACACATTAAAAAAACAATCACAAAACTCTTTATTTATATGAAGTTTCAGAAGCGCCTGGCTTTATTCCTTAGATAAACATCATAAAAACATTTCATACACGCCATGATGCAAACGGTTTTTTTATTGACTTTATATAAAACAAAATCTATGTTTTTTAAATGCAAAAGATAATAGATTACAAAACTCATTTTTCTAATCGCTCTATATTTTATTTTTTAATATTTATCACTCTTGCATTGTTTAGTTTTTCTGCACTATTAGAAACTCATCCACATAATGATGGCGCTGGTTTTGACGGTCTTTTTTATCGAGATGTAGCCCAAAGCTTTTTATCTACAATTAAAACAGAAGGCTATGATAGTTTTAGAATTCACAGAATTTTTCCTTTTTTTGTCTTAAACCTTATTTTTTCATGGTGCTCTATAGAAACCAATAACACCAACTTAATGTATGGCATATATTTCTTTCATTATATAAATCTATTCATACAATTTCTATTTTTCTTTAAAATAGCAAAGTTTTTAAAATGGACTCATTCCACAAAATTGATCTTATTTTCATGTTTGTTTTTTAATTATTTTAACTTAAAAAACAGCCCCTATGAGCCTTTTCAAACCGATGCTTTTGCCATCTCTTTATCTTTTATTTCTTATTACTACATACTTTGTAAAAAAACATTCCTATCTTTGTTTTTTTCTATCCTGGCCTTTATTACCCTTCCATTAACTGCGTTTTTAAACATAATACTTCTATTATTTTCACAACCAAAAAACAAAAACCTAAAAGCTTATTCTGTACCTTTATTTAAGCTGCTTCCTTCCCTTTACTTAGGTGCCGTGTTTTTAATTTTACTATTGATAAAACTTTTTAAAAATGAAAACACTTTAAATATTCTTCTTTTGTCTAACGCGTCTAAATTCTTTTTTATATCGAACGCTTTTCTTACAACTATTTTTTTATATTGTATCATGAAAAAAGCCCAAATAAACAAAATCCCACATTACAAATCCTTTTTCTTTCAGTTTTCTATTAAAAATTTATTTCTCTTTCTCAGTCCATTTATACTCACGAAATTCATCTTATCTTTTTACACCAATTCCAATTATTACTATGATTCCTCTCTATTTTTATCCCTCATTATCTTAAGACCTCTTAAATACCCTTTGATTTTTCTGGTCAATCACATTACTTATTGGGGCATTTTAGCTATACTCGTCATTCTTTTTTTCAATTCATTCTATAAAAACTTTATTCGTATTTCAACAGGGCATTACCTAGTGTTTTTCGTCTTTTTATTTTTTAGTTTAGACAGCGAAAGTCGACACATCCTTTCTTTTTTACCTTTCATTTTCTCTGCTTTGGGCTACACCTTAAATGAACTTAAAATCTCCAAAAAAGCCTTATCCTTTCTCGTTGTTTTTCAAGTCATCTTGTCTCATTTTTATATACCTATAAACAAAGAAGGGACATTAAAAGCAATGCAAGAAGGAGATTTTTTCACCTTTCCCGCCCAATGGTATTTTATGAATTTTGGACCATGGCTTCACACCAAAAGCTACCTCTTCTGGGCTACCATTTCTTTTTTTTCTATAGTTTTCGTTTATTTTTTAATAAAAAAAACGCCTAGATGGCCTAGGCGTTTGGATTGAATGACTTGAATTAGTCTATATCTTCTATACTCTGGTGATATTCTTGCAGAGATTTAATTTCTTCTACATTTACTTTTGCTGCAATAATACCTTCTACAGAATGCAAAGCGGCGGCCAAAGTGGTAATGTAGGGGACTTTGTATTTAATGGCTGCTTGCCTTATCGCAGACTCATCTACTACAGCATCGCGGCGAGCCCAAGGAGTATTGATCACCAAAGAAACTTGATTGTTCAAAATGACATCTAAAACATTAGGGCGTCCTTCTCCGATTTTGGCAATCTCTTCACATGGAACACCATGATTTAGGTAAAAACGAGCAGTACCTTCTGTGGCTATGATTTTAAAACCATTTTCTGCAAAACGCTTGCCCACAGCAATAGCCTCATCTTTAAGAGTTTCTTTGTCGGACAAACTAATCAGCACTGTCCCCGAAGAAGGCAGTGTAGAACTTGCCGCTTCTTGAGACTTGTAAAAAGCCATTGCATGGTTTCCAGACAAGCCCAAAACTTCTCCTGTAGAACGCATTTCAGGACCAAGCACTGGATCCACTTTTGGGAATTTATCAAATGGAAACACCGATTCTTTGGCACCAAAGTGTTTGATTTTTTTATGTTTCAAATTCAAGCTATGGAAATCTTCTCCTAGCATCAAACGAGTAGCCAAGTTAGCCATTTGGGTGTTACACACCTTAGAGACTAATGGAACCGTACGACTAGCCCTAGGGTTTGCCTCTAACACATAGACTTTTCCATTTTCTATGGCGTATTGCATATTCATCAGGCCTTTTACTTGAAGAGCTTTAGCAATTTTTTCGGTATATTTTTGAATTGTCTCTATATGCTCGGGAGCAATAGAAACCGAAGGGATCAAACAAGCTGAATCACCAGAATGCACTCCAGCGAGCTCCACATGCTCCATCACAGAAGGGATAAACACATTTTCTCCATCGGCAAGGGCATCGGCTTCGCACTCTAGGGCATTGCTAAGGAATCGGTCTACCAAAAGGGGACGATCGGGAGTCACGCCCACAGCCTTTGCCACATATTCTCGAAGCATGGTTTCGTCGTATATCACTTCCATACCTCGTCCACCCAATACAAAACTAGGGCGAATCATAATAGGGTATCCAATCCTTGAAACCTCAATTATTGCTTCATCTATAGTAGAGACCATTCCAGATTCTGGCATAGGGATATCCAACTGCTCCATCATTTTACGGAACAAATCCCGGTCTTCGGCGGTATCAATGCTATCGATACTGGTTCCCAAAATGTTCACCCCTTCGGCTGCAAGCTCTCTTGCTATATTCAAAGGAGTTTGTCCACCAAATTGCACAATCACTCCAGCTGGTTTCTCTTTGTTATAAATCTGCAAGACATCTTCTAAGCTCACAGGTTCAAAATAAAGCCTATCACTGGTATCGTAGTCTGTAGAAACCGTTTCTGGATTACAATTCACCATAATGGTCTCGTATCCCATCTCTTTTAAAGACATAGCGGCATGGCAACAACAGTAATCAAATTCAATACCTTGCCCAATTCGGTTAGGACCACCACCTAAAATCATGATTTTTTTAGGGTTGGCACTCACTTCTACCTGATCTTTGGCGTTATAAGTAGAATAATAATAGTATGAATCTTCTTTACCAGAAACAGGGACCGCACACCAGCCCTCTACCACCCCCAAAGCTTCACGGCGTACACGAACTGATTTTTCTGTAATTCCTAAAATTTTAGCAAGGTATTTGTCTCCAAAACCATCTTTTTTAGCTTGGATCAAAAGCTCATCCGAGGGCAATTGATGGGGAGTTTTTAGAATTTCTTCTTCCAAATTGACAAGCTCTTTCATTTGTTCAATAAAATAAGGCTTGATAAAAGTAATCGAGGCAATCTGCTCTACACTGGCTCCTTTTCGAAGAGCTTCGTACATAATAAAATGCCTTTCACTCGATGCCGTTCTAAGCATATCTAATAATTCGTGAAGGGATTTTTGATTGAAATCTTTGGCAAAACCCAAACCATGACGGTCATTTTCTAAGCCTCGAATGGCTTTTTGAAAAGTTTCCTTATAAGTTTTACCTATAGCCATCACCTCGCCCACAGCTTTCATTTGAGTGCCCAACACATCGTCTATCCCTTTGAATTTTTCAAAAGCCCAGCGAGCAAACTTGAGCACAATATAATCACCAGACGGGGTGTATTTTTCAAGACTACCATCTCTCCAGTATGGGATTTGATCCAAAGTAATCCCTGTAGCCAGTTTAGCTGAAATCAAAGCAATAGGAAAACCTGTTGCCTTAGAAGCCAAAGCAGAAGATCTAGAAGTCCTTGGATTGATTTCGATAATAGCAATACGATCGCTCTTAGGGTCATAAGCAAACTGCACATTGGTCCCGCCAATCACTCCCACTTCTTCTACAATTTTAAAGGCTTGATCTATTAATCTTTGCTCCAGCTCTTTACTAATAGTTAAAAAAGGCGCCGCACAAAAAGAGTCACCTGTGTGCACTCCAACCGCATCGATATTTTCGATACAACAAATAGCAATCAACTGGTTTTTAGAATCTCGAACCACTTCGACTTCTAACTCTTCCCATCCCAAAATAGACTCTTCGATCAGGCACTGCCCTGTCATCGAAAGCTCTAAACCACGACTGGCCACCAAACGGAGTTCTTCTACATTATAAACAAGACCTCCTCCTGCTCCACCTAAAGTATAGGCGGGGCGCACCACCACTGGATAATTCAATTCTTCTGCTATAGCTTCGGCTTCTTTCACAGTGTATGCAATATCAGAACGAGCCATATCCACGCCAATTTTTTGCATCGTTTTCTTAAAAATCTCTCGATCTTCGCCTCTTTCGATAGCCTCTAAGTTCACGCCTATTACTTTCACCGCATATTTTTCTAGAATCCCTGCTTTATTCAATTCTATAGCCAAGTTCAAGCCGGTTTGTCCGCCAAGATTTGGCAATAAAGCATCGGGCCTTTCTTTTGCAATAATCTCTTCGAGCCGTTGGATATTTAAGGGCTCAATATAAGTTGCATCGGCCATCACAGGATCTGTCATAATCGTAGCTGGGTTTGAATTGACCAACACAATTTCATAACCTTGTTCTCTCAAAGCCTTACAAGCTTGAGTTCCAGAATAGTCAAACTCACAAGCTTGACCAATCACAATGGGGCCAGAACCAATAATCAAAACTTTGTCGATGCCTTCTTGTTTCATTTTTATCTCCGATATATAAATCCAAATTTCAGCAAATATAAAATCTTTTCAAAAAAAAACACCGCTTCAAGCGGTGTTCCATAAGATTAAACGATTTTTACCATTCCACGCATTTTAGAGCGTAGCCATGAGCCAATTTCTTCTACTGGATGGTTTCTAATTTCTGCATTCACAGCGATCAACTTTGCATTGTCCACGCTTGTAGATTTAGACTCACCATACACAGCTCCTATATCTTCTTTAGTAATAGTAGTCATAAAATCTTTTAGCAAAGGCACACAATCGTGAGCAAAGAGGTAGCAACCATATTCTGCAGTATCGCTAATCACTCGATTCATCTCATAGAGTTTTTTACGAGCTATTAAGTTTGCAATCAAAGGAGTCTCGTGCAAAGACTCATAATAAGCACTCATGGGTTTAATCCCCACAGACACCATAGTATCAAAAGCAAGCTCTACACCAGCTTTTACCATAGCCACTAACAAAACACCTTTATCAAAGTATTCTTGTTCTGTGATCACAGCATCGGTAGCAGTTGTTTTCTCAAACTCTGTTTTACCTGTTTCTTCTCTCCAAGAAAGCAGGTCTTTATCGTTAGCATCCCAGTCTTTCATCATCGTAGCAGAAAAGTGCCCCGAAATAATATCATCTTGATGCTTTTGGAAAAGCGGAGTCATAATGTTTTTAAGCTCTACAGAAAGCTCATGAGCCCGGATTTTTGCAGGATTAGATAAACGATCCATCATATTAGTCACACCACCGTGTTTCAAAGCTTCGGTAATGGTTTCCCATCCAAACTGTAAAAGTTTTGTAGCATAAGCTTTATCAACACCTTCTTCGACCATTTTATCAAAGCACAAAAGCGTCCCTGTTTGCAGCATACCACAGAGAATGGTTTGCTCTCCCATCAAGTCACTTTTCACCTCTGCCACAAAAGAACTCTCTAAAACACCCGCTCTATCCGAACCTAAGCCCACAGCATAAGCCTTAGCATAATCAAAACCTTTAGCTTCTGGATCATTCTCTCTATTCACAGCAATCAAAGCAGGCATACCAAAGCCTCGCACATATTCGGCACGAACCTCTGAACCAGGACCTTTAGGGGCCACCATAATCACAGTAATATCTGGGCGAATCTCTTGACCTTCTTCGACCACATTAAAACCATGGCTATAAGAAAGCACCGCACCTTTCTTTAAAAGGGGCATAATTGCAGGGATCACATTACGGTGTTGTTTATCTGGAGTTAGATTACAAATCAAATCTGCAGTGGGGAGCATTTCTTCGTAAGTACCCACTTGAAAACCATTTTCTGTTGCATTTTTCCAAGAAGCGCGTTTTTCTGCGATAGCCTCGGGGCGTAGGGTATAAGCAACATCTAGTCCACTATCTCTTAAATTAAGCCCTTGGTGCAAACCTTGGGCACCACAACCTACAAAGACAATTTTTTTCCCTTTAAGAACTTCAACTCCTCTAGAAAACTCATCGGAGTCCATAAAGCGGCAACGGCCTAACTCTTCTAGTTGGATACGAAGTGGAAGTGAATTAAAATAGTTCATTAAAAAACCTCTTTTGAATAACAATGTTTTCAATTTAGTAAAAAAGAAATTTGAGATGAGTATATTTTACCAGAAAGCATTTTTTAATTACATTTTAAAGCCACCTCACTCGCATTTTTCCAAAAAAAAGGGTTTTCATGAGTTTAACAGCCGAAAACATACTCCTAGTAGGATCCATTTTACTCTTTATCAGCATTTTTGTAAGCAAAGCAGGAGCAAAAATAGGAGTTCCTGCCTTATTGCTCTTTTTGGGAGTTGGAATGCTGGGAGGGACAGACGGCTTTGGCATTCATTTTAACAATCCAGGCCTCACGCAATTCATTGGGCTCATGGCACTTAGCATTATTTTATTCTCGGGGGGCATGGACACTCGATTCTCAGAAATCAAACCCATCATGTCAGAGGGAGTGGTCCTTGCCACAGCGGGGGTATTAGCCACGGCACTCATCACCGGGGTTTTCATCCACTACCTTAGCAATGCCATAGGTGGCTTCATCTCTTTGGGCTGGATTGAATCCTTTTTACTAGCCTCGGTCATGTCCTCCACTGACTCGGCCTCAGTATTTTCGATTTTGCGATCAAAAAGCATGCAACTCAAACACAATGCACGGCCTTTACTAGAGCTAGAAAGTGGCAGCAACGACCCAATGGCCTACATGCTCATGATTTTCTTCATCTCCTTACTCCAAGCCAGTGAAGCAAGCATTGCTATGTCTGCATTGAATGTAGTTATTCAGCTGGTGGTAGGTTTTGGCGGGGGAATTTTGCTTGGGAATCTCACTCGATTCATCATCAATCACAGTAAAATAGGCAACGAAGCCCTTTACCCTGTTTTACTCTTTGCTTTGGTCTTTTTTATTTTCACCGTTACAGACTTAGCACACGGGAACGGTTACTTAGCGGTTTACATTGCAGGTTTAGTCGTTGGCAACAAACCACTCCTTCACAAAAAAAACTTAATGACATTTTTTGACGGATTCACATGGTTATGGCAGCTCATTATGTTTTTAACCTTGGGATTACTCGTAGAGCCCTCTCAACTCTTCACCATCAAAGTGGCGGGAGCAGGCATATTGATAGGGCTTTTCATGATAATAGTCGCAAGGCCCATCACTGTATTCCTTTGCTTGATTCCTTTTCGAAAACTCCCCTTTAAAACAAAACTCTATGTCTCATGGATAGGTTTAAGAGGGGCTGTTCCTATCATATTTGCCACTTATCCTTTAGTCGCTGGAGTCGAAAACGCGGGGCTATTTTTTAACCTAGTCTTTTTTATCACCATATTATCTTTACTCACACAGGGCACCACCGTCACCCTCATGGCCAAACTCTTAAAAATAGCCGAACCCGAGGTACAAAGCTCCAACATGTTTGGCATCGAATTGCCCGAAGAAATCAAATCTGCCATGTCCGAGTTCGAAGTGGTCCCTTCTGTTTTAAGCAAAGGCGATTTACTCATGGACATCAACCTACCCGACAACACTTTAGTTGTCATGATCAAGCGAGACCACCGTTATTTTGTACCCAAAGGCAACACTCATTTACAACTTGGAGACAAACTCGTTTTAATCTCTGACAACGAGGCAGAGCTATACAAAGCATACTCTGAGTTAGGGGTACAAAACTACAGCGTTCGAAAAAACTGATCTATTGGATGAAGTTCCAGAAGCGCCTATACTACTTTTTAAAAATTCACATGGAAAAACTCGAAAAATTACTTTTCATTCTTTTTTTTTAAGCATCCTTTCTAAAATATCCTCATACACAAGGTTTTTCTATATTTTATTTCGTAGTTTTAGATCGAATTTCTTTTTTCACCCCCATCTAAAACTTTGAAATTTATTTTTTAAGTATTATATTAAAAACATGGACAAGCGGACTCAAAAAGCCCAAAAGGCAACCATCATTGGCTTTATAGCCAATGCGTTTTTGACGGCAGCAAAGTTTGCGGCGGGGATTTTAGGCAATAGTGCTGCCATGGTTGCCGACGCCGTCCACTCGCTTTCTGATTTTATCTCTGACCTTGTGGTCCTTATCTTTTTACATTTTAGCGGCAAAGAATGCGACGAAAATCACCCTTATGGGCACGGAAAATTCGAAACCCTAGCCACCCTGATCATTAGCGTTTTACTCTTCGTCATTGCTCTAGGCATGGTATGGAGCAGTTGGCAGCAAATATTGCATGCCTTCAAAGGAACATTTCCAGAAACCCCCAAAAACATAGCAGCCATAGTAGCACTAGTCTCCATACTTGTCAAAGAAATACTCTACAAATACACAACAAAAGTCGCCAAAGAAATAAAAAGTCCCGCCGTAATGGCAAATGCCTGGCACCACCGTTCCGACGCCCTATCTAGCGTAGGCACTCTCATAGGCATCACCGGAGCCCTAATATTAGGTGGAAAATGGACACTTTTAGACCCCATCGCCGCCATCTTTGTAAGCTACTATATCTTCAAAGTTTCCATTCAATTAGGGCTTCCTAGCGTCAATGAACTTTTAGAGAAATCCCTCTCCAAAGAAACCGAAGAAGAAATATTAAACATAATTTGTTCCTCTCCAGAAGTCAAATACACCCATCAACTACGGACGCGTCAAATAGGCAATGTCTATGCCATAGACATACACATCAAACTAGACCCACATTTAAATGTAGTGGATTCACACGATATAGCCACTTCTATAGAAAATAGGCTTCGAGCACAATATGGCTGTGACACCGTCATCAACATTCATGTAGAGCCTTATTATCCTTTAAACCACTACGACACCTTTTGCTAGGCCCACCGCTAAATTCTAAACAATAGTCGCGAAACAACTTCTAATTTTTCTTCCCTGTCGTCATAGCGTGGCAATCCACGCGAAAAGTGCTACATTGAGCCTGTCGAAGTGCGTGCCATAGATGCAGGGAATCACAGAGTTTAGGAGAAAAATATGCCAGAAAATTTGGGATGCGTGTGTGAAATGCTTAACGAGAATTGGTACACTGAGCCTGTCGAAGTGCGTGCCAAATTTAAACTTTAAAAGCCAGGCGCTTCTGAAACTTCCATCAAAAAAATTATTGAATTTACTTTCATTGGTGACTGAGACACTAACTTTTTAATTTTTTTTTTATAGATTGATACTAAATCCCTTCTAAAAATCGATTTGAAACTTTCAAATGAAGCTTGATTTAGAAGTTTTTGGTGACAATTGGGTCACAAACTGTAAACATTTATTTTATAATCTAGGAGGATTATATGGAAGAACAAGTAAAAGTAAGCTCTATCCCAAGAATCGGTGAAAAAGCCCCTTCTTTTAAAGCGATTACTACCCAAGGTGAGATTCAATTTCCAGAACAATACGAAGGGAATTGGGTTATTTTATTCAGTCATCCAGCCGACTTTACCCCCGTGTGTACTTCTGAGTTTATGGCATTTGCCACTCTTCAAGAAGAGTTTGAGAAATACAACACCAAGCTAGTAGGCCTTTCTGTAGACGGATTGTATAGCCATATTGCTTGGTTGCGTACTATTAAAGAGAAGATTGAATATAAAGGCATGAAAAATGTAGAGGTTACCTTCCCTCTGATCGAAGATATTACCATGGAAGTGGCTTCTAAATACGGGATGATCCAACCCGGCGAAAGCAATACTAAAGCTGTGCGTGCTGTGTTTGTGATTGACCCCAAAGGCATTGTTAGGACTGTGCTATACTATCCACTCAGCTTGGGGCGTAACTTTGATGAGCTCCTTCGAATTGTGATTGCTCTTCAAACTGCCGATGCTTTTGAAGTGGCTACTCCTGCAGACTGGAGACCTGGTGACGATGTGATTGTCCCTACCGCTGGTTCTTGCGGCGTTGCACAAGCCCGTATGGATAGTAAAGATGAAGACACTCATTGCCATGATTGGTTCTTCTGTACTAAAAAACTAGATAAAGACAAAGTTTTTGAAAAAATCACAAAAAAATAGTCCTCATAAACTTTAAAGTCTTTTTCTAGGCTTTAAAGTTTTAAATCCTACGAAACCCGAAAATTTATTTTTCGGGTTTTTTAATCTAAAAACGCCACTTCCACTTATTTTCACCATTTAGTCAAAACTTACTAACACAAAAAACACTATATTTAGTGTACACCTATTGCCAAAACCACTACATTTAGTTATTTATGGTAGAAAAGGTAAATATAAACACTATGCAAATTCAAGGTTTACAACGCGTCTCATTATTAGATTATCCCGAACACATTGCTTGTACTGTGTTCACTTCGGGCTGTAACTTACGATGCCCTTTTTGTCATAATGGATCTTTAGTGCTTCCCGAACGCATGGTGCCTTCGACTATCACAGAAGATGAGTTTTTTGATTTTTTAAAGTCAAAAATCAATCGTTTAGAAGCTGTGTGTATTTCTGGTGGTGAGCCTCTGCTCCAGCCAGATATTGAAGATTTTATCCGAAAAGTCAAAAGCATGGGTTTTTTAGTAAAACTAGACACCAATGGATTTTTTCCAAACAAGCTCAAGCATTTAATTCAACAAAATATAATAGACTATGTCGCTGTAGATATCAAAAATTCACCCGACTCTTATGCTTCTACAGCTGGAATTCAAAACTTAAACAAAAACAAACTCAAAGAAAGCGTCTCTTATCTATTATCTAAAGTGGTTCCTTTTGAATTTAGAACAACCGTCGTCGATGATTTTCATGCCGAATCTGATATCGAAGCGATTGCCAAATGGATCCAAGGTGATACTACTTATTATCTTCAACAATTTACCGATGGCGAAGATGTGATACAAAAAGGGCTTACCCCCCCTACAGACGAAACTATGACCCGCTTTCTAAAAATCGCTCGGCAATATGTGCCCAACACCTTTTGGCGTGGACACGAAACACTTTAATAGGAGAAGTAAAATGTATCAAGTCATTAAAAGAGATAACAAAGTAGTTGATTTTAATATCAGCAAAATTAGTGATGCTATTATCAAAGCATTTGAAGCCAAAAACATTGACTACAACCAAGATATCATAGATTTGTTGGCACTCAAAGTCACCGCCGACTACTCCAATAAAATCAAAGACGAAAAAGTCTCTGTAGAAGAGATTCAAGATAGTGTAGAAAGCGTGCTACAAAGGTCTGGCTACGAAGAGGTGGCCAAAGCTTATATTTTGTACCGCAAGCAACGCGAAAAGATTCGCTATATGAAATCTGCCGTTTTGGATTACAAAGAACTGGTGGATAGTTATGTAAAGGTAAACGACTGGCGAGTCAAAGAAAATTCCACTGTCACCTACTCTGTGGGCGGACTTATTTTAAACAACTCTGGTGCCATCACTGCAAACTACTGGCTCACCGAACTCTACGACGAAGAAATAGCCCAAGCTCATCGCAATGCCGACATCCACATTCACGATTTATCGATGCTGACCGGATACTGTGCTGGTTGGTCTCTAAAGCAACTCATTCAAGAGGGTTTAGGCGGTATCACAGGCAAAATCACTTCTGCTCCTGCCAAGCATTTGGCCACTTTATGTAACCAAATGGTAAACTTTTTAGGAATTATGCAAAACGAATGGGCGGGTGCACAAGCCTTCTCTTCTTTTGACACTTATTTAGCCGCTTTTGTAAAAGCAGATGACCTCTCTTATGAGCAAGTTAAAAAAAGTATTGAATCTTTTATTTATGGTGTAAATACCCCTAGCCGTTGGGGCACTCAATCTCCGTTTTCAAATATCACTCTAGACTGGACTGTGCCAAGTGACTTAGCCGAACTCCCTGCTATTGTGGGCGGCAAAGAAATGGATTTCAAATACAAAGATTGTAAAAAAGAAATGGATATGGTGAACCGAGCATTTATCGAAGTCATGATCGAAGGTGATGCTCAAGGTCGTGGTTTCCAATACCCTATCCCTACTTATTCGATTACCAACGATTTTGATTGGTCCGAAACCGAAAACAACAAGCTTTTGTTTGAAATGACTGCAAAATATGGCACTCCTTATTTCTCTAATTATATCAACAGTGACATGGAGCCTAGCGATGTTCGTAGCATGTGCTGCCGCCTCAGACTGGATTTACGCGAACTTCGTAAAAAATCCGGTGGATTCTTTGGTAGCGGTGAAAGCACCGGTTCTATTGGTGTGGTCACTATAAACCTTCCTCGACTTGCCTATTTATCAACAGACGAGGCTGATTTCTACAAAAGACTAGAGAAAATGATGGATATTTCTGCTCGATCTTTAAAAATCAAAAGAAAAGTCGTTTCCAAACTCCTAGATGAGGGCTTATACCCTTACACTCGTCGTTATTTGGGCACCTTTGACAACCACTTCTCCACCATTGGTCTTGTAGGCATGAACGAGGCAGGTCTAAATGCTTCTTGGTTAAAGAAAAACCTCACCAACAAAGAGACTCAAGACTTTGCCAAAAATGTACTCAACTACATGCGTGAAAAGCTTTCTGATTACCAAGAAAAATACGGAGACCTTTACAACTTAGAGGCCACTCCTGCCGAATCTACTGCATTCCGCTTGGCTAAACACGATAAAGTGCACCATCCAGAAATCATCACCGCTTCTAGCGACGAAAATGTACCATATTACACCAACAGTTCTCACTTGCCTGTGAGTTTCTCTGACGATATTTTCGATGCATTAGATGTTCAAGATGAATTGCAAACACTTTATACCTCTGGAACTGTATTCCACACCTTCTTAGGCGAAAAATTGCCTAGCTGGAAGTCTGCAGCTAACTTGGTGAAAAAGATAGCTGAAAACTACAAGCTTCCTTATTACACTATTTCTCCAACTTACTCTGTATGTAAAGACCACGGCTATATCCCAGGTGAAGTACACAACTGCCCCACTTGCGATGCCGTCACTGAATATTACAGCCGAATCACAGGGTACTACAGACCGGTTCAAAACTGGAATGACGGTAAGGTGCAGGAATTCAAAGAAAGAAAGCTTTATGACATAGAAAACTCTTCGTTAAAAGCCAAAGCCCCTTCGAGTGAGGCTGGAGAAGAAGTTTTTGTAGAAGTAAAAGACCACAAAGGTGTTGCATCTACATTGTCGAACAAGGTGTTTTTATTTACAAGTAAAACTTGCCCTAATTGCAAAACAGCAAAAAACATTCTAGATTCTAGCGAATTAAACTATGAGATCATTGATGCCGAAGAAAACGCAGAACTCACTTCTCAATTTCAGGTGCAACAAGCTCCTACGCTGGTTGTAGTTGGTTCTGATAATTTCGACTCTTATGTGAATCTCTCTAACATTAAAAAATTCGCTCAAGGATAAACGCTTAATGAAAGACCTGATTGTAATCGGTGCTGGTACTGCAGGCCTCACTGCTGCTCTTTATGCAGCAAGGGCTGGCAAGTCCGTCTTAATTTTTGAAAAAGAAGGGATTGGAGGCCAAATTGCCACTACTCCTATTGTCGAAAATTACCCTGGAATCCAAAGCATTAGCGGTATCGAGTTTGCAGACGGTCTTTACGAACAAGTCCTAGCTCTTGGAGTAGAATTAGAGGTAGATGAGGTCCTTAAAATAGAACCTCAAAAAGACCACCACAAAGTCATAAGCTCTACTAAAGAGTATGTAAGCAAAGCGGTGATCATAGCCACAGGTTCTAAACCAAGACTTTTGGGTTTAAGCAGAGAACAAGAGCTTACCGGGCGTGGGGTATCTTATTGTGCCCTATGCGACGGTCTCTTTTTTAAAAAGAAGTCCGTGGTTGTTGTAGGTGGTGGCAACACCGCCATTACAGAAGCCATTTACCTGTCCACTTATGCCGAAAAAGTAACCGTAATACATCGCAGAGATGTTTTTACTGCTGATCTCAACTTAATGAAACAGGCTCAAGAAAAAAGCAATATTTTTTGGAAGCACAACACTGTGATCAAAGAGTTGATTGGGGCCCCTTCTCTCTCGGCTTTAACTCTAGAAAACACTAAAACTCAAGAAAGTGAAAACTTTTCTGTGGACGGGCTCTTTGTAGCTATTGGACAAATTCCTCAAACAGAATATTTTAAGGATTTAGTACCCATAGATAGCGAAGGCTTTTTTGAAATTGGCGAAGACTGTCAAACACAGATACCGGGTCTATTTGTAGCTGGAGATTGCCGTAAAAAAGCAATGAGACAGTTAACCACCGCTGTTGCAGACGGTGCCAACGCCTCCAAAGCTGTTTATTAAACTTTATACAATACAACTCAACAAAAAAACTCTTCTTTATGAAGAGTTTTTTATTTTAAACCAAATCACCCATACTAAACATAGGCATATACATAGCCACCATAATAAAACCAACCGCTCCCCCCATAAAAACAATGATAATGGGTTCTAGCATACTCGTCACAGAATCTACCGCGGCATCCACTTCTTCATCGTAAAAGTCTGCCACCTTCAAAAGCATCCCCCCCAAATCACCGGTTTTCTCACCTACGCCAGTCATTTGAACCACCATTGGAGGGAATATACCTGCTTCTTTCATAGGCTCCACGATAGGTTTACCCCCTGCAATAGACTGAGATATCCTCATAATCGCTTTTTCTACTGCTGTATTCCCTGCTGTTTTAGCTGTCACTTGCAAAGCATCGATAATAGAAACGCCCGCATTCAAAAGTGTCCCCAAAGTACGGCCAAAACGGGCCACCGCTGTTTTTGTCAAAAGGTCTCCAAGCTTGGGAAGTTTCAATAAAATAGTGTCAAACTTTAAACGAAAAGCAGGTACTTTTAAAATAGTCCGTATCACCACAATAGACGCCACAATCAAAACGATCCACAACAAAGCATAATCTTTGATCATATTAGACATATCCATCACTAATTGAGTAGGACCTGGAAGCTCAGCTCCCATATCTGTAAACATATTCGCAAAAGTTGGCACCACAAAAGTAAGCAAGGCCACCACCGCACCGATAGCCACTAAAAACACAATCACCGGGTACATCATTGCTTTTTTCACTTTTCGTTTAGTGCGTTCATTGGCCTCTTGATAGTCTGCCAGCCTCAATAAAATACCCTCTAAAATACCACCAGCTTCACCAGCAGCCACCATATTACAATAGAGCTTATCAAACACTTTAGGGTGTTGAGCCAAAGAATCGGCCAAAGAAGCTCCTCCATTAATGGACTGTGCCACCTTGTGCACCACTTCTTTAAGGGCGGGGTTTTCCATTTGCTCTTCTAAAATATTCAAACACTGCAACATAGGGAGCCCGGCCGAGGTCATCGAAGAAAACATACGAGTGAACCTAGAAATATCGGCAGAACCAATCCCCGTACCAATTTTTAAATTGATTTCTGTGGGTTTCTTTTTTACACTCTGTACAATCAGACGCTTTCTTTTTAAAAGGGATTCTGCTTCTTCTTTATTTTTAGCTTCGATTTGCCCTTCAAAAACATTCCCTTGCACATTTTGGGCTTTATATAAAAACACTGGCATAGATTATAACCCCCTTTCCATCAACAACTTCTCTAAAGATTCTGGACTTGGCGACTTAGACAAAGCATCAAAACGGTCCACCTTTCTCTCGGCAATCAGTTCTGCAAGGCGCATATTCATAGTATTCATTCCAAATTTTTGACCAATCTCAATCATCGACTCAATTTGATGCACCTTATCGTCTCGAATCAAAGCTCGAATACCCGGAGTCATATTCATCACCTCATAGCACATCACCCGGCCACCTCCAATTTTTGGAAGCAAAGTCTGACAAATCACTCCCTGAAGCACAAAAGACAACTGTGTACGAATAGTTTGCTGCTCACCTTTAGGGAACACATCTACAATACGGTTCACTGTTTGCACCGCAGAGTTGGTGTGTAGCGTAGCAAAGGTCAAGTGCCCTGTCTCTGCAATGGTGATAGCCGCTCTAATCGTCTCTAAATCTCGCATTTCACCAATCAACACCACATCTGGATCTTGACGCAATGCCATTTTCAAAGCCCTAGAAAAACTATCAGTATCGCCACCGACCTCTCTTTGATTGATCATACAATTTTGATGCTTATGTAAAAACTCAATAGGGTCTTCGATAGTCAAAATATGCTCGTGCCTTTCTTTATTGATTTTATCAATCATAGCCGCAAGCGTTGTCGACTTACCAGAACCTGTAGCACCGGTCACCAGCACCAAACCAGAAGGCCTTGCCGTAAACTCAGCCATAATAGGGGGCAAACCCAAATCTCTAAAAGTCTTGATCTCCAAAGGAATAATACGAAGTGCTAGAGCCACACAACCCCTTTGCAAATAAGCATTCGCTCGAAATCGAGCCAAACTCGCAATCCCAAAAGAAAAATCACACTCTTTTTCTTGCTCAAAAGTCTTTTTTTGAGACTCATTCATCAAACTATAAGTCATTCGCATCGTTTCATCGGGCTTTAATTTTTCGGTACCGAGTGGCACCAATTTACCAGAAGAACGAATCAAAGGAGCAGAACCCGCAGTAATATGCAGGTCAGAAGCACCTCGTTTCACCATTTCAGAAAGAAGATCTTGAATATTATACACCATATTCAGAATATAACTTTTATTTTACAAGTGAAGCCTGCAAAAATTTATTTTCTTAAGCTGCATTTAGGCTAAAACAACAAAAAACATCAAATACTCCATCTTTAGAAATAGTAGGGGTAGTCAGAAGCGCCTATACTACTTTAAAACTCAGAGCTCATCTTGCAAAGCAATTGCAAAATTCAAAGTCAAAAACAAAATTCTTTTGTATCTTAAAACAGCGATTTCACCCCTTAGCCAATCCAGCCATGAGAAAAACCTTAAAAAAACTACCTCCATTGAGCACACTCCTATTCATATTGTTTCTATTCATATTTATAGCAGTCAAAACATCTTTTTTAAACACCCCAAGAACGCAAAAACCCCCTGTCCACCATATCGAAAATTTCAAAGCTCTAGACTCGCACGGGCAAGAACAAAGCTTCCACTCACTCCAAAAAGAGCTCACATTAGTGAGCTTTGGGGCATCTTGGTGCCCCGCATGCTTAAAAAGCATGCCCTCTTTGGAAGCCTTGCACCAACAACACAAAGACAAAAACTTCGGCATTATCTATATCGCAAACGAACAACAACTCAGCGATTTAAAAGCTTTTGAAAAGAGATTCAAGCCCCCTTACCCCATGCTATGGAGTCACTCCAAAATACAAAAAAACTTTGGCAACCCCTCTGCCATACCTAGCTATTATCTATTAGACTCCAAAGGAGTTATCCTCTCTTATAGCGTGGGACTCATACCAAAAAAAGAAATAGAAAAAGCCCTAGAACTCATCGACGCCAAAGAAAGTCTGTATTAAACAACAAAAACACCTTGACTGAAACACAGTGCGAAAAGCGTACTTGAAAAAACTGTTCATCTCCAACACTAAGCACTTCCCACTTCCAGCTTCCTACTTTCTGGCACGATTTTCGCCTTTTCCTCTTCCGCTGTTCGCATAACATCTCTAGCACGCATTCCCGAATTTCTGGCACGATTTTCGC
>LSQX01242695.1_pt1 | contig 59676 bp, 60 predicted proteins | sample 654561 | NCBI WGS metagenome assembly LSQX01 (sample SAMN04489861, study PRJNA283612) | anaerobic digester metagenome | isolation source: 4 biogas reactors fed with cattle manure at either 37C or 55C with and... | place: Denmark: Kongens Lyngby | collected 2014
CGGAGGCATAAAGACAACCCCCACGGCCGCTGTAAAGCCGCGGAGGTTCCTCCTATGAAGAAGTCCAGCCGCCTTGCATTGCACTTCTGCGGGCTACAAGATGATGCAAATCAGCCCGCCGCTGNNCCGCTGCCCTCGTTGATGATCTTCGTGAGGGTTTCCTGGAGCTTCTTCTGGGCGTTCTCGGGCATGCGGTACAGTTTGCTTTGAATCCCTTCGCGTATCAGGTCTTGCAGCGACTTACCGAGGAAGTCGGAATTCCAGACCCGGGCCGGATCCTTTTCAAACTCCTCGGTGAAGTATCTGGCGAGCTCTTCTCCCTGTTTCTCCGTACCCACGAAAGGCGTCACTTCCGTCATGATGTTGGCCCGCACCATGTGGATCGACGGAGCGCTGGCCCGCAGGCGCACACCGAACTGACCGCCCTTTCGGATAATCTCGGGCTCGTCGAAGGTGATGTCCTCAATCCTCGGCGCGACGATTCCGTATCCGGTTTCCTCTACCTGTGCGAGGGCGTCGGCAATTTTGTCGTATTCCCGCTTGGCCAGAGCCAGCTCGCGCATGAGACGGATCAGGTGGTGGTCGCCGGTGATCTCAAAGCCCGTCAGTTCGGCGATGACTTCGTAGAACAGGCTATCCCGTACGCTGACCGCAATCGTCGCCCGACCGTGTCCCAAGTCGAGGCGAGCCAGCCGGGCGCTCTCTACGTCCGGGAGCTGAGCTGCCGAGGCAGTCAGGCGTTCCACGTCGCGCACCGTCTGGACGGCCTCGACGTCCTCCTTCAGCGCATCAAGGAAGGAACGCAATAGGGGGTGATCCGTGTCGAGCTCTGCCACCCAGTCGGGCAACCGCACGCTGATCTCCCGCACCGGAAACTCAAACAGCACCTGGTGCAGCAAGTCGACGGCTTCCGCGTCGGTCATAGTGAGGCAGTTAACGGGATGGACCGTGACGCCGTAGCGGGTTTCAATATCGGCCTTGACTTCTCGGGCGCGGGTCGAGGTGGGGTCCGTGGTGTTCAGAACGACGAGGAACGGCTTGCCTAGGCTTTTCAGCTCCCCGATCACGCGTTCTTCAGCGGGCATGTAGCTTCCCCGGGGCAGATCCGTTATGCTGCCGTCGGTCACCACAACGAGGCCGATGGTGGCGTGTTCCTCGATCACCTTGCGTGTGCCGATTTCGGCCGCCTGCTGGAACGGGATTTCCTCTTCGAACCAAGGCGTGCGGACCATGCGCGGCCCGGAAGCGTCTTCGAAGCCCTGGGCGCCTTCCACCGCGTAGCCAACACAGTCGACGAGCCGCACCCGGACCGTCAGCCCTTCACCAAAGCGGACGGGGATGGGCTCATCGGGGACGAAGTGGGGTTGGGTAGTCATTACGGTCCGGCCGGCGCCGCTTTGGGGGAGCTCATCCTGAGTTCGCTCGCGCACCGCTCCATCTTTGATGTTCGGCAGGACGAGCAGGTCCATGAAGCGCTTAATAAACGTGGACTTGCCCGTGCGGACAGGCCCGACCACGCCGATGTAGATGCTGCCACCGGTTCGTTCGGTGATGTCGCGAAAAATGTCAAAACGATCCGTCAACACCGGTCCCTCCTCCGACTCGCTTGGCGCTGCGCAGTTGGCCGCCGGGGCGGGGTTTGGCCAACGCGAGACTGTACAGACCAATACCACTATATGGACCGGGCCGCGGCCTTAGACCTGAAAACGCGCAGGGAACTTCACCGTGCTAATGAGGAGGGACGTGCTTTACGGACCACGAAAAAGCAGCTACGGACGGGCTGTAGGTTTCTCGCCGAAACGGTGCTCCGTACCCGCTAGGAGCCGTTTAATGTTGGGAATGTGGCGGTAGACGACCAGTACGAACAAAGCGACGGCACCCCACCGGTAGGGCGTGGGCATCTGGAGAAGGAACATGCTTGTAACGATGACGGCTCCGGAAAGCATCGAAGCCAAGGAGATGTACCGCGTGACGGCTACGACCAGCACCCAACTGGCGAAACCGATCAGGGCGACTGTGGGCGTCAGCGCGATGAACATGCCGAGCGCGCTGGCTACGCCCCGTCCTCCTTTCCCCCGCAAGTAGACGGACCACGTGTGGCCGAAGACCGCGCACAAACCTGCTGCCAGCTGCAACGCGGCCGAATCGTAGCCTGCCCACCGCATGATGTAAACGGGCAGGGCCGCCTTCGCCGCGTCCAGCACCAGGACAGTGACGGCCCACGGCGTGCCCACGATTCGCATGACGTTCGAGGCGCCGATGTTGCCGCTGCCCGCCTTTCGGACGTCGACTCCTTTCGCCTTGCCGATGAGCAGGCCGAAGGGAATTGAGCCTAACAGGTACGCGATGACAAGTATCGGGACCCAGAGCCAGTTGCTCAATTGTTCACTCTCCTCGGCGTTTCGCAGTAATTATGATGGGAGTGCCCACAAACCCGAAGGCTTCTCGGAGCCGGGCCTCCAAATACCTGCGATATGAGAAGTGAAATAGGCTTGGTTCGTTCATGAAGAGGACGAAGTGCGGAGGCTGCACCCCCACCTGCGTTGCGTAGAGAATGCGCAGCCTTTTGCCCTTGTCGGACGGCGGAGCATGCAGGTGCACTGCCTCTTGCAAGACTTCGTTCAGGCGCCCCGTGGAGATGCGCATCGCGGCCTGCTCGGCTACCTGTTGGGCTACCGTGAGGAGGCGGTCCACACGCTGGCCGGTCCGCGCCGAGACGAAGACGATGGGCGCATAGCTCAAGTATCCAAGTTCATTCCGCACCGACTGCTCGTATTCCTGCATCGTGTTGGTGCGTTTTTCTACTAAATCCCACTTATTTACCACGAGTACTACGCCCTTCCCCGCCTCGTGGGGAATGCCGGCCACCCGGGCGTCTTGCTCGGTTACTCCCTCGGTTGCATCGAGCACTACGAGGCAGACGTCACTGCGTTCCGCTGCTCGGATGGCCCGCAAAGTACTGTAATGCTCTACCCGCGTATCGATGCGCGACCGGCGCCTCATACCGGCGGTGTCGATGAGGCGGAACGTCCGGCCGTCGCGGGTGATGACGGTATCGATGGCGTCTCGGGTCGTGCCCGGAATGTCGGTTACGATCATCCGCTCTTCCCCGATGAGGCGGTTGGCCAGCGACGATTTCCCCACGTTCGGCCGGCCGATGAGGGCGATCTTGATCTCATCCTCGGGCTCCTGTGCATCGGAAACGGAAGGCAAATGGGCTACGATGCGGTCCAGTAAGTCGCCGATATTCTTTCCGTGTTCGGCGGAGACCGGAATCGGTTCGGAAAGGCCCAGCTGGAAAAATTCGGCTGCTTGGCGGGCAATCTGCTCGTTGTCCGCTTTATTTGCCGCTACGATCACGGGCTTGCGGGTGCGTCGCAGCAGCTCGGCCACGTCCCAGTCGGCAGGCAGCAGGCCTGATTGGGCGTCGACGGTAAAAACGATCACGTCGGCCTCCTCGACCGCCTCCTCAGCCTGCCGGCGCGTGGCCGCGCTGAAGACTTCCGCCGGCCGCTCTTCGATTCCCCCTGTGTCGACCAGGATGAACTTCCTGCCGGTCCACTCTGCGTCAGCGTAGAGGCGGTCGCGGGTCACACCAGGCGTTCCCTCCACGATCGCGAGTCTGCGGCTTATGATGCGGTTGAAAAGAGCCGACTTCCCCACGTTCGGCCGGCCCACGATGGCAACGATCGGTTTCGACACGGCGATGCTCTCCTGTCCCTCGCTTCTGCTTCAATCAACTCGGCATACCCATTCTACCCCAGAAACGAGGGATTGTCTTCAGCGAGGAGAGCGGTGTGGGCGCGTCGATCCCCCGCTCGGGTTGAGACGGGCTTCAACTTCCGCGACCAGCCGCACGAGACGTGGGTAAGCCCGGCGTGTACCGTAGATGACGATCGGCCTGCCCAGGCGCACCCATCCCAAGGCACGGGAAAGGAAGCCGCCGATGCGCATCCACGCGTTCACGGCTTGCAGCGTGTCGACGAAGAGGAGCTCGCCCTGCGCACCGCCGGCCAAAGCGTAGCCGCTCTGCAGCGCCCGGAGCACGCTCGTACCTGCCCGCCCGCGGCCTAGGACGTAAACCGGGTTACCGCCCTCGTCGACACCGACCTCGTATAAGACGCCGTGCCCCCTGCTGTCCGTGCGATCGAACAACGGCAAGGCCAGAAGCTCGGCCGCTGCGGGCGTTCTGTGCCGAGGAAGCCTGCCCAGATGGACCGCGGCGGCTACGGGGGAAGAATGGGCCCCGCCGTAGCAGGTGTAGACGATATGCATGGACCGAAGGCTCCCTTACCGTTCAATGCTTGACCAGGACGTAGGCGCCGTTGCCCAGGTCGTGGACGGCAGCCCGCAGGATCACGGCGAGGCTGGAGGCTATCCGCTCCCGTTCGGCGTCATCCGCGGCCAGGAAGGTGGGAACCGCGCCCACGACGCGATCGGGAGCGACCGTAACGACGGCGACGATTTCCCGTTTGATATCGACCTCCACGGAAAGCCACCTGCCTTTCTAATCGACCATCCGCGCCGCCCGTGCCGCAAGGGGACGTCGGTAGGCCCCTTCCAACACCGGCGTGTCGAGGACCGCGCGGAGTAGAGCGTCCATGTCGCGTTCAGCCGGAATAAGCACCAGATTGACTTCCCCCGTCTCGATGTTTCGGCGTACGATGGGTGTAAATTCGGGAGTGTCCACGTCCTTTTTCACGCCGAGGAGCGCGGCCGCGTTGTGCGCTAGGGCTTGCCTTTGACCCGTGTTGGCCAAAGTTGCCTTCGCATTGGGGTCCTTCGGCTCGATGACGACCGCGAGCGCCTCCGTTCGGTATTTTTCTCTGGCTGCTTCCGACCCCACGTTCATCAGACGGTTTCCGGCCACCACCAAAGTCGGTCCGTCGAATTCGATCTCGGCCGGGCGCACCGTCGCCATATCCGCCACTTTCAGTCCGCGCATGGCCCGGCTCAGACCGAAGATGCACACTGCCCCCACGCAGGCGGATGCGAGGACGGCCGCAGGCAGGGTGTTCAACGCCGCGTCCGCCAAGAGGAAGCCGCCGGTACTCAGGGTGGCGGTTACCATGGCGATGTAGTTGCGGGCTTCGAATACACGAGCGATGCCTTCGATGTAAGCGGTTCCCCGCACCACGAGTTCCGTGCTTTCGATGCGGGTCAGCGTCTCCCGTTCGATATTGCGGACTTCCCGAAACTGCGTCGCGGCCAGGGAAAGAAAGGTGCCGGCGGCAAAATCCTTCGCCAGCAGCGCGGGAATGGCGACGGCACCGAGGAAAGCCGCGATGGCGCCCAATGTAAGGTGGATCACGTAAGCCTGCGGATAGCTTGGGTATTGCCTGTAGTCGACGCGGAGCATCGACAGGCGGGCCAGTGCACCGAGCAGCGTGCCGAGGCCGACGGCTGTGACGGTCGCATCCATCGCGGACCGCTCCTAGCCCTGCTCTCCGTCGTCGCCGCCGACGCGCCGCCCGAGGCCGATGCCTTCCCTGTTAATCCAGTACCAGACCGCACCGCCGACGGTTAAGATGCCCAAAATCCACCAAACGGTGCCCGATGCTGCGCCACCTATCTGACGGTCGGCAGCCTTCTTTGTTCCCGGCGCCATGCCGGCGGCTGCGGGAATCACCTGGGCCATGAGAGCGGTCGAGCGCTTGGCTTCCTCCAGCGTGGTCGTGTGCGTGCCGAACTCGAGGAGGATCATCCGAGGGCCCAAATCTTGATTGTAGTTCCCTTTGGCGTGGAAGATGCCGATGATGAGACCGGGAAACTTCTCGTCGGCTATGGCTTTAATTCGCTTCGCGTACTCGAGGTTCGCGTCGCGGTTCTGGTTTTGCTTCCCGACTACGATGCGCACCCCGGTCATCTGTTCCCCGCCCACGTTGACGCGGTAATGATCGGGATCAGGTACCGCGTCGCGGTGAACGTCAATAAGGGTGACGGGGTTTTCGCGGCTCAGCTCGGCCGCAGTGCGGCGGGAACGTTGGTAAGCGCCCGCGTCGTGCGGCAAATGTTGCCGTTCGGAGAGGACAACCCGGTACCCTTCGGCTTCCAAGGCTTCTTTCAAGGCCATACCTACCTCGTAGACGTCTCCCCGTTCCTCCTCGAAGGCCTGGCCGCTCGTCGGCTCATACGATTCCGCGGAGTGAGTGTGGTAGATGCCGATGATACCCTCGTTTTGCCCTTGGTCCGCCTGGAGCGTCCCGCGGCGAAACAGGTTGGCGAGAAATGCCCCAAGGCCCGCCTTGGGTGATTCTCCGCTGACGTCGGGCATTTCCGCCTTGCCACGGCTTTCGACGCGAACGCGGCCTTGTTCCACCGCGACCACTTCGTACACGGTGTTATCCCGGTCGATGTACGTGTCGCCGACCGCGAGCGGGATCGCTGCCCGCGTAATGAGCCGTTCCGCCTCGTCTAGGAGATCGACCACGTATTCGGCGGAATGGCCCGGTTCGTCCCCGATTCCCGCGGGTAGCGGAGGTACGTCGATTGCGTTCTCTTGCCCGGCGCTCTGTGTCGAGGCAACGGCAAGCAGGAGCGCGAGCACCAAGAGGCGTCCGTAAAGGGCTTTAACCAAGGTCTTCATCCTTCCTACCGCCGACCGGTTCCTCTCCGGTTCCTTCGTCTTGATGCAGCGCCAAAGGCCGATCCCGGTCTAGATCGGGACCGCCCCCGAGGCGCTCCCTCGTCTCGCCCACGATTTCGGCCAGGCCGACTGCCAGCACGCCTGCGATCACCACTTGGTCAAACACGCCGGCGCCTCCGACCATGGTCGGCGAGGGCGAGGTGAATAGCGTATACACGTCCGACAGGAGCACGCCGCCGACGCCGGCGATAAACGCGCTCCGGCGGGAGCGGCCTGCCAGATAGCCGACGAGACCGGCGACGATGCCGGAAAGCCACAGAGGATCGATCGGCAACTGGCGGCCTGCGGCTCCGTGGGGACCACCTTCAAAGAGGCTGTTCACCACGGTCACGGCGATGCCGGATGCGACGGCCGCTAGCACTGCGCGCCCGCGCTCCCGGCCCGTACCGGCCCGCACCAGCAAGTAGACGATAAGACCTAGCGGTACGAGGGCGCCGCCCACGTTCACGCTGGACTGTCCGAAGAGCGGCAGGCTCACGTAACTTCCGGCGATCATGAGGGCAATCGCGAGAAGGGCTTGGGTATCGGTGAGTCGCATGCGGTCCAAAGTCCGCTGTGCGAGGCCGAAGAAGACGAGAGCGGCCAAGGCAAGCAATACGACGAGTCCCATCGAGACACCCCATTTCCGGCTTCAACACCGCATAGGGTGTCTCTAAGGCACCGGCAATATGCGAAAAGGCCGACATGCTCGTCGGAGCACGTCGGCCTTCCATAGTTGGCGTATCACACCATCTTACTCGTTCGGGTCCTGGCGCTCGAAGAAGGTTTGCAGGTCTTCGAAGACGTCGCCCAAGGTGAGCGTGTCGTCGCGGTTCGGATCGGAGAATGTCTGCTCCCGCGGTGCGGCCGGCTCACGCTTCGGCTTCGGCGCCGCGTCCCTCAGGCTCAGCCCGATGCGACGGGCGCGCTTATCCAGGCTGATGACCTTAGCCTGCACTTCGTCGCCCGGCTTGACCACTTCGCTCGGCGAGGCGACGTGCCGGTCGGCCAGCTGCGAGATGTGGATCAAACCTTCGACCCCGTCTTCCAGCTTGGCGAAGGCACCGAAGTCGACCACACGCGTAATCGTACACGGAACGATGTCGTTGACGGCGTAGCGTTCATCGACGGTGTCCCACGGATCGGGCAAGGTCTCTTTGAGGCTGAGGGAGATGCGCTCCCGCTCCGGGTCGACCTCGAGCACCATGACTTGAATCTCGTCGCCCTCGGAGAGGACGTCCCGGGGATGATTGACGCGGCTCCAGGCCATTTCGGAGACATGCAACAGGCCTTCGACCCCGCCGCCGATATCGACGAACGCGCCGAAGTCGACGAGGCGCCGGACGACGCCCGGAATGATCGAGCCTTCCTTCAAAGTCCGGAAGGCGTTCTCTTTGGCCTTTTCATATTCCTCTTCGAGAACGACCTTGCGCGACAGGACGACATTATTCCGCTGTCTGTCGAGTTCAATTACACGCAGGCGCAAAGTCTGGCCAACGTATTCTTCCAAGTTTTCGACGTAGTTCCGATCGACATGGGAGGCGGGTACAAAACCACGGAGCCCCACGTCGACGAGGAGACCGCCCTTCACCCTTTCGGTCACGGTAGCCTCGATCACTTCACCCGACTCTTTCAGTGACTCGAGCTTCTCCCATACGAGGCGGTTGTCGGCACGCCGCTTCGAAAGGAGGACGTTCCCTTCGGCATCTTCCACCTTCATGACGTAAACGTCAATGTCTTGGCCGACCTGCAGGATGGTGTGTGGGGTCTCGCCGGGACGCAGCCCGAGTTCGTGCTGGGGAATACGCCCTTCCGACTTGTATCCCACGTCGACCATCACTTCGTCGTCGCTGACCTGTACCACCGTACCGGTGATGATCTGTCCGGGCTCCAGCGTGACGAAGGTTTGGTCGTACACCTCGTCCGGCGTCAGCATGTCGGTGGAAGCGTCGGCCTCAATTCCCTCCTTCTTATCGGCTTGCTCGTCGTTCACTTCCGCGGCAGTCTCGGTAGCAACAGTAGATGTCTGCTCCCCAGGTGCTACCTGTTGCTGCTCGCGGTCCTCGTGGATCTCCGTCATCCTCGACTGTACCCCCTAATCCCCTAAACACAAGGTCCCAATAGGAAGATGTTCTTCGGCTTCTACGGCACCCGAACCGCGCAGCCGCTCGTTTGTGAAGGCGCTCTTCCCGGAACCCGACCGTAGTATGACGCAAAAAGCGCCGGACCATCAGAAGGGCCCCCGTTCAGAACACCATCCGATGACTTATTCGCCCCCGGCCTCCCTAATCCTGCCCTTCCGGCAAATTTCGATCTGTCGCTCTATGGCGGACATCACACGGCTACTCGCTTCTGCCAGTATATGCTTGCTAAAAGCTCCCGTGCGTAGGTCGTCGAGATCCACCGGAGGACCGAACGAAACCCTGATCAACGGCCTGCGCATCGGGTGGAGCCGCCTGTCGACGATGGACGTGCCGGTGATGCCGACCGGGATGACGGGCGCGTGGCTGCGCAACGCAATGGAGGCTACGCCCTTTTGCGGCGGCAACAGTTCCCCCGTCCGGTTGCGCGTACCTTCGGGAAAAAGAGCCATTAAGTCTCCGGCCTCAAGCACCTGCAATGCGGCGCGAATGGCAGACCGATCGGCCGCACCGCGGTGCACGGGGAACGTACGGATACGACGTAGAAAAAGATTAAAAATAGGAATTTTGAACAGTTCGGCCTTGGCCATGAAGCGGACGGGACGCGGGACGACTGCCCCGATGACCGGGGGGTCCAGGTAGCTCAAGTGGTTTCCCGCTAAAATGCCCGGTCCCCTTTGCGGAATGTTCTCCAAACCCGAGACCGCGACGCCGTACAAGGAGTTAAGATATCCGCGTACGACCCAGCGGCCAACGGTATATAACACCATAGACGCGTTGCCCCCTCGTCCGTCCGACGTCAAGCCTTGTCGGTTCCGGCCTCGCCGCGTGCCGTGCGTTCTCGGCACAAGCGCAAGATCTCGTCGACCACGGCAGGGATATCCATATCAGACGTATCGATGACCACGGCGTCGTCCGCTTTGCGCAGCGGCGACTCGGCCCGCGTGCGGTCTTGCACATCCCTGGCGATGAGTTGCCGCCGCACCTCTTCCAACGTCACGGCGTGCCCCTTGTCGAGCAGTTCCCTCCACCGCCGCTTGGCACGCACGTCGACGTCGGCCACGAGGAAAACCTTAACGTCCGCATCGGGCAAGACGACAGTGCCGATGTCGCGACCGTCCATCACGATGCCGCCTTCTCGGGCCCAGGCACGCTGTAGGGCCACAAGGCGCTCGCGAACCGCGGCGTGCCGGGCGATTTCCGATACGTGGGCGTTCACCTCCGGTTCACGGATGGCGTCGGTGACGTCCTCGCCGTCCAAGTAGACACGGTTTGGTTCGCCGGGCGCAGCCGGCTCGAGACGTATTTCGACTTCGTCGAGGCGCGCCAGAATCTGCGAGACTGCGTCGGGTGGAATGCGGTGCCTCAACGCCAACAGGGCGACCGCCCGGTACATGGCCCCCGTGTCGACATAGATGTAGCCGAGGCGCGCGGCCACGGCCCGAGCTACGGTGCTCTTGCCCGCGCCGGCCGGACCGTCGACCGCCACGACGCACCGTCTCCCAGTTCTCGCTGTGGGCATGATCCGTCCTCCCTATGCTCTGGAGCGCAGAGTCTCCTTTCGCCTTATCTCCGTCGAATCCTGCTTCGGCACGGACCGCGGTCAGTGCCGAAGCACCGAGTAACCGCCGGACAGGAGGACGCGCACGGCCTGGTCGCTCGCTTGCTCACTTTCAAAGCCGATGCGCAGCGTACCGCCTACTCCTTCACGCACTCGCAATATCTCGATGTCGATGATGTTGAGTCCGGCATCGGCCAGAAGTCCGGTGACGGCGGCAAGTTCGCCCGGCCGGTCGACAATGCGGACGATGATCTCGTGGACCGTGCTGAGGATTCCTTTGGACCGCCCAGGCACTTTCAGGCGCTGCTCCCGGGCCTCGGCCAGATATTTTCCAATGCCCGTCGCGTCGGCCCGTTCCAAGAGCGTCCTGAGGTGCCTGCTCGTCTCTTCCAGTATGTCCAGAACCTCCAGGATCGCGTCCCGGTTGGTCACGCAGATGTCTCGCCAAATCTCCGGTGATCCGGCCGCTATCCGGGTCGTATCGCGAAAGCCTCCGGCCGCCAAAGTCAGCGTTTCTGGGATGGCCCGGTTTACCTCTGCCGCGGTTTGCACGAGGACGGAAGCGACCAGGTGGGGGACGTGGCTGATGGCGGCGACGATGCGATCGTGGCGCGCCGCGTCCATGACGATGGTGTTCGCTCCCGTCTCTTCGACCAGGCTGCGGAGGAGCCCGAGGCTCTCCGCGGGCGTGTCTTCGTTCGGGGTGAGGACGTACACCGCGTTCTGAAAGAGATACGGATCGGCTGCGCCCACGCCCATCCGCTCCGAACCCGCCATGGGATGTCCTCCGATAAAGGGAACGTCGTCGCGCCCCTCCGCCCACAACGTCTCGCAGATATGTTGTTTTGTGCTGCCGGCGTCCGTGACGATGCAGCCGGGACGCACGTGTGGAAGCAGTTCAAGTACCGTAGGCACGATGGCCGTGACGGGCGTGCAGACGACCACGACGTCGGCCCCAGCGACTCCCTCGGCCAGGTCACACGTGGCTTCATCGCATGCGCCCAGCGCGACGGCTTCGTCGCCGGCCTCTGGCCGCCGCACGATGCCGATCACCCGGTGGGCCCTAGGGGCGGCTCGCCAGGCCATGCCCAGCGAACCGCCGATAAGCCCCACACCGACGATCGCGATGTTTAAGCCTTCCCTTATCCCTGTCTCCGTGGGTGTCATATGCTTCTCCCCACCGCTTCGGCGACCCGGCGCACCTCCTGCATGAGCTGGGCGAACACTTCCGGACGAAGGGACTGGGGGCCGTCGGACAGCGCCTGTTCCGGGTTCGGGTGCACTTCGATCAACAGGCCGTCCGCACCGGCCGCGACTGCCGCGCGTGCCATAGGGGTGACGTAACGCCACTTGCCCGTGCCGTGGCTCGGATCCGCGACGATGGGCAGGTGCGACAGCTCGTGCACCGCGGCGACGGCCGAGAGATCAAACGTGTTGCGCGTTTCCGTCTCAAAGGTGCGGATGCCGCGCTCGCACAGAACGACGTTGTGGTTGCCGCCCGAGATGATGTAGTCGGCCGCCTGTAACCATTCCGAGATCGTAGCCGACAGGCCGCGCTTGAGCAGTACGGGGCGCCGGCTCATACCGACTTCTCTGAGCAAGGTGAAGTTCTGCATGTTGCGCGCACCGATCTGCAGCATGTCGGAGTACTCCGCCACACGTTCGACGTCCCGCGGATTGAGCACCTCGGTCACGACCGGTAGGCCAACTTGCTTTCCGGCCCAAGCGAGAATCTCTAACCCCCGTTCGGCTAATCCCTGGAATGCATACGGAGATGTGCGGGGTTTGTAGGCTCCACCCCGCAAGATGTGCGCTCCGGCGTCCTTTACGGCCTGGGCCGCGGCGAGCATTTGCTCTTCGCTCTCCACGGCACAAGGCCCCGCGATGACCGGGATGTGCGTACCACCAAAGACGACGTCGCCTACCTTTACTTGAGAGCGCTCGGGGCGAAACTCACGGCTTGCGAGCTTAAAAGGTTGCAAAATGGGCAGAATCCGCTCGACCCCTTGCATCGCCTCGATCTGTTGCACTTGCAACTCGTTCTTTTGGCCGATCGCGCCGATGATGGTACGTTCTACACCGGCCGAGATGTGTGTGTCAAAACCGAACTCCTTAAGGCGATCGACAACTCTTTCGATTTGAGACTGATCCGCTTGCGGCTCCATGATTACGATCACGCGCACCGACTCCTTTCCCACACCTGAGACGGGTTTACAGCAGAACTTGTTCGAGGTTCCGCAGCAGTTTGTCGTTCTCGTCCTTCTTGCCAATCGTGATCCTCACGTGGTGCGGCTGGCCGAACGCATCGCCGCCGCGAATGATCACGCCTCTTTGCAACAGAGCCTCCAGTACAGGACGGCAATCCCGGCCGAGGTCGACCCAGAGAAAGTTCGCCTGGCTGGGTGTGACCGTGCAGCCAAGGGTCTCGAGTCTTTGCCGGAGCCGTTCCCGCTCCTCGGCGTTTAGGCGCACGCTGCGTCCAACGTGTTCTTCGTCCCGCAAGGCTTCGCACGCGGCAGCCTGTGCGAGTCGGTTGACGTTAAAGGGTTCTTTCACGCGCCGGATGTTCTCAATCAGGTACGGGGGGGCAATGCCGTAGCCGATCCTCAGTCCGGCCAAGCCGTAGACCTTGGAAAAGGTGCGGAGTACGACGACGGGCTTTCCCTCGCGCACCCAACCTAAACTGTCCGGAAAAGACGCGTCGTCCACGTACTCGACGTAGGCTTCGTCGCAGACCATGATCGCTTGGGGCGGCAGCGCGGCCAGAAAGCGCTCCAGGCGTTCATGGGAGACAATGGTACCCGTCGGATTGTTCGGGTTGCATATAAAGACTAACTTGGTACGGTCGGTTACCTTGCTCAGCATCGCTTCGAGGTCGTGTACCCATTCGCCGTCGAGGGGCACCGGGATTTCGGCCGCGCCCATCAGCCGGGCGACGTATGCATACTCGGAGAACGTCGGGTCGGCATAAATAACTTCATCGCCCGGTTCCAGGTAAGCCTCGGCTAACAGCTTGATCACTTCATCTGAGCCGTTGCCCACGACGAGGTGATCCTGGGGAACGTCGAGGCGCTCCGCCAAAAGGGCGATCAACTCCCCGCTCGCCCCGTCGGGATAACGGAATATCTCTCCGGCACCGTTTCGCACCGCCTCCAATGCACGCGGGGACGGCCCTAAGGGATTTTCGTTGGAGGCCAGCTTCACGACGTCGCGCACACCGTACTCGGCGGCGACTTCCTCGATGGACTTGCCGGGCACGTACGGGGTGATGCGTCCGATCGTATCACGGGCCCGCGGCAACGCCAAACTCTCTTGCACGTTCACTCGCGTACCTCCTTCGCCTCTCCGTTGCCGGCCGGACCCGAACACAAGTCGGGTCTGAGCGCCGCGGCTTCGCCCAGGTAGACGTGTTGGATCTCGGCCTGCGACTTGGTCGTATTCACATGCATCAAGACCCGCACGCAACGGGCCTGTCCACCGGGAACCGGGATTTCCGTGGCACATATGAGTGGAACGGCCGAAAGCCCTGCTTTCCGTCCCCCGACCGCCGGAAAGGCGGCGTCGAGATCCGGCGTGACGGTAAAGATCACGCTCGCGATCTCTTCCGGATCGACCGCGTTGCGTTGCATGATTTCCGTCACTAGCTCATAAGTAGCGTCGATGATATCCTGGGCGTCGTTTCTCGGGACCGTAATGGCGCCCCGGATGCCGCGCACGCGCCAGCGCTCGCTCACAGAGTTCAACCTCCCAATTCCGGTCAAATTCTGGCCCGGCCTGTGCCCAGGCCCTTTCACTATGGTCCGGACAGAGCCCGGTGGCCGAGGCCAACGGCGACGTCGTCGAGGTGGCCTAGACCGACGCCGAAAAAGACCGCTACGGCCACATGCTCGCCGCTGCGGGCGATGCCCACCTTGCCGCCGATATTCAACCCGAGAGCCTTGGGCATGATCTGTTCTAGGGCTTCCCGGGTCGCGCCGGCCACGGATCCTTCTTCCGAATGGGTCTCTTTAATGACTCCCTCCCTGCGGGCCGCGACGATCGCCCGTTCGATGATGCGGCGCACCGAGTTGGAAAATTCGCCGCCGTAGTCCGCGGCCGCCGCTCGGATGTTGGCTCCAAGTAGCTCCTCCTGTAAAGCCCGTTCCGCTTCGCGGTTTTCCGTCAATGCCATCCGCAATGCGGCACGCGCAACCAGGCTGCTCGCGGTCGTTTCCATGCGTTTCCCCCTTTCGCAGCGCCTCCGCCGTCTAACAAAACAGCGACAGAGCCGAAGGCCTGTCGCCGTGAGAACTTCGAGGTATGGATGTAGGGCATTGCACCGCGGCGCATTCGCTGCGCACCGCAGCCTGAGAGGAGTGACCCACGCACCTACCGTCCTACCAAGAAGCAATCACTACCGGCGGGCCATGCTTGAGGTTTTTATTAGAATAGCACGTGCAGCGCACCGTGTAAACCGGGATTTCGTAATCGAACTGAGTCAAGCGAAGCGGGGTGGGAATCTCTCAGACTCAAGCTGGTTCCCCTTTGGGCCTCGCCGGCATGCCGCTGTCGTTGCAGCTGCCTTTCTTATGTGTATGTGCGCACCGCACCTCTCCAGGGCATCCCTCTTTAGCGCCAGTGGACCACGGGTGGCAAGAGTCGGTGGTCAATGCCCGCATAAACTTTCCCCCCTTTACAAACCGACGAGACGGCGAAGCTTGCGCTCTTCGGACGGCCGGAGGCGGCGGTACGATCCTTGCCGCAGGCCTTCTGCGGTGAGCGTGGCGAACCGGATACGCGTGAGTTCGAGTACCGGATGACCGACTGCTTCACACATGCGGCGGACTTGGCGGTTGCGGCCTTCGGTGAGGGTCAGTTCGAGCAGGCTGCGCCGGTCGCCGCGCCACACGAGCGTTGCCTTGGCCGGTGCCGTCATCCCGTCTTCCAGCGGTACGCCTTCGCTGAGGCGTCTGAGTGCCCCGTCCGTGATGCGGCCCTGGACGAGAGCGCGGTACACCTTCTCTACGCCGAAGCGTGGATGGGTCAAGCGATACGAAAGCTCTCCGTCGTTTGTAAGCAGCAACACGCCCGACGTGTCCGCATCAAGCCGTCCTACTGGATACACTCTTTCCGGCACGTCGCGCAGAAGGTCACGCACCGTAGGACGGCCGTGCGGGTCATGTACCGTACTCAGCGTACCCGGAGGCTTGTTCAGCAGGTAGGTCACCTTTCTTTCCGCCTCGATCGGGATGCCGTCTACGAGGATACGCTGGTGCCGGGGATCGACACGTACGCCGAGCGTGGTGACGATCTGCCCGTCGACTGAAACCCGGCCTGCAAGGATGAGTTCCTCCGCCTTGCGCCGGGATGCGATGCCTGCGTGGGCCAGGACCTTCTGGAGGCGTTCCATCGTGGAGTATGCGCCCCTTTCCGACGGAAGGGTTCGCTTCTCGATCCGGTGCCTCCTGCGTCTCGCGGCTTACACGACGGGTTGGGCTCCGGAGGCGCCTCCTTTACGTGACTCCAGTGAACCCGCAATGCGGTCGACGAGCCTTGGTGCGAGGTCGATGAGCCGGTCGTAGATGGCGCTGCCGTCTACCGGAAGGAGACGCACCTGGCCCTGGCCTACTACCATGAAGGCGACGGGATGCACCGATATGCCGGCACCGCTGCCGCCTCCGAACGGAAACTTGCCGCCTCCCTCCGTGCGCTTGTGCTCCGTCTCGTATTCGGTACCTCCCGCGGCGAAACCCAAGCTGATCCTGGAGACGGGCAAAATCACGCTGCCGTCCGGCGTCTCGACCGGATCACCCAGAATCGTGTTGACATCGACCATTTCCTTGATACTTTGCATCGCGGTCTGCATTAAGCCCTCAATCGGGTGTCCCTTTTCCGATTCCAACCGTTTTTTCCCCCCTACGACGCGCGTTCACCTTGCTGCCAATCCGTGCGAGGATAATCTCTCCGAACCTCAGGCGGAATATGCAGTCAAGCCGGGTTTCCAACGTGGTCGTGTCCCAAGTCGGAGCAATTTCCACCCGGGGCAGGCGCCCGTTGCCAAAGCGCGGCCGGACCCAGGCGAGAAACGACCCTTTTATAATCCAAAGCGCCCCGACGGCCAACGCGGTAGACGCCGCGCAACCCGTGCCGACACGGGTGTTCCATTCTAACTTCTCGAAGCTGCGGATAAGCCGAAGGTACGTTAAAGAAGCAGCCAACGCGGCGAGCCGGTCCGGGGCATCGGACAGACCGGCAGAACCGGACGGCGTGGACAGAAACCGACCTTCCGGGCCGCCCCGAGGAAGAGGCACTGTCCACCAGCCTAGAAGCCGTACGGAGATGTGTATTGTCGGACGTGATTCCGTGCTCCACTCGTATTGCAGCCGCACCCGCAGAGGCCAGAGAAACAGCGTGAGGAGGGCGGCGAACGCCAAGAGGGCAGCCACGACGGCCCACGGCAAGGAATACCCTCCCTCCCGGGATCGGTCACATTCGCTTCGCCGGGAGTATGCCCCGGCGGGATGCGGCTTATGAGCTCGCGCTGGAAAAACCTTGCTCCGTCATCACAAGGGTTCGGCGAAGGGCAGATGAGCGGGAGGCTCGGGCTTGTCCGGGAGGGGCGGAAGTTCGGAAAGGTCGTTCAAGCCAAAATGCAGCAGGAAGTCGGAAGTCGTCTGGAACAACACGGGCCGTCCCGGCGCTTCCTTGCGGCCGCATTCTTCGATGAGTCCCCTTTCCAAAAGGGCGTTGATCGCGCTATCGGAGCGTACGCCGCGAATGGCCTCGATTTCCGCTCGGGTCACGGGGCCGCGGTAGGCGACGATGGCCAGCGTCTCGAGGGCGGCCTGCGACAACGAGCTCGTACGGATGACCTCGCTTACGCGGGCCACGTACTCTCCCAGTTCGGGCTTTGTGGCCAGCCGGTAACCGTGTGCCACGCGGTCGACCATGAGACCTCGATTGGGATCCGCTGCCAATCTCTGCTCCAGCTCTTGTAACAGTTTGTGCGCCTCGGGCACGGTACAGTCAAGATGAACGGCCAGCTCCTTTAGGGTAAAAGGCCTGGGCGCTGCGAAAAGGATCGCCTCAAGGGCTGCGATGGAAGGGGTGTTCATGACGGCATGCCATCCTCCACGCTTTCTATGGTGATCGGTCCGAAGATTTCCGGCTGCGTCGCGCGCGCCACGCCCGTGCGGATAAGCTCCAACACGGCCAGGAACGTGACCACGGTAAAGCGGCGGTCTCCCCCCTTGCAAAGCGCAGAAAAGGAAAAGCGTTTCTGCCGCTTGAACAGTCGCAAAACCTGTTCGACTCGCTCTTCCAACGTAACCGTGTAACGAGGCAGTGGAAGCGGCTTCGCTGCGTTGGACTCGTCCAGAAGGCGCGCGTAGACGTGCGCCAGATCCTCGACGGTGGCATCGCCGACGGGGTTCGTATAGCGGACGGTGCCGGGCGGCGGAGGTGACCCGCGACCTGCCACGACGCCTCTGGAGTCCAGCAAACTCGCGAGCTGCCGGGCGGCCTCTCGGAACTGACGGTACTCGAGAAGCCGCTGCACCAGTTCGTGTCTCGGGTCCGCCTCCCCCTCCTCGTCCCAAGCATCGTCGTATTCGGCCGGATCTTCTTGCGGCAACAGCATCTGCGCTTTAATGGCCAGCAAGGTCGCCGCCATGACGAGAAACTCGCCGCCGATCTCCAAATTGAGCTCCTCCATGGCCGCGAGGTAACCGAGGTACTGCTCGGTTATTTGGGCGATCGGAATGTTCCAAATGTCGAGTTCTTGCGATTCGATCAGGTGGACCAGGAGGGCGAGGGGACCCTCGTAAAAATCGAGACGGACGTGGTAAGCCAAAGCCTCCCCTACTCCCTACTCGATGGCCCGCTGATCCGCTAAGTGTTCCGGTGCGGCAAGGCGCTCTGGGAGCACGTCGTAACGGACCAGATCGGCATAGGTCTCGCGGCGCACGATAAGATCGGCCTGGCCTTCTCGCACGAGGACCATGGCGGGGCGCGGCATGCGGTTGTAGTTGCCGGCCATGGAGTACGTGTACGCGCCGGTAGAGAGCATAGCTAACACATCACCCGGTTGGAGCTCGGGTACGCGGAGGTCCCAGATCAACATATCGCCCGATTCACAGCACTTGCCCGCTACGGATACGACCCTGTCGGCCGGAGCATGCACCCGGTTTGCTACGACGGCCGTGTACTCCGCCTGATACAGGGCGACCCGGGGGTTTTCGTACATGCCGCCGTCGACCGCCACGTACGTGCGGATACCCGGCACGTCTTTGATCGCGCCGACGGTATAGAGCGTTGTGCCGGCCTCGCCGACGATCGAGCGGCCCGGTTCGATCAAGATCTTGGGCTCCGGAAGCCCGTGGCGGCGCACGCCTGTACGGACCGCATCGGCCAGCGCCGCGACAAACTGTTCGGGTTCCAGCGGACGGTCCGACGCGACGTGACGAATGCCCATGCCGCCGCCGAGGTCGAGTTCCCGCAGGGCAAAGCCCGTCTCGCGCCACACCGAGGCGGCAAAGTCGAGCATCACCTCGGTCGCCACTTTGAACGATTCGACGTCGAAGATCTGCGATCCTATGTGACAGTGAAATCCGACCAGGTTGATATGCGGCAAGGCGAGGGCCTGTTTCGTCGCTTCGAGGGCTACGCTACCGACGAGGTCGAAACCGAACTTCGAGTCGCGCTGACCCGTGCGGATGTAGGTGTGGGTGTGCGCCTCGACACCGGGTGTGATGCGCAAATAAACGCCGGCTACCTTACCCGCTTCGGCTGCCAAGTTGTTTAACAGGTGCAGCTCGTACAGGCTGTCTACGACGAACCGGTGCACCCCGCAGTCCAGGCCTTGACGAAGCTCTTCCTCCGACTTGTTGTTTCCGTGGAAGTAGATGCGCTCAGGAGGAAAGCCCGCCGCGATGGCCGTGTACAGCTCGCCGCCAGACACCACGTCCAAGCTGAGTCCTTCCTGGGCGATGATGCGGCACACCGCCTTGTTCAGGAGTGCCTTTCCCGCGTAGATCACTTCGCCGCGCAAGCCGTGCCGAACAAACGCTTCGCGGTACTTGCGGCATTGGCGGCGAATGAGGGCTTCGTCGAGGACGTAGAGGGGCGTGCCGAATTGCCGCGCTAGCTCGACGGTGTCGCAGCCGCCGATCTCCAAGTGGCCAAGGTGATTTACCCGCATGGTACCAGGCAGTCTCAAAGGCCCATCCTCCCGCATCGATCGTCCTCTCATATTATCACGCTGGAGGAAAGGCGGTCAATTGCGAGCCGAGAGCTGCTTAGGGCTGCGGATCCTTGATTACATGCCGTGCTTTGCGGCCTCGTACGGACGGAACGGGGTGACGGAACAGGAGACTGAAAAGGGCGCGGGAATCCAACGGTATTAGGGGCCAAAGGTACGGAACGCCTTGCGACTTAAGCAAAGAAAGGTAGGTGAAAATTGCCAGTAATCCGACCGCAAGGCCCGGCAGAGCCCATACGGCGGCCAAGATGAGGAGAATGTAACGGCCGAGGCGCACCGCAAGGCCGAACTCGATGCTGGGAGTAGCAAAGTAGCCCAACACCGCGAGGGACGTGAAAAGGATCGTCTCCGGTACGAACAGCCCGACTTCGATCGCCAGTTCCCCGAGGAGTATAGCGCCTACAATACCGAGGGACGTGGCCAGGGCGTTGGGCGTGTGGATCAACGCCATACGGATCAGATCGACGCCGAATTCCAGGAGCAAGAATTGGAGCCAGAGGGGCAGCAAATAGCTCTCTTGAGGGCCGAGCCAGGACAGCCATTCCGGAAGGTGGGATTTGGATCGAACAAGGGCGAGCCACGTGGGCGTGAGAAGGAGCGCGACCAGCATACCCAAAATCCGCACGCCTCGCAGATAGGAACCCGCCGTAGGCGTTTGGAAAAACTCTTCGGCGTGCTGGGTGAAGTGCCATAGCGTGGCAGGCAAAATCATCACCATCGGGGTCGTGTCGACGATGACGAGGACGTGACCTTCCAGTAAGTGGGCTACGGCGACGTCGGGCCGTTCCGTGAAGCGCACGGTAGGGACCGGGCTGGCAGGAGCATCCGATATGTATTCCTCCAGAGATTTGGCGCCCAAGGGCAGGGCGTCGTCGCCGGCCGACAGTACTTTGCGCTGCACGCGGTCTAGCAGATCCGGGTCGACAACGCCTTCGATGTAGGCGATGACGACGTCTGTCTTGGTGCGGGTGCCCACCGTGTGCATACGGAACCGCAGGTTGGGGTCGCGAAGGCGCCTGCGTATCAGCGCGGTGTTAAAAACTAGGGTCTCTACGAATCCTTCCCGGCTGCCGCGCGTGACCCGTTCCAAGTCGGGCTCTTCAATGCTCCGAACCGGGTACTCACGCAGATCGAGGATGATGGCCGAGCGCTCCCCGTCGATCAGGAGGATCATCGGGCCAGCCAGCACCTGATCGATCGCTTCGTTCAACGTTTCGACGACCGACACTTCCATAAACGGGATCACGTGTCCGAGGAGCTTCTCGACGGCGTTGGGACGAACTGCCTCGGTTGACGCGGACTGGAGGGAGCGGATGACGGAAGTCGCCACGACGTCCTTGACCATGCCGTCCAGGAAAATCAAGGCAGCCCTCTTGCCCCCGACGACTATCTGCCGGACGATTACGTCGAAGGAGATACCTTCCCCGAGGCGCTCCCGCATGACCTCCAAGTTGTCCTCCAGACGTTTCGACAGCCCCACCTGCACCCTCCGTTCGCGTAAAGAAGACCCAGACCGGCCGGGTCTGGGTCCCCAGGTCTCCTGCTGCCGATCAGCGTACGGTGGTCGGAACGAATAGGTCGATGATTCCGATCACGAAGGCGGCCAAGAGCGCGCCGATGAGGCTGACGGACATGTCGGGGACCACGAACTGGGTCGCCCAGATCACCAGTGCCGATACGATGAATCCGACGATTCCGCGGCCGAACGGTGAGACGCCCTTTCCCAACGTGGCTTCGATCAGCCAACCTACGGCCGCGATGACCGCTGCAGCCAAAAGGGCGCTCCAGAAGCCGAGCGGGGCGAATCCCGGGACGATGAAGGCCACGACCATCAGGACGATCGCCGACACGACGAAACGGACAAGGGTACCGAGCCAGTCCAAACTCGACTCACCTCCACGAAGACGAGAGTTGGCAATAGGTCCACGGCGTTCCGTATGTATTCTTCCCCCACTCCTGCGTGGTATGCAGCAAAAACGCCCACCGACAAGGGTGGGCGCGAGCATGCGCGTCATCGAGTAGGCTCTTAGCGGTCGTCTACGCGAAAAGCCACCTTGACGTTCGCTTTGTACTCCACGACTTCGCCGTTTTCCACGTTGCCGGTCCAGTTGAGTACTTCCACTCCGGTGATGTTCCGCACGGTTTTAGCGGCCTGACGTACGGCTTCCTTGACCGCGTCTTCCCAGCTTTGTCTGGAATCGCCGACCAGCTCAACCACTTTGACGACAGCCACGGTACGGATTCCCTCCTCGGCCTTTGACTTGATCGGAGCTAGTATGGCCGGGAGGGCGGTCGGTTATGAAGCAGACGGTCGATTAGGCAGGACATGCTTCAGAAGGCGCACCATGTTACCGCCCATGATAGCGCGCACGTCGTCCTCCGAGTAGCCGAGCCGCAAAAGTTCCTCCGCCAAGGCCGGCAGCTTCGTGCAATCCTCAAGTCCGACAGGCGTCCTGCTGATGCCGTCGTAGTCGGAGCCGAGACAGACGGCCTGTACGCCGACGCGTCCTGCTATGTATTCGACGTGGCGGATAACGTCGGCTATAGTCGCATCCTCGTCTCGGCGCAGGAAGGGCGGAAAGAAGTTGATGCCGATCACGCCCCCCCGCTCCCCGATCGCAGCAATCTGTTCGTCCGTCAAGTTCCGCGGGTGGGGACATAGGGCACGTGCATTGGAGTGGGAGGCGATAACAGGGCCGGTTGTCTGGGACATCAGATCCCAAAAGCCGGCGTCCGATAGGTGTGAACAGTCGATCACCATGCCGAGTCGTTCCATTTCCCGTACTACGGCCCGCCCGCGCCGGGTCAGACCTCCGCCGCTTTCCGACTCGAGCTGCCCGTCGGCCAGCTCGTTTCTGTGATTCCAGGTCAGGCCCATGGCGCGGATGCCAAGCCGAAAGAAGCTGCGCAGCACATCGACCCGGCCGTGCAGAGGTTCGCCGCCTTCCAACGACAACAGGCCGAAAACCTGACCGGCCTGCGGAGCGCCATCAAGATCGTCGCGCCACAGCAGCGGCCGCAGGCTGCCCCGGGACGCTTCGGCGGATTCGTAGAAGGTCTCGATCATGCCCAAAGCATCGGCCGTGAAGCCGGCAGCGGCGTGACTCGGGTCGGAGAATACCGCGAAGAACTGGATGTAGACACCGGCTTCTTGTAGCCTGGGCAGATCCAGGTGGCCGCGCTCGGACCGCTCATGTAGCGCGCGCTTTTCCCTCGGCGCCGCCCAGAGCGTGTCGCAATGGGCGTCGACGATACGCAGCGGGGGCGTCAACGGCAAGGTATATCTCCCCCCTCAAGACTTTCCGTGTTCGCCGTGCACGACGATGCGGCCCTCGTCGCGAAAGCCGATCACCCGCCGGGGCGGCGGAACAAGGCGCACGTCGTCGAGCAGGTGCTCGATCAGGTCGTCTTGTAGCAGCGGCTCGTAGACTGTGTCTTCAGACTCCGCCGGTTCCCAGACGAGGTCCTCTCCCAACCGGTCGGTCAACGTACCGACGATGACCGACAGCTCCATCCGCGTCAGCGTCTCCACGTCGCGGACTACCTCGAGCGCCGTAAAGGGAGAACACCGGATATGGCGCAGGTCGAGGATGTGAATGGGCCGGCCTGACAGTTCCGAGAACACTTCTAGGCTCAATTCCACTTGCGACCGCAGTGCGGCGAACTCTTCCGAGGTCATTTTTCCCCGGACCATGAACCCGAGCACCAACGTTCCGTCATCCGGCAAGTACCGCACCGAGCCGATCTGAGGATACCGCACGAGCAGCGATACGAAAAGGCCTGCGTGGGACGGGCTGCCGTCCTCGCGGCGGGGCTCGCTGCCCGTGTACGGCCAGAGATCTTCCCTCACCCCAACCCCCCCTAAGTCTGGACCGGTCGTAGGTTCTCTATCGACCCGTGCAACTCCTGCAGGCACAAAAAGGCCCCGCGCTTCCGAGGCCGGAAGGCGCGAGGCCCGCCGTACACTATATGCCATCCCGTGACTATTTGGCGTAATCGACCGCCCGGGTTTCCCGGATGACGGTGACTTTAATTTGACCGGGATACTCCATGTCCGATTCGATGCGCTTTACGATGTCGCGAGCCATTTTCACGGCTGCGGCATCGTCCACTTTGTTCGGCTTTACCATGATGCGGATTTCGCGTCCTGCCTGGATGGCGTAGGACTTCTCCACACCGTCAAACGAGTTGGCGATGTTCTCCAGCTTCTCCAGACGGCGGATGTAACTCTCCAGCGACTCTCTTCTGGCACCGGGTCTCGCTGCCGAGATGGCGTCCGCTGCGGCCACCAGCACGGCTTCAATCGACTCGGGTTCGTAATCGCCGTGGTGGCAAGCCACGGCATGGATGACCTCGTGGGACTCCTTGTACTTGCGCAAGAGCGCGAGTCCGATCTCGAGGTGCGTGCCCTCCATCTCGTGGTCGACGGCTTTGCCGATGTCGTGCAGAAGGCCTGCCCTCTTGGCTACCTTCACGTCGCCACCGAGCTCGGCCGCCATGATACCAGCCAGATGGGCCACCTCGATGCTGTGCTTCAGTACGTTTTGACCGTAGCTCGTACGGAAGCGCAGCCGTCCCAGCAGCTTGATCAGTTCCGGGTGCAGGCCGTGCACACCGGTTTCGAACGTGGCTTGTTCGCCTTCTTGACGGATGAGTGCGTCGACCTCGCGCTGGGCCTTCTCGACCATTTCTTCGATGCGGGCCGGGTGGATCCGTCCGTCGGCGACAAGCTTTTCCAGCGCAATGCGTGCAATTTCCCTCCGGATAGGATCAAATCCCGAGAGGATCACCGCCTCGGGCGTGTCGTCTATGATCACATCGATGCCCGTCAGTGTCTCGAGTGTACGGATGTTGCGGCCTTCCCTGCCGATGATACGGCCTTTCATCTCGTCGTTCGGCAGGCTGACTACCGATACGGTTGTTTCCGCCACGTGATCGGCGGCGCAGCGTTGGATGGCCAAAGCGATGATGTTGTTGGCGCGCCGCTCGGCCTCCTCTTTGGCCTGCGACTCGATTTCCTTGATCATCATGGCCATCTCGTGCTTTACTTCGTTCTCTGTCTGCTTGAGCAGCATCTCGCGGGCCTGTTCGGCCGTGAGACCGGCGATTCGCTCAAGCTCCCGCATCTGCGTCTGGATAAGTTCTTCGACTCGGGCCTGTTGCTTTTGCAGGGACTCGGCCTTCTTTGCCAGAGCAGCCTCCTTCCGTTCCAGGCTTTCGGCCTTCCTGTCCAAACTCTCTTCCTTCTGAACGAGCCGCCGCTCCTGCTGCTGCAGCTCCTTGCGGCGCTCGCGAGCTTCTTCTTCTGCTTCTTGCCGAATGCGGTGCGCCTCGTCCTTGGCGTCAATGGCGGCCTCGCGCTTGATGGTCTCTGCGCTGCGGCGTGCTTCCGCCAAAATCTCCGCGGACCGATCGCTTGCCGAGCGCACTTTGGTTTCAACGACTAAGTAGCGCACCGCATATCCGGCCGCAATACCGGCCAGACCTACGGCAATGTTGATGAGGATGTTTGTCGGAATCCTGTCCACCTCCTTCGACGAGGGGTTGTCAAACGCATTTGCCTATATAAGCAATACGGGCCCGCGACGCACGAAATCTGCGCTCACCGGCCCGGTTCACACGCCGGGCTACGCCCGGCTTACAGATGGCCAGAAATGCGGCCGCTGTTGAGTGGTCTGTTACATCCACGTTTCATTCTATCTTTACGTGAAAGCCGTTGTCAAGCTGGAAACTGACCGAACAGACGTCGCATAACCCTAGCCACTGTATTACCTGTAAAACCGCGCCTTACGAGGAAGCCGTAAATCTGCCGGCGTGCCTTCGCCTCCGGCACTTCCCCAAGGCGCTCGAGGCGCTGCCGTGCCTGTTCGAACGCCGATTCCACGTACTCTTCTTCGCTCACTTCCGCCAGCGCAGCCTCGATGAACTCGGTCGCTACACCCCGTTCGACCAGCTCGTGGCGGAGCCGCACGGGACCGAAACCTTTTGTCTGGCGCCTTACCTCGACCCAACGCCTCGCGAATGCCGCGTCGTCGACGTAACCCAGACTGCGCAGCCAGTCGAGGACCTCGTCGACGCATTCCGGCGTCACATCCCCTTGCTGCAGGCGGCATCGCAGTTCATGTTCCGTGTAGGGCCGGTGCGCAAGGAGGTGCAAGGCTCGCTCCTTCAGGCCCGTGAGCTGGGCGAGGCGGCGGAGCCGTTCCACGCGGCTGCCCTCGAGCGGCATGCCGGATTTCAGGCCGAGCTCCGCCACGTGAACCGCGTCGACGACGAAGGCCTCGTCGCCGACGTAGACATGGGCAAGACCGGTCGATTGCGGATCCGCCACGATCGCCTGCACGATCATCGGTCTTTCATTGCTCACGACTATCAGCCGCCGATTGCCGAATCTTCGCCGGATGCCTCGGCCCCGGACCCGTCGGTTTGTGCAGTCGACGGAATGCGCAGACCCAAGCGCTCCCGCACCTGCAGCTCGATCTCGTCGGCCAGCTCCGGATGTTCCTTGAGAAAGTCCTTGGCGTTCTCACGGCCCTGGCCCAGACGGGTATCGTTGTACGAGTACCAGGCACCGCTTTTTTGCACGATGTCAAGTTCCGTGGCGACGTCGAGGATGTTGCCCTCGCGAGAGACCCCTTCGCCGTACATGATGTCGAACTCGGCTTCCCGGAAAGGCGGAGCAACCTTGTTTTTCACCACTTTCACGCGGACCCGGTTGCCGATCGTCTCGGTACCTTGCCGAAGCGTCTCGATGCGACGGATGTCCAAACGCACCGAGGCGTAGAACTTGAGCGCTCGGCCACCGGGAGTCGTTTCCGGCGAGCCGAACATTACGCCCACCTTCTCGCGTATCTGGTTGGTGAACATTACGGACGTGCGGGACTTGCTGATGGCTCCGGTCAGCTTCCGCAAGGCCTGTGACATCAGCCGTGCCTGCAGACCTACGTGACTGTCACCCATCTCGCCTTGGATTTCCGCACGTGGTACCAGGGCGGCAACGGAGTCGACGACGATCACGTCCACCGCCCCGCTACGCACAAGTGCTTCGGCGATCTCGAGGGCGCTTTCCGCATCGTCCGGCTGGGAGATCAACAAGTTGTCGACGTCTACGCCTAGCCGACCGGCGTAGACGGGATCGAGCGCATGCTCGACGTCGATGACCGCAGCGATGCCTCCCCGCTTCTGAGCTTCGGCCACGACGTGCAGACAGAGCGTGGTCTTACCCGACGACTCGGGGCCGAACACTTCTACGATGCGGCCGCGGGGAATGCCACCTACGCCTAGTGCAATGTCAAGGGCCAAAGCGCCGGTGGGAATGACGTCGGTCACGAGCTGAGCCGACGCTTCCCCGAGGCGCATAACCGAGCCTTTGCCGTACGCTTTCTCGATCTGATGCAGCGCCATCTCCAGGGCCTTCTGCTTTTCAGGATTCATTTATGCGTTAACCCCCTCAGTATGCCGGGTAGTCGGACGCAGGCACGCGCCAACGTTGGTGCCTGCCTATTGACACCGCGGACAGTTCCTTCATCTGTGAAGCACCCGTATAAGAGGACACGCCGGCAACGGGGTGGATTTGCCTCTCTCTGTTGGAATGACACCGAGAGGGACAGATCACGGGAGTGGCCATGTAAACTAGAGGCTTCGCATCGTATCTTCGACGATAGATTCTACTTCGGTGGCCGACTTCCCTTGTGCCCGGCGATTTTCGGCGGCTACCTTCGTTTATGCGGGGTCGAAGTCGCGAAGGGCCTGGTACAGTAGATGCAAGGCCTCCAGGGCAGCGCGCCGCCTGATCATGTCGCGGCTGCCCACGAAGCGGTGGTGTACGACTCTGTTTCCACGGGCCGAAGCACAGGCGATGAAGACGGTACCCACCGGCTTGGTCTCGGTCCCACCGCCCGGACCGGCGATGCCCGTGATGCCCAGGCCCCAGTCGGCACCGAGCGTGCGGCGTACACCGTCTGCCATCTGCAACGCCACCTCTGCGCTTACGGCACCATGGCTTTTTAGGGTCTCCTTGTCCACGCCCAAAAGCCTTTCCTTCACGTCGTTAGCGTAAGCGAGGACCCCACCGAGAAAGTAGGCCGAAGCGCCCGGCACGCTCGTAAGCCGCTCACCGAGCAAACCTCCCGTACACGATTCCGCGACTGCGACGGTGGCTTTTTGAACCGTCAAGGCCTTTGCCACGAGCGCTTCAATGGGTTCCGTACCGCTCGCATACAGTTTGTCTCCGACCCGCTTTTGAATCTCCTGTTCCACGGGAGCAAACAGGCGCTCCGCTTCCTCCGCCGAGCCGGCGCGGCAAGTGAGTCGGATACGCACTTCCCCGGATCCGGCGTACAGCGCGATGGTAGGCGTACTCTGCCTTTCGATGAGATCCATCAATTCGGTCTCCAAAGCGGACTCACCGATTCCGCGGAACCGCAAGACCCGCGAATAAAGGGGCGAAGCGCCGGTCCGTGCGCGCAGCCGCGGCATCACGGTCTCCTGCATCATTGCCCGCAGCTCGTCCGGAACGCCGGGCAGGCATATGACAAGGCGCGGGTTCAGATCGAGCCAGATACCCGGAGCGACCCCAACGGGATTCGGGATGCGGACGGCTCCCGCGGGCAGCATCGCTTGGCGGCGGTTGTTTTCCGTGATCGGCCGCCCCCTCCCCCGCAGCAGCCGTGTGATTTCCTCCCAAGCACGTTCGTCGAAAACCAGAGTGCGACCCGTGGCGGCGGCAACTACTTCCCGCGTCAAGTCGTCCTGCGTCGGGCCGAGACCGCCCGATACAATCACGATTTGGGACCGTTCAAGTGCCGTCGCCAACGCTCCGGTCATCCGTACCCAGTTGTCCCCTACGGTACTCTTGTAATGCAAATCGATGCCGAGGTCAGCCAGGCACCGTGCCAGATACGTCGCATTCGTGTCGGTCGTCTCACCGAGCAGCAGCTCGGTGCCCACCATCAGAAGTTCTGCCCGCACGGTCCGTGTGGCACCTCCTATAAGGAAACCATACAAACCCTAGCGTCGCCGTCAGCGTACGCCCAAAAGCGCCATGATCGCGCCGGCTGCAGTCCCTACCGTGCGCCCGAAACCGAGAATTACGATGAGAAAAAACAAGATCAACACGCCGTATTGCTCCAAGAACAGAAGGGCCCGGTACCACTCCCGCGGCGCGATCAGATCCAGCAGTTTGGAACCGTCGAGGGGCGGAATGGGCACCATGTTGAAGACGAAAAGCAGCGCATTGATGTACACCCCGTAACGCAGGAACAACACACCGTAGAATCCGACACGTGTCGGCGGAAGGTGCGGCGCCACCGCGTGGTACAGTGCTGCAAAAAGCGCGGCCAGCACGACGTTGGTGAACGGTCCCGCAAGGGCGATCCAAGCCATGTCGGTCTTTGGTTTGCTCAGGTTGCGCGGGTTGACCTGAACCGGGTTGGCCCAGCCTATTCCGGCGAGCAGTATCATGAGCGTGCCGATGAGGGACAGGTGTACCCTTGGATTTAACGTGAGCCGCCCCTGCCATCTGGGCGTAGGATCGCCGAGACGCACCGCGGTCCAGGCGTGCGCGTATTCGTGGAGACACAAGGCCGACAACCAAATCGGGAGCGTGAGCAGAAGGATTTCGAAGGACATGGGATTCCCCCAACGAGCAGTATGAGATGTCTCCGCTGCCTCGCGCGCCTAGCCGAAGCGCCGCACTTCGCGCAAAGCCGCCTCTGCCCGAGCCCGTGCGGGATGGTCGGGCCGGGTTTCCGTCTCGGCCAGCACGATGCCGAGCGCCGTCTCGCTGAAGTGGACGTCAGTCGAGTGGGCTGCGATCAACCACCAGAGCTCGGCCATATCGAGAGTGCCTTGGAGCGCCACCGCGTCGGCACTTTGCCCGTCGGGCTGGACGATTACCAAACGCAAAACGGCTCCGAGGGCCTCCCGAGCTACCCCGGCGTGGAAGATGGCTTGCTCATCCTCCGTGGCATAGCCTGCGATCAGCGCGCGGTACGCGTCGAGGATCCGGTCCTCATCGTGCAGCAGATCCAGTGTGCCTTGCACGGGACTGTCGATCCGCAGACCGCCTTTGTAGTGTTGACCGTGGTACACCTTAGCCGTCTGCAGCAATTCCTCTTGGTCGCGGCGCAGCTGCTCCGTGAGGATCGCAATCACCTCGTCGTACGAGATCGTCTCGTCCAATGCGTCCTCCGGATCGGCAAACATCATGTTCATGCCTTCGTACTCGACCAGAAGCTGCGCGTCCCGCACTACTTGAGCAACCGACACTGCCATATGGAGCGACATGATGGCCGTGCGGTCGATACCGTCATTCGTTTCCTCGGCCCATGCTTCCAAGTGCCGGCGGGCGGCTTCGAGGTCACCGGCTTGAAAGGCTTCCGCCACTTGCCGGGAAAAGCGCGCCTTGGGCGTAGGGATAAACAAAGTATACAGGCCGACCGCGAGCAAGGCCACGACCGCCAAGCGGACGAGATGCCACTTCTTCACGGCGCATCATTCCTCATGTGATTCTGCGAACGGAAAGCGTTCCAACTTAACGCCGGCTTCCAGGAGCACCTGTTCGCCGAGGCGATTCGTGTATTCTTCGCCGTAGACCACCCGGACGATGCCGGCGGCGACAAGGAGGTTGGCGCACGTGACACACGGCGCGGCCGTCACGTAACAGGTCGCTCCCCGGGTGCTGACGCCGTACAGCGCGGCCTGGACGATGGCGTTTTGCTCGGCATGAATGGCCCGAATGCAGTGCCCTTCGTGTAAACGACAGCCTACCTCGGTGCAATGGGGCATACCGGAAGGACTGCCGTTGTAGCCTGTCGTGATGATCCGTTTGTCACGAACCAAGACGGCGCCCACCTGCCTGCGAGGACACGTCGCGCGCTTGGCCACGACGTCTTTGGCCATCATCATGAAATACTCGTCCCACGAAGGGCGCTTTTCAACTCCGTGCAACCGTGTACCTCCGTTCAGCTACTCTTGTTTGTCCGTTTCGAGCTCGTCTGCTACCGGTTCAAAGTGAAATGCGATCGGAAGTTCGTCGTTTGTCCGGACATCCCGCGACGCGATGGCCTGCACCGTAACAGGACCACCGTGCGAGCGTATCGTCTCGACCACGTCGTAGAGTAACCCGACTTCGAACGGGGCGGTGACGGTGCCGTCGGGCCTTTCCAGAACTCCGGCTTCGAGGGCGGCTTGGCGAACCTCGATTTGCAGCCAGCCCCAGAGTTGGTTGAAGAGACTGCGTCCCGACTCGCGGCCGTCGAAGACGTGGGCGGCGACTACGTCCCCTTGCGGAAAGATGAGCCGGTCGACGAGGAGTCTAAAGTCCGGCCAAACGGGAAAACGTTCGATAGTATGCGTGAGCGAGAATGCCTGTACCACGACACTGTCGAGGCCCGGCGTCTCGCGTATGGCATCCACGAGTTTGCTGATGCGCTCCTCCTCCGTAACGGTGCGCTCTCTACGCTCTTCGCCTACTTCCTCGTAGACGGTGTATTCGAGGACAAGTGCCCAGCCGGGTCGCTCGTCGATCTCGCCTGCGCCGTCTTGCAACACCTGGCGATTCAGTTCTTCGAGCATGCTGCGGACCTCTTGCTCGAGCGCGTCACGGCTATCGGGCACGTCGATGACGTATGATGAGATCAACTGTCCCGCGGTATAGACGAGCGGCTGTTGCATTACCCAATCGTACACCAGATAGCTCTTGCCCAGCCTGTCCCGATAATCCTGCTCGAGCTCCTCGATGGCTGCTTGAAGGATGTTTTTCTGCTCGTTTAGGGCGGCGTTGAGGGCCTGGAGGGTTTCCGTTTGGCTGGCCAAGGCGAGGTTCATCTCCTGCAGGCGGGTGTTCTCTTGGCGGAGGCTGCGCTGCTGTTCCTGCAAGTCTGCCAGCTGGACAGAAAGGCTGGAGATCTGCTGCTGTAAGTCTTCCAGGCCGAAGAGGGACTGCCGTGCCGTATGTGAGATCAACAGCACGCCGGCCATTGTGATCATGACGATGATGATACCGGTCAGGACGGTGATGACGCGCGACGTGTACTTGGGGCGTAGGCCGAAAATGGACAGCCGCTTTTTCCCGACGGCCATGCCCACCCGGTCACCCTGGTAGGCCGCAAAGCCGCCTAAGGCCAGCATCAAGAGGATGAAGGCGATCCCGAACGTCACGCTGCTCACCTCCCCTTCCCCCAGGTAGTTCGACCTTAGACACGGCCTCTCCTCTGTAGCGCCGGCCTTGTCCTACACCGGCGGCCGACCGGAGCGAAAGCTAGGTCCCTGGGGATCGACGAGGTGATCGGTTTCGTTGAGGGACAGGATCGTCCAGCGCCCCTGACCGTCACGGGCGATGCGGCAGATGCTCCCGTTGGCCAGCCGGGTAATGCCTGTGCCCGCCTTTCCACCCGATATGACGTGGAGGAGTGCGTTGATGAAGGCCCCGTGCGACACCACGATCAAGCGTCTGCCCGGATGCTCGCCGGCGAGCCCCTCGATGCACGCGATCGCCCTGCGTCGAAGTTTGCCGTCGGACTCCACGCCACGGGCCTGCACCCGGCGGCGCATTTCCCGTCGGCGGCCGCGGGCCCTGGTGCCCTCGAGCGTGCCGTAGCTGCGCTCTATAAGGCACGGCCTGCTGACCGGGACGAGACCGAGGTGCAAGCCGATGATCCGGGCCGTCTCGGCAGCGCGCCGCAGCGGGCTCGTGTAGATGGCATGCCACGATTCTGCGGCCAAACGCAGAGCCGTGAGTTGAGCGTCCAAGCGTCCCGCATCGTTCAGCGGCACGTCGGTGCGCCCCTGGATGCGCCTCTGAACGTTCCAGTCGGTGCGCCCGTGGCGAACGCACGCGATGAACATCTGTTCTTCCGGCTGCAAGGCCGGGCACCCCTTTCGCTCGCCCCAGACGACGCGGAACGTGCACCCGTGCACCCCCCAGCCCGGCGTAAAGGAGCCGCGCTTACATTTCAGGCGGCGCTTCCATGGCCAGGAGGCGCAGACCGTTGGCGAGCACCTGGCGCACCGCGTCCGTCAGGGCCAACCGCTCCGCCTGCCGTTCAGACCCCAGGATGCGGTTGCTGTGGTAGAAGCCGTTGAAAGCTTGGGCCAGATCGAGGACGTAGCGCGCTACCGTCGACGGCTCTCTGCCCTTTGCCGCTGCGTCAACGGTTTCACCGAAGCGGCCGAGGAGCCGCACGAGGCGCATTTCGGAGTCCTCCCACTCTAGCCGGTCGAACCCGTCCGACATCGGCCGGGCCCCTTGCTCATCCGCACGGCGCAGGACACTGCAGGCGCGAGCGTGGGTATACTGCACGTAGGGACCTGTATCACCGTCGAAGTTCAAGACGTCCTCCCACTGGAAGGAGATGTCCTTGATCCGGTTGTGGACGAGGTCGTTGAAGATGACAGCGCCGACACCGACTGCCTCGGCCACTTCGTCGGCATTCTTGAGGGACGGATTCCGCTCCGCGATGATTTGCTTGACCCTCGTAACCGCCTCGTTCAACACATCTTCCAGGAAAATGACGTTGCCCTTGCGCGTCGACATGATCTCGTCGCCAAATTGCAACGTCCCGAAGGGGATGTGTTCCATGCCGGACGCCCACTCGTAGCCCATGCGCTCAAGCACGCCGAACACCTGCTTGAAATGGAGGCTTTGACGGCTGTCGACGACGTAGAAGGCCAGGTCGAAGTTGTATTGTTCCTGGCGGCGGATGGCGGCCGCGATGTCCCGGGTTGCGTACAGCGTCGTGCCGTCGCTTTTCGTGATGAGGCAAGGTGGAATATCGTCGCCAAGCTCGACGACTTGGGCACCTTGGCTTTCTTTGAGGAGCCCCAGTGCCCGCAGTTTTTCAATGATGTCGCTTACGTCGTTGTAGGCGCTCTCACCGGTATAATCATCGAAGCGGATGCCGAGCCGCGCGTACGTCCTTTCGAGTTCTAGCAAGGAAAGCTCACGGAACCGCCTCCACAGCGCCAGCGCCTCGCGGTCGCCTTCCTCCATGCGGCGGAACCAGTCTCTGGCTTCATCCTCCAAAGCGGGATCTTTTTCCGCCTCTTCGTGGAACTTGACGTAGAGACGGAAAAGCTCTTTAATGGGTTCTTTTTCGAGGCGATCGTGGTCTGCCCAACGGACGTATCCGCCGATGACGCGGCCAAACTGGGTTCCCCAGTCGCCCAGGTGGTTGATGCGCACCACCCGGTAGCCTTGATGCGCGAAGATGCGGGCCAGGCTCTCGCCGATCACGGTGCTGCGAATGTGCCCCAGGCTAAAGGGCTTCGCGATATTCGGCGAGGAGTAGTCGATGACGACGGTGCGACCGTTCGGTTCACGGGAACCGTATGCCTCGCCCGCCCGCAAAATGTCGCCGAGGACATGCTGTGCGACGTGTCCGCGGTGCAGTTTGACGTTAACGTACCCTTTGACCGCCTCAATGTGGGTCAGCCAAGGAGGGCGGTCCGCCTGGGCGACGATCTCCTCCGCGATTTGCACGGGCGAACGGCGCAGAGTGCGCGCGAAAGCAAAACAAGGAACGGCAAAGTCGCCCAGTTTTTCGTCGGGAGGTATCTCGACCAATTCGAGGACCGGGCCGACGGCGTCCTCGCCTGCACCCATATTCGCGAGCGCCGATTGAACCAGATCGGCCACCCGTTGCTTGAACAGATTCACAAGACCATCCCCCTCAGTGAATGCAAAAGGCCCTTCGGGAGCTAGACTCCGGCGAAGGACCTGACCCGTTCGCGCTTGGTATTATACCTCAACTGGAGCGTCCTGACAATGCATCCGTCCAGCCTCAAGCGGTGATTTCCGTTTCGTCCCTCTTCCCCCGCCGTGCGGGAGTCGGGTGGCCGATGAGTCGGCGGAAGGCTTCACCGCTCAAGCGTTCCTCTTCGATGAGACGGGCGGCTGCCTTCTCGACGCGCTCGCGCAATCCTTCGAGGCATCGTCTCACGTATTCCTCCTGCGCGCAAAGGATGCGCGAAACTTCATCGTGCCGTGTTTCAGGGTTTAGTGTCTGCGGGTTCACGATACCGAGGTCCGAAAGGCCCGCGTCGACGATGCGCTCCGCCAAGCGGACGGCCTGTTCGAAATCGCCTACCGAACCGGTGCTGCGGGATCCGAGGAAAACCTCCTCGCTCACGGCGCCGGCCAAAGCCACGGCGATCTGATCGAGCAGGTCCTGTTTCGTGAACAGGTACGTGTCGTCGGCTGGCATTTGGCGCATGTAACCTAACGCCTGACCTCGGGAAGTGATCGTGACGGCCGCCACGGAACCCGGGCGCACGATCTCGCTGAGCAGGGCGTGGCCGGTCTCGTGGTAAGCGATCCGCTCCTTTTCCTCGGCGCTCGGGCTGCGATCGAGCTTCTCGCCCATCATCACCTTTTCGATTCCTTCCTTAAAATGACGCGGCTCAATGGTCCTCGCCCCTTCTCGGAAGGCGAGAATTGCCGCTTCGTTCACCAGATTTTCCAGGTGGGCCCCGGAGAAACCGTACGTTTCCTTGGCGATCTCCTCGAGCCGGACCTCGGGGTGAAGGGGCCGTCCCTGGCAATGGATGCGCAGGATATGCAACCGCCCCTTCTTGTCTGGAAGGTCCACCCGGACCGTTCGGTCGAAGCGACCCGGACGCAGCAGGGCCGGATCGAGAAGGTCCGGACGGTTCGTCGCGCCGATCACCAAGACGCGGACTTCCTCCTGGTCCCCCGCTAGGCCGTCCATCTGAACGAGGAGCTCGTTCAAGGTTTGATCGTACTCGAGATGACCTAGGTGTTGGCCGCGCCTCGCGCCCAAAACTTCGAGCTCATCGATGAAAATGACAGCGTAATTTCGGCCTTGGCGAGCTGCTTGCTCCCGAGCCTTCTTGAAGAGCTGGCGAACACGCCGGGCGCCGACACCCGCGTACATTTCAATGAACTGACTGCCGGATACGGCCACGAAGCTCGCTCCTACGCGGTGGGCCGCAGCCTTGGCCAGCAACGTCTTGCCCGTGCCGGGCGGCCCGACGAGCAAGATGCCTCGCAGAGGACGAATGCCTAAGTGCTCTACGGTTTGCGTATCGCGCACGAACTGGAGCGCTTCGAGCAGTTCCCGCTTCGCGACTTCTTGACCACCGACGTCGTCGAACGTGACGGGTGCGGTCGCCTGAACCTCGCCCGCACCCCGAGACAATGAAAAGCGCTTCCCCAAGCCGCGCGGATCGAGAGCGAAATAGAATAGTAGCCCCAGACCGCCGAGCATGAGAAGCGGCATCACGTCGACGCCGCGCGCGATGAGAAAAACGACGAACGCGGCGGACATGCCAATCAGCGATTCTCGTGACAACACCTCGAACGACCTCCTAGCCCCGCGCCGGGTCCGTGGGGCCCCGGTGGCGCGGGATGACCGCGAGCAGGCGATGACGATCGGTTTCGAGCTCTAGGTAAATGCGCTCCGCATCGATGTAGATTGCGTGTCGGTCTAGGCCGAAGGCTTGCGCTGCTTCACCGACCGAGGCCGTTAGACGTGTGAATCTGCCGGTCGCGACGGCTTCTTCGATGGCAAAACGCAGCTGCTCGTACACTTCTTCGAGGAGCGGTGTCCTCGTGTCAAGGAGCTCGATGGACTTTTCCGCACCCGCTCCGAGCCGTGCGGTCGTAGTCTCAAGCACGTCAGCATACAGCGCGGCCAACGGTGCGTCGTCTTCGGGCGTAACGATCACGCGCAGAGAGTCGCCCCGTCCCGATACCGTCACGCTGTCGATGCCCGGCAGCGCACTGAGCTCCGCCCGCAGCGGTCCCACGACGAGGCGCTCGTAAACGACATGATCAATGAGAAAGAATAAAAGCAACGAGAGCAGAAAAGACAGGAAGATAATGTAAAATGTACGCCGTCGCGCGGAGCGCACGAAAACCGCCTCGCCTTCAAAATGCCTGCTAGATGTTGAAATCCAGGCCCATTATAACATGTGCAAGGGGTGCGACGGGCTGTCAGTCCGTGGAGGCTTCGTGCCCATTTGGCAGGCGAGGACTGCGATGCCATTGGCGATGACAAGGTTGCCCGAAGTTGGACCGCCCTTCGCCCGCTAGTTGTCCCGTTCGGTCACGATGCGACGGACGGACGCCCGCATTCTCTCGGGCGACGGTGTATCGTCGCGATCGGCAGAATAGCGCACGGACTGGTATACGTCCGTCACGTATGCGATGTCATCGGCCACCGTAGGGAAACGTCCGGCCAAAGCGCGTGCAAATTCCGCGGCAGTTTGGGTAGCGGTCCTGGGTGCGCCTTGCTCCTTCGCCCAAAGCAACAGGAGCACGAAGAGGCGGCGGACGGTTGCGGCGCGCGCTGAACCGGTCTGGCCCGGCCCTCCATTGGACTTTGCCCTTGGCGATTGATGCGTGCGGCGGCTTGACGAAACTTGAGCCTGCCCGGCGATCCTGGCGAAGAGCCGGTCGATAAGAAGGCGTACGAGTAAAATGGGCAGTTGCAGCACGAAACGCAGGACGGTCCAGACGCCACGGCGACGCTCCAGGTCGACCTCCAGAAGCAGGCCGACGAGTCTCCAGAGGACATACGCCACGGTGCCGACGGCGACGACCGCGTACAGCATAGGGAAAAGCTGCACACGGTGGCCCGGAGCGAAGCCGGTTATGGGCGTCGCGGAGTCTACCGACCACGACTGCAGTCCGTCCATGCTTCCCCCGCGGCCCATGCGCACCCGGCTGAAGAGGCGCACCGTGAAGTCGCTCATCACCGCGTTCCAGTCGATGGCGTGCAGGGGCGACACGTCGGCAGGCAAAAGAACGGCCGCGACAACGACGACCAATGCGCAAAGGAGTACGGTCCTAGGCCAGGGCCGGGAACATGCCGCATCTATATACAGACCGTTCTCCCGCTCCCACTCTACTTTGCGCTGGTGCAGGCCCAAGAGCGCGGTCAGCACGAGCAGAGATCCGAAGAGCACCCCACTGGCCAAGGCGAACGACAGTTGACTTTTTATGGACGTCAGTCCAAACCCGCCGGCAACGAGCCACCCGATCAGGGCCGAGGCGAGAAGCAGCGTACCTCGCCTGTAACCTGCTTTGCGCCGCCACAGGCTCCGTTTGGGCGCGTAGATGTGCCATTCGGTGCTGAGTTCCCCCACGCGTTCGGCAAATACTTCGCTCTCGCCCTTCGGTAAAGCGCCGTGGAAGGGAGTTGCGCCGGCTACGGTAGACCCCAGGAACAGTGCTGCGAGCCAAGTCAGCCCGAGAAGGGCTATCCGAAACGGAGAGCCTTGACCCATGCCGGACAGCGACACGGAGACCAATACGGCCACGCCCGCGGCGTGCAACGAGAGGGGCAGGCGCAACGAGGCGACGAGCACGGTGCCCGCAACGGTTGTGGACACGAGCGCTAGAAGGCCGAGAACGACGCTGGTCCCGGCCTCGGGCATGAAGGCAAGCCAGAGCACGTACGCCCAAGAAGTGACGGCGCAGATCGCTGCCACGGGCAACACGACCAACTCGGCGATGTGAAGAGACGCCCATGCGGTCAAGGACTCTCTGCTGACCATAGGTCCTCACCTCACCTCCGCATCGTCTGGCTTTCCACCTGTGGGGCCGATTCCCTCTGCCCAACATTTCGGCGTCAAGACGTAGCAACCGAAGGCCCAGCTAACACAAACTTCCTGATAGAGCCACGGATATATTCCCGGCAACTGCTAAAAATTAGTTGCGGGAGGTATGACCCATGAAAGCAACCGGAATAGTTCGGCGCATCGACGATCTAGGGCGCATCGTCATTCCGAAGGAAATCCGGCGCACCTTGCGAATTCGGGAGCGAGATGCCCTTGAGATTTTCACCGACCGCGACGGAGAGGTCATTTTGAAGAAGTATTCTCCCATCGCGGACCTTGAGGACTTCGCGCAAGAGTATGCCGAGTCCCTGTTCGAGTCAACCCAGCATCCCTGTTTTATCACCGACCGGGATGTCTTCATCGCCGTCGCAGGGGTCGGAAAAAAAGCGTACATGAATAAGCCCATCCCGGATGACCTATCGGAGGTACTGGAAGAGAGACGTGTGTTTACTAGCGAAGAGGCTGGACGTCATCTCGCCATTCCGGGATTTGAGACCGCACACCAGGTCGCGGTGCCGATCATCCACGAAGGGGACGTAGCAGGGAGCGTCGTGCTCGTGTCGAAAGACCGTGCACTCGGCAACGTGGAGATCACGCTAGGCCAGACGGCCGCCGACTTCCTGGCCAAACAACTCGGCTGAAGCCTTGTACGCCTGCGCCGTCGCCTCCTCGGCCGCTATGCATCGTCCTTTGTCGATGCATAGCGGTCCTCCCGTGAATATTGGAACTTATCGGCACCCGGCTCACCGGCAAAAGAAAACGTTTTTCCATTGACGAGGGATTTTTTCCTTTGGGAATAACAAAGTAAAGTATGACACATAAGGATAATAGAAAAAGGTGTCCACGTACTTTTGGAGAATTGACGTTCCAACACCGGACGTCCGCCTATTGCACCGTTGTGGGCAGGATCCCGTCTGTTGGCTCTAAACGGAGATTCTCCGGGGGGACTTCAAGGAGTGGTTCCGGTGAACTCAGCAAAACAACGATACTACGAGGCGCTCGATCGCAAGAATTCAGCGGAGCGCGTGCTCGAGAGACATCTCCATACGGGAGGCGATACCGTGGAAGAGCGACTTAGCCGACCGCAAGCCGACGGCGACGAATTCCGTTCTTTGGACATGGTATATCAGGAGCTCGGTCTGAAGGCGTACGTAGCCGTCACGAATTGCCTGGACTTCCTGGGCCGGCTCGGCACGGGTGAAGCGGCGAGACAGGTGAACTCGGCGCTGAAGGACGAGCTGCGCAACGCGGTGGCAACGGTAAATCGTCTCGTCGCGGAATTGCAGGCCGTGCGCGAGCGGCTCGACAGCACGGAGTCGCGCCTGGCCGCTATCGAGGCAGGCGTGAAGCGGATTGATCGCTTCACCCTCGAGGCATTTCGAGAGCTTGAGGACCTCAGGCGTGAGGCGGGTCAGTCGCGTGAGGGCGCGATCCCCTTCGAGCGCGGACGTCTGGCTAAGGAAGAGGCAGCTCGCTTGGCCCTTGAAGCCGGGCGGCGCATGCACGAGGAAGGAAAGCGGCTCAGCCTTGCGGCCGTCGCACGGGAGGCTGGCCTGAAATACGGTCAGATCGTGTACGCCTTTGGAAATAAAGAGACGTTCTTTAGTGAACTTGAGCGCGTGCTGGCGGAAGCAACGGACACCGAAGAGCGAGCCGTCTGAGTGGCTTAAGGGCGGAGTGCCGTGCCTGCAGACCGCTCCGCCCTCCCTTTCTCGGACAGCCTAACGGAAGAGAAATTGGGCCTTGAGGAAATAGTCAACCCCCGACAGCACCGTGACCACGGCGGCGATCCACAAGAGTGCGTTGGCACCGGGCACACCGATCAGAACGCCCGTGATCGCCACGATCTGCGTCATCGTTTTCAACTTTCCCCAAATGCTGGCCGCGATGACCTGTCCTTCGCTCGCGGCCACGAGGCGCAGACCGGACACGGCAAACTCACGTCCGATGATGATCACGACAACCCAAGCCGACACCTGGTCGAGTTCCACGAGCGCAATCAAAGCCGACGAGACCAACAGTTTGTCGGCTATGGGATCGATTAGGGCGCCGAACTTGGTCTCCTCCCGCCTCGCCCGCGCGACGTAGCCGTCGAGCCCGTCGGTCGCAGCCGCCAGCACGAAAATAGCGGCTGCCAGAAAGACGCGGTATGGAACCTGCTCCGCCGTAAGCAGTACACCGAGAAAGACAGGGACGAGAAATATGCGAAAGAGCGTGATCCAGGTGGCAAGGGTCACGTGGGGACCTCCCCGAGATGGCGTGCCTTCTGGGTGAGCTCGGTGATTGCCGGCTCGCCGGAACCGACCGGTCAGTGCCTCCGCCATGTTGAGAGCATCACTCTTTCCATCTTAGCATAAATGGGCATGGAAGGGAGTCAAAGCTGGTAACATCTGCTCCGCAGGACCGGTGGATGTCGATCAGATGCCGAACGGCACGGGACGTTTCTCCCCCAATGTGGCGAGAACAGCCGCAAGCTGGCATGACAATCGTGTGATGGTTGACACCCCTATAGGTACCAATTATAATGGGAACGGCGTGGGGACGTTGTCCTTGTCCGGGCGGTACAGATGTCCCGAGCGTGATCTCTCGATGCTGAGTGCCCGAATCTGTCTGTAAAGAGCTTTGTGAAGATCTTCATAAACTCGGTTCGGCGCACAAAGTGACGGAAAGTGGGCATCCGGACGGAAGCCGTGTCGCAGAGGCCTTGGGTCCCGGTCTCGCGGAGGCTGGGCAGATACCTCGCCATTACTTAGGTTCGGGGAGGCACGCCAGGTGCTCGAGGCATACACAGATGTCGCCGTATTCTTAGCGGTAGGTGCCCTGTTCGTGATCGTCAACCTCGCCGTCGGCCGGCTGTTTCGGCCACACCGTCCGTATTCGGAGAAGCTCACAACCTACGAGTGCGGCGAGCAGCCCATCGGCGACGCCCGGGTCAAGTTCCACACGAGATATTATATTTACGCACTCGTTTTTGTCATTTTTGACGTAGAGACGGTCTACCTGTATCCGTGGGCCGTCGTTTTGCGCGAGCTGGGAGTTTACGCCTTTATCCTGATGTTCATCTTCCTCATCATGCTCCTCGACGGCCTTGTCTATGCGTGGAAGAAGGGGGTCTTGAAGTGGGTCTGATCGACAACGAGCACGTCCCCGGCGTCATCACTCTGCCCCTACGCCGCCTGATCAATTGGAGCCGAAAGTCTTCCCTCTGGTATCTCCTGTTCGGCATCGCCTGCTGCGCGATTGAAATGATGGCTACGGGCGCCTCCCGCTACGATTTCGACCGCTTCGGCATGATCTTCCGGGCTTCGCCCAGGCAGTCCGACCTTATGATCGTACCGGGCACCGTCAACGAGAAGATCGCCGACCGGGTGCGGACGCTGTACAATCAGATGGCGGAACCGCGGTGGGTGATCGCCATGGGCGGCTGTGCCATTAACGGCGGCCCCTACCACGGCGAGTACAACATCGTCGACGGGATCGACAAGGTGATCCCCGTGGATGTTTATGTTCCCGGTTGCCCGCCACGCCCTGAAGCTTTGATGCACGGGGTGTTGAAGCTGCAGGAAATCATTGCCAACGAGGGCATCCGGTCGGAAGCTCTGCGTGCCTGAGAAACCGTTGTCTACGCCTATCCGCCGATCGAATAACCGGTCGGTCGAGAGGGTTGCGAGCCGGATAGGAAGGGGTGCACTGGTCAGTGGCCGACGAACGTCGGGACGAAGCCAGATCAGCCGAGACCTCTAGGCGAACCGAGGGCGCCGGCGAAGCAGTGGGTGTGGAGATGCCGGCCGCCGTTGCTACGGTCATGCAGGTGCTCCGGGAACGCTTTCCCCATCTCGATGTAGTGCACAAGGAGGACGAGTGGGTCGAGGCCCGGGTGGCGCCAGACGAGCTGCCGACCGTAGCCCGCTTCCTGCGCGACGATGCCCGTCTTCAGTTCAACTTCCTGTCCTCGATCGCGGCCGTCGATTACGTTGAGAAGGGATTCGAGGTGGTATATCACCTGCTCTCCCTCCCCGAGGGCAGGCGCAAGCTGATCCTGAAGGTGACTCCGGCAGGCGACCGGGACAATCCCGAAGTGCCGACGGTGACGGACATCTGGCCCACGGCCAACTGGCACGAGCGTGAGGCCTGGGATCTCATGGGAATCCGCTTCACGGGCCACCCCGACCTCAGGCGTATTTTGCTTCGCGAGGATTGGGTTGGTCATCCCTTGCGCAAAGATTACCAGGATCGGCGCCCCGTACGGGAGCGCCAGTTCAAAGAGGATTGGATAGGGCGCTCCGGTTAGTGGATCGGTTGGTTTGTCCTGTACCCTAGCGACGAGAGAAGGGGCTCGTCGCTTCGGGGTCGACATAAGGGGGATCGTATCTTGGGCGAAGACATCGTGACCGCGCTCGCGGAAAATGGCGGCACTGAGGTTGGATCCGGTCTGCGCACCGAAGAGCTGCTCGTGAACATGGGTCCGCAGCATCCCAGCACGCACGGTGTACTTCGGGTATTGGCGCGCCTCGACGGAGAGCGTGTCGTCGATGCCTCGTGCGATATCGGGTATTTGCACCGCTGCTTCGAGAAGATCGGCGAGAAGCGGACCTTGGGCCAGGTCATCCCCTATACGGACCGCACCGATTACCTCGCCGCCATTTCGATGGAACTCGCTTACGTGCTCGCGGTGGAAAAGCTTCTGAAGGTCGAGGTGCCCGAGCGGGCTCTGTACATCCGCTTTATTATGAACGAGCTGCAGCGCATTGCCAGCCATCTCATGTGGTTCGGCGCCTTTGCCTTGGATCTGGGGGCTACCACGGCCTTTTTGTATGCGTGGCGTGAAAGGGAAAAGCTCCTCGACATATTTGAAGCCGTCACCGGTGCGCGGATGCTCTACAACTTCTTACGCATCGGAGGGGTCCGCAACGACGTTTACGGCGGCTTCGTAGACAGCGTCCGGCGCTTCCTCGACGATCTGGAAAGCAAGCTGACCGACTACCACCGCCTCGTGACGGGCAATAAGATCTTCGAGGCTCGCACGAAAGGCATCGGAATTCTTTCGGCGGAAGAGGCGATCGCCTACGGAGCCAGCGGCCCGGTCTTGCGAGCCTCGGGCGTCGCATACGACATCCGCAAGGCCGATCCGTATCTTGTCTACGACCGGTACGATTTCGAAGTGCCTGTCGGAACCAACGGAGACTGCTACGATCGTTACGTGGTCCGGATGAAAGAACTGCCCGAGAGCATTAAGTTGGTGCGCCACGGTCTGGACGATTTGCCCCGCGGTGAGGTGATGGGTGCCCTGCCCCGCCGGCTTCGCATCGAGGGCGATACTTACGCCCGTGTCGAGTCACCTCGCGGCGAGGTCGGCTGCTACCTCGTCGGGGATGGGAGTGACGTACCGTACAGGTTGAAGTGGCGGGCGCCGGGCTTCGTTCACCTGCAAATGCTCGGACTCCTCAGCCGCGGCCACATGATTGCGGACATTGTCGCCAACATCGGCAGCCTGGACATCGTAATGGGCGAGGTGGATCGGTAGTGGCGCAAGCTCTGAACGATTTGTTCGCGGCGTGGGGATTGTCCGGCGGATTCGTCAACGTCATCTGGGCCCTCGTGAAGGCGCTGCTCGTCCTGGGTTTTATCCTGTTGAACGCCTTGCTATTGATCTGGGCCGAACGCAAGGTCGCAGGCCACATTCAACAGCGACCCGGGCCCAACCGCCTTGGGCCGTTCGGCCTGTTCCAAACCTTTGCTGACGCTTTGAAACTGCTGTTTAAGGAAGACGTCATTCCCGCCGCCGCCGATCGCGTGCTGTTCGTCTTGGCTCCCATCGTGACCTTTGCCTCCGGGGTTCTCGTTTACGTCGTGATCCCTTGGACGCCGGACATCGTCGTGCGCGACCTGAATATTGGCCTCATTTATGTGGCCGCGGCCAGTTCTTTCATGGTGATCTCGTTTCTGATGGCCGGATGGAGCTCGAACAACAAGTGGTCGTTATTGGGAGCCATGCGGTCTGCGGCGCAACTCGTCAGCTACGAGGTACCCCTAGCACTGGCTGTAGTTTCTACTGCGATTCTGGCCGGTTCCCTGAGCCTGTACGATATCGTGCAGGCCCAGGCGGAATGGGGCGTCTGGTTCATCGTGCTCCAGCCCGTAGGTTGGCTCGTCTTCCTCATCGCTACCCTCGTCGAGCTCAACCGAGGTCCGTTCGATATGCCGGAGTCGGAGTCGGAGCTAGTCGCCGGGTTTAACACGGAGTACAGCGGTATGCGGTGGGCCATCTTCTTCCTGACCGAGTACGCGTCCCTCACCGCTGCCGGCGCCCTGAACGCAATTCTGTTTTGGGGAGGATGGCTTGGACCGTCGTTCCTGCCCCCCGCTGCCTGGATGTTAATCAAAGTGTACGGCTTCGTCTTTTTTGCCATGTGGATCAGGTGGACGTTCCCCCGCATCCGGGTGGACCATTTGATGGGCATGGGCTGGAAAGTGCTGATTCCCGCCGGCGTCGTTCAGCTGTTGGCGACTTCTGCCATCGTGCTGATATGGGGCTGAGAGTCGGCACCGGAAAAACTGGTTCCCTTTTTAAGGAGGCTGGCCGATGCTTCGATACCTCCGTGAGGTGGCAAGCACGCTCAAGGGTGCCGCTATCGGCATGGGCGTTACGTTCAAGAACATGGTCCGACCGACGGTCACGGTGCAATATCCTGAAGAGAGGCTCGATCTGCCGGTTGGTTTTCGCGGCCTTCCCGTCCTCCTTTCCGACGTGGACGGCAATTTGAAGTGTGTGGCCTGCGAGCTTTGCGCAAAGGCGTGTCCCGTGAACTGCATCGAGATCCAATCCCACCGCGGACCCAGTCGGGCCAAGGTGCTCGACGCCTTCAACATCGATGCGACGTGGTGCATGTACTGCGGATTGTGCGTGGAGGCCTGCCCCTTCGACGCTTTGGCCATGTCGGACGTGTACGAGCTCGCCGATGTCGACCTGGCCAACCTGGTGTACGATAAGGAACGTCTAGCCGAAATCGGCCGGCGGCAGGTAACCGCCACGATCAACTTCGGGATCAAGACCGGAGGCGAGCCGACGCGATGACTGTCTCCGACGTTCTTTTCCTGGCCATCTGCCTGATCACTCTGGTAGCCGCTTGGCGCGTTGTAGTGAGCGCTAAGGTGATGCACGCGGCTTTGTGGCTCGGACTGACGTTTTTCGGTGTCGCGGCTGTTTTCCTCATGCTGAGTGCCGATTTCGTGGCCGCGGCTCAGGTCTTGGTTTACGTCGGCGCGATCACCGTGCTGTTGATCTTCGGCATCATGCTGTCCGAGGGAACCGAAGGCACACCGCGCGGCAGCGAACGTTCGAGCTTGGGCCGGAAGGTCGCTCCGGTCGGCGCAGCCGCCGGTTTCGCAGCTCTTATGGTGTATCTGTATCATCAAGCCGGACTGAGACAGCCGCCGCCTGCAGAAGTGGCGACCGACACGCCGCGAGCGATAGGTACCTTGCTTTTCAGCGACTTCGTCATTCCCTTCGAGGTCGCTTCCCTGGTGCTGTTGGTCGGTATGGTCGGCGCCATCGTGCTCGCGATGCGCGAGGAGGGCTAACGATGCAATTGCCGCTTACGTACGTCCTTTCTTTCAGTGCACTGCTCTTCGGAATCGGCCTGTACGGCGCGCTGACGCTCCAAAACGCCATCCGCATTTTGATGTGCATCGAGATCATGTTGAATGCGGTGAACGTCAACCTGATCGCCTTTTCGCGGTATTTGTCCCCGCTTCAGCCTGCGGGTCAGGCGTTTGTCATCTTCGTCATGACGGTAGCGGCGGCGGAGGTCGCAGTCGGACTCGCCATCATCCTGATGATCGCGCGCCGTCGTGATACCATCGACATCGATCGCATGAATTTGCTCAAATGGTAGGTGGCGACCGTGGCTAACGTTGCGTGGCTGATTCCCGTCTTCCCTATCGCCTCCTGGGCGGCCATCTCGCTTTTCGGTCAGAGGGTCAAAGGTCAAGGCGACCGGATTGGTATCGCCGCGGTTTCCGTCGCGTTGGCCCTGTCCGTCCTGGTGCTCGTCGACGTAATCGGCGGCGGGGCGGCATCGGGCCGAATTACGTGGGCCGAGCTCGGTTCCGTCACGATCCGCATGGGCTACCAGGTCGATGCGGTGACGGCCGTCATGCTCGTCGTCGTCACCCTGGTCAGTTTGCTCGTACACGTCTACTCCCTCGGCTACATGCACGGCGACGCCCGCTACAAGAGGTACTATGCCGTACTTTCCCTCTTCACGGCGTCGATGTTGGGCCTCGTTCTGGCTGACAATTTTCTGCTGCTCTTTATCTTTTGGGAGCTCGTTGGCCTTTGCTCCTTCCTCCTCATCGGTCACTGGTACGAACAGCCCGGGGTCGGCTACTCTGCACTCAAAGCGTTCCTGACGACTCGAGTCGGCGACATCGGCATGTTCATTGGCATCATGCTCGTATGGTTGAACACGGGAACCTTTGAGTTTGCGGGCGTTGCGGACGCCATCGATGCAGGGGTGCTCGGCGGAACGATGCTTAGCATCACGGCCGTCTTGCTCTTCCTAGGTGCGGTGGGCAAGTCGGCTCAATTTCCGCTTCATGTTTGGCTACCCGACGCGATGGCCGGTCCTACTTCGGTGAGCGCGCTCATTCATGCCGCTACGATGGTTGCGGCAGGTATTTACCTGGTGGCCCGGGCTTACGACGTTTTTGCTGCATCGGCTACGGCCCTGACGACTGTCGCGTGGGTAGGCGGGTTTACGGCAATCTTCGCGGCCAGCATTGCGCTCGTGCAAAACGACATTAAGCGTGTGTTGGCCTTTTCTACCGTGAGCCAATTGGGTTTCATGATGCTTGCCCTGGGCGTCGGTGGATACACGGCCGCCCTCTTTCACCTAGTCACGCATGCGATCTTCAAGGCGCTGCTCTTCCTCGCGTCCGGCTCGGTAATCCACGGGGCCGACACACAAGACATGAAAGTGATGGGCGGCCTGCGGCTCAAGATGCCCGTCACGTTCTGGACATGGCTCGTAGGCGCGGCAGCCTTGGCCGGGATTCCTCCGCTCGCCGGCTTTTGGAGCAAGGAGGAGATCCTCCTCGACGTTTGGCACTCAGACCACCGTGCACTCTTTTGGATAGCGTTGACGGCGGCGACGATGACCGCATTCTACATTACGCGGGCCACGCTGCTCACCTTCTTCGGTGAACCGCGAGACAAGGCGCGCTATGAAAGGGCCCGTGAATCGCCAATCAGCATGACGGCGCCCTTGGTCATTCTGGCCGCCATCGCCGTTGTGATCGGTTTCGTTAACTCGCCCGTCAGCGGTTATTGGCTGAGCCGGTTCATTTACTTCGGCGAACCGCACTTGCCGCAGACCAGCGGTGCGGTGATGGTTTTGGCTACGCTTGCCTGGGTCCTGGGTATCGGCGTGGCGCTCAGTGCGTACCTTTTCGGCTGGCTTCCCACGGCTCGTATCCGCAAGGCGGTCGGCCCCGTGTACACGCTGCTGCAAGAGCGTTACTACGTCGACGCCTTCTACGACCTGGTGTTTGTTAAGGGAACTGTCCTCGTGGCCCGAGTGGTCGGCTGGTTCGACCGCGTGGTAGTCGACGGCTTGGTCAATCTCGCCGGCATCGGCACGGCGTCCCTCTCCAGCGCCGTGGGTCGCTTTGACCGCGAGGTGATCGACGGCGCCGTGAATGGAGTGGCGGTACTGTTCCGTGCGGGCAGCAATCTGTTCCGCAAGGTCCAGTCCGGTCTGGCCCAGACATACATGCTGACGATGTTTGTCACGGTTGTGGTTGGATTGCTCATCATCGTCTTAGGAGGTTTCTGATCCTATGCTCACTGCACTCGTCGTCATCCCCCTCGTCGGCGCCCTTATCACGTTGGCGCTGCCGAAGGAGAAGCCTGATCTTATCAAACGCTTTTCCCTCGTTGTGTCCGTGATCCCGCTGATCCTTGTCGCGCTCATGCTCGGCGGGTTCCAATTCGGCAGTGCCGAGATGCAGTACGTTGTGGATGTCGACTGGATTCCGACCATCGGCGCGAGTTTCAAGCTAGGCGTCGACGGGCTGAGCTATCCGATGCTCTGGCTGACCGGCATCGTCAGCGTGCTCGCGATCGTCGCCTCCTGGACCATCGATCACCGGGAAAAAGAGTTCTTTGCCTGGATGTTGGCACTGCAGACCGCCATGTACGGTGTGTTCCTGGCCCTCGACTACCTCCTGTTCTTCGTCTTCTGGGAACTGCTCCTCGTGCCCATGTACTTCATCATCGGCATCTGGGGCGGCGAGCGCCGGGAGTACGCGGCCATCAAGTTTTTCATTTACACGTTGGCCGGTAGCGCCATTCTGCTCGTGGGCATTCTCGCGGTCTACCTGGCTACGGGTGCCGAGACCTTCGACATCGTGGCCATTGCGCAGGCGGCCCATACGGTCGATCCGCGGGTGGCGTTCTGGATCTTCCTAGCATTTTTCATCGGTTTTGCCGTCAAGGTGCCGGTTTGGCCGTTCCACACCTGGTTACCGGACGCCCACGTAGAGGCGCCGACCGGTGGTTCCATGATCTTGGCCGGTGTCCTCTTGAAGACCGGTGCGTACGCGTTCTTCCGCATTGCCTATCCCACGTTCCCGCAGGTGGCGGCTGATCTGTCCCTCTTGATCGGCGTACTCGGCCTGATCGGTATCATCTACGGAGCCTTGGCCGCGATGGCGCAGCAAGACGTTAAGAAGCTCGTCGCCTACTCTTCGGTCAGCCACATGGGCTTCGTCATGCTGGGCCTGGCAGCGGGCAGCGAGATGGCTATGAACGGAGCCATGTACGTGATGGTCTCCCACGGTCTCATCTCCCCCCTCATGTTCTTCCTCGTAGGTAGCGTGTTCTACGATCGCACGCACACCCGGATGATGGGCGAGATGAGCGGACTGTTCACGAAGATGCCTGTGGCTGCGACGGTAATGGCCTTTGCGGCGTTCGCCAATCTCGGCTTGCCGGGGCTTTCCGGTTTCGTCGGTGAGTTCTTCACCCTCGTGGGCAGCTTCGAATCGTTGCGGGCGCTCGTTATCATCGCGGCCCTGGGACTTGCAGTGACAGCCGGGTATCACTTGTGGATGATGCGCCGGGTGCTGATGGGTACGCCCCACACGGACGCGCCCTACGTCGACATTACCGGCCGTGAGCTGGTCGTCGGCGTGCCGTTGATGGCGCTCATCCTGGTTCTTGGCGTGTATCCGTCGCTACTGTTGAGCGTGATGAATCCGTCGGTCGTCACGTTGGCCACCCGCCTAGGGGGGATGTAATCCGTGGAATTTCGGTTGATCGCACCCGAACTCATCCTGGCGGGGCTCGGGCTCTCTCTCGTGACGCTCGGCGCTGTCGTCAAGAAGAACTCCCGAGCGCTGGCCGTCGTGGGAGTAGTGGGTTCCCTTGCCGCTCTGGCGGTGGTGCTCGCGAACTTCGGCTTGACCCAGGATTTGTTCAGCAATCAGCTGCGCCACGACGCATACGCCTCGTTCTTCAAAGTGGTCTTTCTCGTGATCCTCATCCTGCTCTTCACGGGTTCGGCGCAGTACGTGCGGGATCGGCGCATGCCTGCGGGTGAGTTTTACGCGCTGACCACCCTGGCGACCCTAGGCGGTTTTCTCATGGCGGGTTCGCTCGACCTGATTACGATCTTCCTCGGGCTCGAGTTGCTGTCGATCGCCTCGTACGCGCTCGCCGGCTTGTTGAAGGGCGATCCCCGTTCACAGGAGGCTTCAATCAAGTTCTTTCTGGTCGGTGCCCTAACGACGGCTGTCATCCTGTTCGGTATTTCGTTGCTCTACGGCCTGGCAGGGACGACCAGCCTTACGGGGATCGCCGCGGCGGTGGCCGGCCTTTCGTCCGCCGAGTTCCCCCTCCTCGCGGCGGCGGGACTTTTCTTGCTGGCCGGCCTCGGCGTAAAGATCGCCGCCGTACCTTTTCACATGTGGGCTCCCGACACGTACGACGGTGCACCGACGCCCGTCAGTGCTTTCTTGATCACGGCGTCGGAAGCGGCCGCATTTGCTGTGTTGTTGCGCCTGTTCGCCGTCGCTCTGCCTTCGCTTGCCGAACGGTGGCAGCTGATCCTGGGCCTCATGGCGCTCGTCACGATGACCTATGGGAACGTGACGGCCATCTTGCAAACCCGGACGAAGCGCATGCTGGCCTACTCAGCGATCGCCCAAGCGGGCTACGTCTTGGTGGGGCTTGCCGTAGCGAGTCCGTCTGGCGTTTCGGCCGTTCTCTACTACGTGCTGGTGTACGCACTGATGACGGTCGGCGCTTTCACGGTGGTTCTGCTCCTGGCCGGCGAATCGCTCGGCGAAGAGATCGCGGACTTCAACGGCCTCAGCCGTCGTTCCCCCCTCGTCGCCCTCATGGTCACCATTCTCATGCTCTCTCTGATCGGCATCCCACCGACGGCAGGGTTCTTCGGGAAGCTGCTCCTCTACAGGGCGGCAGTGGATTCCGGCATGGTGTGGCTCGGTCTGGCGACTGTGCTGAACGGCGTCGTTTCGGTGCCTTACTACTACCGCATCGTGCGGAACATGTACTTGGAGCAAGGGACGACGACGGCGGCGCTGACGCCTACCGTTCCCATCGCGATCGTTTTAATTCTGGCGGTCGGCGGTACGCTGCTCCTAGGCATCGTGCCCGAGCCGCTCGCGAGGGTCGTAGCGGCTATCTCGCTCACGCCGTAACGAACGGAGACGGGTGCAAGAAGGGGGCTGTCCCCGTCGGGACAGCCCCCTTTTGTGCGCCGGTCTAAGACCGACTTGCGGATTGTACAGGTCTGCTCCCGTTATTTAGTCGTCGCTGTAGCGAAACGGCGCCGGAGCACTCGGGCCGATCTTGCGCACGTTAGCAGCTTGCGGTCCCCGCGAGCCCTGGACAATCTCAAACTCTACTTCTTGCCCCTCATCGAGCGTCTTGAAGCCCTCCTGGTCGATGGAGGAATAGTGGACGAAGACGTCCTCCCCGCCTTCCCGCTCGATGAACCCGTACCCTTTCTCGTTGCTAAACCACTTCACTCGACCGCGTTCCATGTAGCAAAGGATGCCTCCTAACGTGATATCCAGTAGGGCGGACCTACCAAGTGTACAATACCATAATCACAAAGTGTTTGTCAATCATGAATCATCCGGACAAGGAGGTGCGAAAAAAAGACCGACGGCAAGCCGTCGGTCTCGCTGGTGGACCCGAAGGGATTCGAACCCTCGACCTCCGCGATGCGAACGCGGCGCTCTCCCAGCTGAGCTACAGGCCCACAGGGTGGTTGGGTTGTCGCTCCGATTTCTGATTATAACCCATGTCCGCTGATAAGACAAGGGTTTTTCTCCGCCTGCTAGGACACAATATGGTTGGCATCGGTGCCCGCAGAATAAGGGCCGGAGTGAGGAGAGTGATTCGTGCAGACCTCGCTACTCGACTTCAAGGTGACCGTGCCCTTGTTCGGGACAGGTTCACCCTTTCTTTCGTTACGCACCCCGAGCGAGCGGCCGGAGCGATGGACGGAGGCGGAAGACTTGGGCGGCGGCCTTCCGGTGCGCTTCTCGCTTAGCTCGGCCAGTCGCCTTGTGAACCGCATTCGCAAGCGGGAGTTTGCCCGCGTCGAATGGGCCAAACTCGCCTGGATGGATTTTCTTGCCGAGGATGAAGGACCGGGTGCGCTGAAGACGGTCAAGTACCTGCAGGATCAGTGGCGCCGCGTGGGCGTCATCCCCTATCCCCATCAGCTTGAGACAGCACGCCGTGTCATCGAAGAGTTCGGCGGCCGGGCCATTCTTGCCGACGAAGTGGGCCTGGGAAAGACCGTGGAAGCCGGACTCATCTTGCGGGAATATATTTTGCGCGGCCAGGTCGAACGGGCGCTCATCCTCTGCCCCGCCTCGCTCGTTTGGCAATGGTACCACGAGCTGCGGGAGAAGTTCTTGATTTCGGCCCTGCTGCAAAGGACCGAGTACGACTGGGAGCGGACTGACATTATTATCGCATCGATCGATACCGCTAAGCGTCGTCCCCACGCCGACATCATCCACAGCCAGGAGTACGACATGTTGATCGTGGACGAGGCGCACCGCTTGAAGAACGAACGCACCGAAAACTACCGGTTTGCGAGCAAGATAAGGAAGACGTTTTGCCTTATGCTCACGGCAACGCCGGTGCAAAACGATCTGCAAGAGCTTTACAACCTAGTGCACTTGACGGTTCCCGGACTTCTCGGTTCGCCCTCCTCCTTCCGCACGCGTTTCATGCTCGATAAGCGCACCCCCCTCGACCCGGACGGACTGCGCAGGCTTCTCCGCCGTGTGCTGATTCGCAACCGCCGCGGTCCCGATACGGTGCAGCTCACTGCGCGGCGCGTCGAGTCGGTTCATTGCCGTCTGATGCCCGCAGAGCGTGAGCTGTACGACGAACTGGTAAACCTGTCCCGCTGCGGTGCAGTCGGTGACGGGGACGGACCCTTGTCCGCTCTCTCCCTCATCACGCTGCAGCGAGAAGCATGTTCCTCGGCCCACGCCTTGCTCTTCACCTTGCAAGGTATACTGGAGCGCAGCTCCGATCCGGAAGTGCGTGCCCGGCTCGAGAGGATCGCGGAGAAGGCCCGGGCGGTGAACGAACACGCCAAAGTCTACGCCGTCCTCGACCTGCTGGAACGCATCGCCGACCGCGTCATCATCTTCACTGAATACAGGGCGACCCAGCAGTACCTGCTCGAGGTCTTGCAGCAGCGAGGTATCACTGCCCTCGGCTTTGACGGTAGCCTCTCGGCCAGCCGCAAGGAGTGGACCAAAGAGCTTTTCCGGCGTTACGCTCAAGTGTTGGTCAGCACCGAGTCAGGCGGTGAAGGTCTGAACTTCCAATTTTGCGCCCACATGATCAATTACGATTTGCCGTGGAACCCCATGAAAGTCGAACAGCGGATCGGGAGAATCCACAGGTTGGGTCAGACGCGCGACGTGTACGTCTACAACCTCGTTACGGCGGATACAATCGAGGAGTATATCGTGCGCTTGCTGTACGAAAAGATTCGCCTATTTGAGCTGGCCGTCGGTGAGTTGGACGAGATCTTGAGCGCCGCGTCGCTGGCACCGCCGGATTTGGAGAGGGAACTGGCCGAAATCCTAAGCACGTCACGGAGCCCGGGCGAGATGAGCGCACGCCTCGAGGAGCTCGCAGCGCGCATCGACGGAGGACGAAAGGCGCGTGGCCGGCGCCCTCGGCTGAGCATCGACGCGCTGCTGCAAGGCTGACGCCGCGGGAGGTCGCGTAGGATGCCATTTCTCGACAGTCGGTACCTCACTCAAGCTGTGGCCCCGGCCGAGCACGACCGCATGTTCGTAGCCGGCTACCTTTCTGCGCTCGGAGCGGCCACCCAGTGGATCGACGAAAGCCTCTTGCGCGCCGAGCTCACCCGCGATCAGCTCTGCGAGTTGGAAGGCCGTCCGGTCCGCACTTGGTACGCACAGCATAGCTTGCCGGAGCTTGCCACGCTCTATTTGTGGCTCGACGGAGCCAGCCAGGCTCCGGATCCGCGAGCCGAATCCGGGGCGAGAGACACCTTTCGGTTCGAGTTGATGCGCCGCTCCGCAAGGCGAATCGGCGCCGTCACGCGGCTTCGCATGGTGCCGCGGCACGAGGGTGATGAAATCCGGTATGTACCCGTCATCGTCTTCGGATTTGAGGTGGCCTTGTGCTGCCTTCGGCGGACAAGGAAAGCGGTCGCGGTAGCGGTCGATCTGAGAAGCGGCGCCGCAGGTGAGCAGCTGGCCCACCGGATCCTGGAAAGTCGCCTCGATACGGTTGCGGTTCCCCCTGCGCAAGTTCTGCGACGGGAACTGCGGTTCAAGCATGCCTTTGAGATCGCTTGTGAGTGGGTGAAAGACTGCGTGGCACGGGACGAACGAACGTGGGACTGGTATCACCATGCCGTCCGGCGCCTACGCGTGGAACTGGATCAGGTCGAAACGTACTTCGCCGAACAGACTCGGACAGGTGAAACGGCTGACTTGTCCGCGGAAAGGGCCCAGGCCGTCGAGGAGGTCAGAAGGCGCTTCAGCCCGAGGGTCGAGGCCCGGGCCGTACTCGCCGCGCTCGTCTACTGCCCGGAAGAAGCTTTGTACTGAGACAGGCAGCGGGCACATAGCAGTTCCTCCTCCCCGGACCAGACGAGCTCTTCACCTTCCCCGTCGCAAAGGTCGCAGTGCAGGCCGCCAATCGTCTCGCGCAACAGGTCGTAGGAGGCCTCGACCTCGCGGTACCGCGCCGACCGATACAGCCGCAGACGCCACTCGATCCGCGGCATCATGACGCGCGCCACGCTGACAAGACGGGCTTTCGCACGCACCTCGGAACGCTTTTGCAGCTCTGCGACCCGCCTTTGGCGTTCCGCTTCGAGTCGCTCAAGCTCTGTGCGGAAGGCGGTCTCCAGCGCGAGCGCATCGGCAGCCTCCGCCCTTGTCCGTTCCTCCGCGAGGCTGTCCGGCAGAAAGCGCAGGCGCTCGCGGGCCTTCGTCAGCCGCCGCAACGTTTTCCTGAGAGGCAGCACAAGTTCGGCGGCCGCTGCACGGAAATAGGCGTCGATGCGGCGCAGGTCTTCCTCCAGGCGCAGGTGCGCCTCGTGTTGCAGGTGGCGCAGGCGCCTCGCCACCAACTGTTCCATGTGCGCACAGGCGACGCGGTATGCCCTCCGTGCCACGTAACCGGCCGGGACACGCGCAGATCTTTTCTTTCCTTCGTCCCTTGTGAAGGTCTGCAGGTTGAAGGCTGCCGCCAACTCCCACGGCACGTTGGCGACGACCCGCTCGCGGGAAGGATCGACGGTAACCGCATAGAGTTCTTCCTGCGGCTCGTCCGATATGTAGTCGACCTTGAAGTGAAACAGCAGCTCCTCGTGGTAATAGACGCGCCTTCCCGCCACTCGCACGCGGCTTACGCCCGATACAGGCAAGTGTAGCGGGCCCCTGCGCCAAACATCTTTTTCGCGTTCCCAGGCCAGGACCGTCTCCATCTTGCGCTGCAGGGCGAGGCCCGTGAAGATGAGCTGTGCACACGCCCCTCTCCCGCGGGTCACGTGAATCATGGCGTCGAGAAGGGCGCTGCCGCTGGCCAGCAGGTGGACGCTGTGATCCGCGCGCTCCGGATCAAACGTAAAGGCGGTCCGCTCGGGCACACCGATCGTGCGTGCCGTCTCGGACGGAAGCCGGACGAACAGGCAGCCGTCCCGGCGCGTGACGGCCGCCCCGCAGGCACGGAGGAATGCCTCGACGAATTGCTCGTTCGCTTCGCCGTGGGTGCCTGCCGGTTGCCGTGATACGAGTTCACTCACGCCCAACGGCTTCACCTCCGGTGGCAACCTCGGACAAAGGCGCGGAAGCCGCACCGAAAAGGCTGTCCATTATGCGCCGTTGATGTGCAAATCGGCGAGCCGCCTCCTCCAGTTCGGCGCCGAACTCCTTCAAGCGATGCTGCAAGGCCTCACCCGACCAGGATAGAAAAGTCTCCGCAAGGCGCATCTCGAACGGCTCCGCCAAGTTGATCAGGATGCCCTCTAGTTCGCCGATGACCTTGCTGAACATGTCGATCTTCTTGTTCAAGAGGTATAGGATGTACGACTCGATCGTTCTTGCCGTTACCAGGTTGTAGATACGCACCGGGTCCGTCTGCCCGATGCGGTGTACCCGTCCGATACGTTGCTCGAGGCGCAGCGGATTCCACGGCAGATCGTAGTTGATCACGGTCCGGCAAAACTGCAGGTTGAGCCCTTCGCTTCCCGCCTCCGTACTGACTAGAACGGCCCGCTCTTGCCGGAAGCGCTCCAGAGCCTCGCGGCGCGCGCTGGAAGACAGACCTGCGTGGAAGCGGATCACCGCCGGCACACCTCGGTCCTCAAGGTGTTCTGCTAGCCTGTGCAGCGTCTCCTTGAACGACGTGAACACGACCGCGTGATGACCGCACTCGTGCAGAGCCCTTTCAGTGAGTCGGAACTTGCCGGGTACCACCTGGCCCGCCAGCCGGTGCAGTTTTTCGAGCGCCCTGGACTCGACATGTTGTATCGTGCCGCGCCGCTGCATAGCCCGGAGCGTGCGAATGCTGCCCGCGGGGTGGCTTGTCGCTTGGCGGAGCAGCAGCATGTAGGGGAGCACGTTGCGCTGCGCTTTAGGGGTTGCGGCAAAGCTTTTCCGTAACAGCGAGAGGAGCGCGGAGTAGAAAGCTCGTTCGGCCTCGGACATTGGCGCCGCCATGGAACGGATCTCCCGCGGCGGAAACCGCAGGAAGGTGTCCCGGCGTGCCGTACGGACCATGACGTCGTCGATCAGCTCCCGGAGCGTATCGAGATTGCGCGGCGAGTGCCGGTCCAAGGTAAACTCCCGACGGAAGGTGGCGTACGTATGCAGCTGACCGGGTTTTAGCAGTGTGATGAGATTGTACAGCTCGCTGAGGTCATTCTGCACGGGGGTCGCGGTAAGCAGAAGGATGTATTTTTTCTGCAGGCGGTTGACCAGCTGCCAGGCTAAGGATGCCCGGTCTTTCAGGCGATGGGCTTCGTCCACGACGACCAGGTCCCACGCACGTGCCGCGATGCTGGCTGCGTGGTCGGGGCGCTTGGCTCGGTCGAGTGAGGAGATGACCAGGTCGTAGCGTGTCCAGTCGGTGCGCGCCGTCGCTTGCCGCAGGGTGATCCCGAACTTATCTTCCAATTCTTGGCGCCACTGGGCTACGAGGTTTGCCGGCGTCAGGACGAGGGCACTGCGCACAAGGCCCCGGAGGAGGTACTCCTTCATTATCAGCCCGGCCTCGATGGTTTTCCCCAGGCCTACTTCGTCGGCGAGCACGGCGCGTCCCCGCATGTGGCGCAGTACCTTGACCACGGCGCGCACCTGGTGGTCGTAGGGTGTAACGGGAATGGCATCCAGGGCGAGGAGTCGATCGAAACCCTTGCTGAGCGAGAGCCGTTCGGCCTGAACGCGCAGGAAAAACCAGGGCCTCGTATCGTAGCGGCCTTGGAGGAAGTCCTCCAGCACGGCGTCGTCTCCTACGTGGTAGAGCAGCTGCACCCGCGGCTCACCCCACTGATACTGCTTTATATCACGTAGGATTCCCCACCGCCTGAACAAATTCCCGTGCTGTACGCCAGATGTCTCCGGCGCCCATAGTGACCACGACGTCGCCGGGCCTGACGACGGTGCGTAAGTGCGCCGCTACGTCGGTCCGGGCCGGTACGAAGTCAACCGTGACACCTTCCGGGACGACGCTCCGTACCCGTTCGGCAAGGCGAGCGCCCGATGTGCCGGGTATCGGTTTTTCCGCGGCAGGTGCGTATATATCCGTCAACACGACGTGGTCCGCATCTGCAAAGGATGTGGCAAATTCGTCCAGGAGGAAATGGGTCCGTGCATAGCGATGCGGCTGAAACACTGCGATGATACGTCGCTGCGGCCAGCCGGAGCGCGCCGCGGCCAGGGTCGCGCGCACCTCGGAGGGATGGTGGGCGTAGTCGTCGATCACAAGCAGGCCATTGCCTTCGGCCACGACTTCGAACCGGCGCTTCGCCCCACGGTAGGTGGCCAGGTGCGGCGCGATGTCATCCCAGGAAAGCCCCAACCGGGTGCACACTGCGGCGACGGCCAGCGCATTTTGCACGTTGTGGCGTCCGGGCACGCGCAGTTCCAGTTTGCCCAACACCTGCCCGTTCCGCACCACCCGTGCAGCGGTCCGGAATCCTTCCTGCTCGATGTCTGCGGCGGTGAAATCACCTCCGGGGGTGAGGCCGTACGTTACACGAGGCACAGTCGTTTGCGCCGCAAGCTGCATCACTTTCGGGTCATCGCTACACAGAACGGCGAACCCTTCCGGTTTGGTGTGTGACAAGAAGGCGCCGTAGGCCGAGACGAGCTCATCGAAGCTGCCGTCGTAGTGTTCCAGGTGGTCGGGTTCGATGCGTGTGATGACTGTACACCAGGGCCGATAGCGCAAGAACGAACCGTCACTTTCATCGGCCTCTGCTACGACGATGTCGCCGGCGCCGCGGTGCCCGCTACCCAGGCCTGCGACCTCCCCCCCAATTAAATAGGAAGGGTCGAGCCCGCAGTGCGTCAGGACCCAGGCCAGCATGGCGGTGACGGTGGTCTTGCCGTGGGCTCCGGCGATCGCGATTCCTCGGCCGCTGTTCAGTATGCGTGCCCAAACCTCGGAGCGATGGACGACCGGGATTCCGGCGGCACGGGCCTGTGCAAGCTCGGGATTGTCTTGGCCGATGGCGGTAGACGTGACGACGAGCTGCGCGCCGTTGACGTTCTGCTCTCCGTGGCCGATGTAGACGGTCGCGCCGCGCCGTTCGAGCTCCAAGGTGGTATCAGAGGCGGAAAGGTCGGAGCCGGTAACGGTAAGGCCCTCCTCAAGCAGGTAGCGGGCCAACGAGCTCATGCCTGTGCCGCCGATTCCGATGAGATGGACCCGTTCGGGGAGGTTCACTAAAGGACTAGCCCCCTCGTTGTAATGTGCCCTTACGATATTCGTTTCGGGGCCGGCATTCCCTGTTCGCGGGAAAGGCGCCGCACCGTGTTTGCCGGTGGACGCCCGTTACTCATGCCGACAGCGGTGGCGGTGCCCTCATTGCAATCCCGCCGCGATCACTTTGGCCAAGAGTCTCGCCGCCGCCTTTGCCTCCTCCAGCGTGGAATCGTAGTAGTCTCCTATGTACACTTCCACGGCGTTCGGATGGAGGTGACCGTTGGATTCCTGGCGCAGCATCCGCATCCCGCGCGATAATCCGGGGTACAGCTCATCCATGCGTTCTTTGAGCCGCGAGGCGATTTCGGCGTTTTGTTGCACATGCGGATTGTTTTGCTCGCCGATGGCAAACAGGATTTTGGCCGTGGTGTCCTCGCCGACCTTGGCCGTCGCGATACCGGCTTGCCGGCTTTCGATGGCGTCACGGTGGATGTCGATGACAAGTTCGATCGAAGGATTGGCCTCGAGCACCTGCTGCACCGCGCGAGCTGACGCAGTGTACGCCTCGTTCCAAGGATCGTCGTAAACTCCGGTTACGTGAATTGTGCGCACACCTTCGGCCTCAAGTGCACGAGCAAGCTCCCTACCCACTTCCACCACGTCGCCGGTCTGACCCCGCGCTGCATGGGTCTGCTTCGGGGAGTAATTTTCGCTGGCGTGGGCGTGGTAGATGAGGACGCGCGGCTCGTCGCGGTTCACAGGCACTACGGCCTCTCCCCTGCTGCTCACATCCAAGGGATCGCTACGCATTGACGTGGTTTGAAAGCGCGAGCTAACCTGTGTGACCAGTGCAGCCGGATCGACGCCCATGAACCGGGCACTGACCATCGACACGGCGGCAACAGCGACAAACAAGAACAAGAGGCCGGGCCCTTCCTTCCTTCGTGACGCAAACTCCTTTGTCCGTACTTTCACCCGTCTGCACCCCCTTCGTTCGAGCCATCTATATTCCATGTCCCATTTGGTTATGACGAAGAGGCGCAGGGC
>LSQX01016466.1_pt1 | contig 59674 bp, 56 predicted proteins | sample 654561 | NCBI WGS metagenome assembly LSQX01 (sample SAMN04489861, study PRJNA283612) | anaerobic digester metagenome | isolation source: 4 biogas reactors fed with cattle manure at either 37C or 55C with and... | place: Denmark: Kongens Lyngby | collected 2014
TGGCCGCCGAGGGGGTGAGGCCTCTCGGGCGGTGGCCGCCCAAGGGGTGAGGCCTCCTCGCCCGCGCCTTCACCCACCTCTTCGCCTACCACGGCTCCGACGCTCCGGTCACGGACTTTGCGGGGCCAGACCCAAGGTCCCAGGCGGCTTTGACACGCCTGCTCTCCGCCACGTATAATCCCTGCCACTTACCCGGGGAGCGACGGGCGAGACACCCGTCGTACTGCACGCCTGAAGGAGGGCGCCGTGGCCGAGACCAATTTCGCCGACCGTCTATTTGCCGCTGTCGAGGAGAAGGATAGCCGCGTCTGCGTCGGCCTGGACCCCAATCTGGAGCTTCTGCCCGACGACCTTCTGGCTGCGCATGGCCATCCCGCGGAGGCCGTGGTGGAATTCTGCACGCGCATCTGCGTTGCCGTTGCCCCCTATGCTCCGGTGGTCAAGCTGCAGGCTGCGTATTTCGAGGCCCTGGGCCGCGCTGCCTCCAACGCGCTGTGGGCGGTGATCGCCGAGGCCCGGCGTGAGGGGTTGCTGGTCATGCTGGACGGCAAGCGCAACGACATCGGCTCGACCGCCTCCGCCTATGCCCAGGCTTACTTCGGCGGCGAGACCCCCGTGGACGCTCTCACCGTCAACCCCTACCTGGGCAGTGACGGCATCTTGCCCTTCCTGGAGGCCGCGCAGGCCGTCGGCAGCGGCGTATTTGTACTGGTGCACACCTCCAATCCCTCCGCCGCCGAGCTACAGGACTTGCGCATTGATGACAGCAGCCATCGTGTCTATGAGCACGTGGGCGAGGAGGTCCGGCTCATGGGCGCGTCCCTGCGGGGCGAGCGCGGCTACTCCGCGCTGGGAGCCGTGGTCGGGGCGACCTACCCGGAGCAGCTCGCGCATCTGCGCCGGAAGCTGCCGGGTGTCCCCTTCCTGGTGCCGGGCTACGGAGCACAGGGCGCCGGTGCTGCAGAGGTGATCGGGGCCTTCGACGATGACCGGCTGGGCGCGATCGTCAACGCCTCCCGCAGCCTCATCTTTGCCTACCGGCAGGCCACCGAGGGAGAGAGCTTTGCCACTGCTGCTGGCGAGGCTGCACGCCGGATGCGCGATGAGATCAACTCCGCGCTGCAGAGTTAATGGCCCGGGCGGGACTCCCCGGCCGACTGGTCTTGGATCCCGCCTGCCCTGCTCTCCTCGCTGCGAGGGGAGAACACCGGACGCTTGTCCCTAGGAGGTCCTCCATGCCGTTGAGCGGACGCGATTTGATCTCCCTGGCCGAATACAGTCGGGAGGAAATTGACCTGATCCTCGATGTGGCGGGGGACATGGCGCAATCCCTGGTAGAACACCAGGCCGAGCGCCCCTCCTTCACCCCTCTCGATCGCATTCTCTGCACCTGCTTTTATGAGCCCTCCACGCGCACGCGGCTATCGTTCACTGCTGCCATGCTCCGGCTGGGAGGCAGCGTCATGTGCATGCAGGACCCCAAGGCCAGCTCCGTCGCCAAGGGAGAAAGCCTTCAGGACACGGCGCGCATCATCGGTTCATACTGCGACGTAATTGTCATCCGGCATCCCGAGTCCGGCTCGGCTCAAGCAGCCGCTGACGCCACCCAGACACCGGTCATCAACGCCGGCGACGGCACGCGCAATCACCCCACGCAGACCCTGACTGATCTCTTCACCATCCGCCGACGCCTGGGCAAACTCACCGGCCTGCGCGTCGGGCTGGCGGGCGACCTGAAGTACGGGCGCACCGTTCACTCACTGGCCCCGGTGCTGGCCATGTATGGCAATGAGATCACCTGCATCGCCCCACCGCAGCTTGCCATGCCCGCTGCCTCCCTGGATGAGGTGCAGGAACTGTCCGGGACCCGACCGCAGGAAACCGACGATCTGGCCGGAGTCCTTCCCGAACTGGACGTGCTCTACATGACCCGTATCCAGCGCGAGCGCTTCGAGACGCCAGAGGAATATGAGCGCGTCCGCGGCGTATATGTGCTGACCGCAGAGATGATGCGCCAGGCCCGCGAACAAATGATGGTGCTCCACCCCCTGCCCCGCGTGGATGAGATCGCTGAAGAAGTGGACGCCGATCCTCGGGCCGCCTACTTCGAGCAAGCCGCCGGGGGCGTGCCCGTGCGCATGGCCTTGATTGCCCTGATTCTGGGTTTAGTCACGGAGCCGGGCACCGGTAGACATATGGGATTCTGACAGCGATACTAGAGATCGAGCCTAACCAGGAGTCTGTTGGATGCACTCAACTCTCTGACTACCAACCATGTCCCTACCCCTCATCGCCATAATCGGACGCACCAACGTAGGCAAGTCCACGCTGTTCAACCGCCTGGTGGGCCAGCGGCGTGCGGTGGTGGAGGATGTCGCCGGTGTCACGCGTGACCGGCTGTACGCCGAGATTGAGCTGGGCGCCCGTCGCGTCATGCTCGTGGATACCGGCGGATTGGTCGGGGCCGAGGGAGACGAACTGATCGCCCAGGTCCGTGGGCAGGCAGCACAGGCCCTGGCCGAGGCCGACGTCCTGCTGCTGCTCTTCGACGGGCAGGAGGGCCTGGTGGCCCCGGATCACGAGGTGGCCGAGGCCGCCCGCCGCAGCGGCAAGCCCGTCGTCCCGGTGGTGAACAAGCTGGAGTCGGGCCGCGGCGAGACCGAGCCTTTCGCCGAGCTAGGTTTCGGCACCCCCCTGGCCGTTTCCGCGCTGCATAACCACGGCCTGCACGACGTCGAGCAGGCCCTACTGGAAGTCCTCCCCCCGGAAAGCGAGACCGAGGCGATCCCCGAAGACGCCATCGGCCTGGCGATCCTGGGCCGTCCCAATGCGGGCAAGTCGGCGGTCACCAACGCGCTCTTGGGAACACCCCGGATGATCGTCAGCGAGATGCCCGGCACCACCCGGGATGTGGTGGACACTCTCCTGCAGTATGACGAACAGGGGTTTGTGCTGGTGGACACCCCCGGTCTGCGCCGGCGGGGACGACGCTCGACGGGATTGGAGTACTATTCCAGCCTGCGCACCCTGCGCGCGCTGCAGCGGGCCGAGATCGGCGTGGTGGTCTTTGATGCCTCCGAGGGCCTGACCCAGCAGGACGCAGCCATCGCCCTGGAGGTAGACCGGGCCGGACGCCCGCTGATCCTCCTGGCCAACAAATGGGATCTGGTGCGAGAAAAGGCCTTCGAGGACAGCGACCTCTCGCCCCCCCAGCGTAAGACCGCTGAACGTCTCCTGCGCAAGGATTTCGAGCGCGTGGCCCGCGACCGGCTCAAGTTCGCCGGACAGTGTCCCTTCCTGTTCACCTGCGCCCTGACCGGCGAGGGCTTAGCGGAGCTGCTGCCCCTGGCCGCGAAGTTGCACCGCCAGTATCACACACAAGTCGAGACCCGGCTACTCAACCGCGCAATCCAGGAAGCCGTCGCCAGGCATGCGCCGCCCTCCCCGGGCGGACGTCCGGCCCGCATCAAGTATGCGACCCAGGTGGAGACGGCGCCCCCCGTTTTTGTGCTTTTCGTCAACGACCCGCAACTGGTACACTTCTCCTATCAACGCTATCTCCTGAACTCCCTGCGCAAGCGGTTTGACCTGGGCTCTATACCCGTGGAACTTCGCCTGCGCAAGTCCTCAGAGAGTCGGAAGTAGGCGAGAGGTGCCGTGATGGCACGAGAGGAATGCAGGACTCAGCGGTCAGGAGTGCGAATGAAGACCAGACGGCCTGCCGTCATTCCCAGATCCTGATCCCGAGTCCTGGACCCTTTGCCGAGGGGGAACACCCCATGCTACTGCCCTGGATATTGATCGTCGTCGCTTATCTCATCGGCGGAATTCCGGTCGGCCTCCTGGTGGGCCGGGCCCGCGGCATTGACCTGCGCGAGGTCGGCAGCGGCAACATCGGCGCCAGCAACGCCCTGCGGGCCCTCGGTCCCGGGGTCGGCACGGCGGTGTGGATCGCTGACTTACTCAAGGGCTTCCTCCCCGCAGCCTGGGCCGGCTGGTTCCTGCTGCGCCAGGTCCAGATCAGCGATCCCTTTCCCTATCTGGCCGGCATCGGCCTGGCAGCGGTGGTGGGGCACTGCTTCTCGCCGTACCTGCGCCTGCGCGGCGGTCGAGGGGTCTCGACCTCTCTGGGCGCCGTCCTGGCACTGGACTGGCGAGTGGGCGTCCTGAGCTTTGCCGTCTGGCTGTTCGTCGTCGCCGTGACGCGCTACATCTCGCTGGGCTCCATCACCGCCATAATCTCTGTGCCGGTCCTGATGGCCCTGCTGCCCAGAGATCAGGCCCATGCCGCGGCGCAGGGGCCGTATACTCTCTTCGGAATCTGGCTGGCAGTCCTGGTGATCATTCGCCATCTGCCCAACCTCCGCCGGCTTCTCTCGGGCACCGAGAGCAAGATCGGCCAGACGGCCGCTGCCCCGGTCGCCGAGGGCGTCCCCAGCGGCCCGGAGAGCGAGACGGAATACCGGTAAGCTCTGAAGCCCGGAGTTTATGAATCGAGGACTGTGGATCAGAGACCCACGAACTGATCATCATGGAGCATGTAACTGTCTTGGGCGCAGGAGCCTGGGGAACGACACTCGCCTGGATGCTGGCCCGCCAGGGCCACCCGGTCCGCTTGTGGTGTCTGGAGGAGGACCTGGCAGAGGAGATGCGCCAGGTCCGGCACAACCGCCGATACCGCCCGGAGATTGAGCTGCCCTCGAACCTGGAGATCTTCACTGATCTCGGCGAAGCCCTGAGCAGGGAAGGCTCGCCAGGCGGTGCCGACGTAGTCGTCGCTGCGGTGCCCTCCCGGTGGTTGCGCCAGGTCCTCCAGCAGGCGCAGCCACACTTGCAGACACGGCCCTTCCTCCTTAGCGCCACCAAGGGCTTGGAGGAGAAGACAGGACAGCGCATCAGCCAGGTCATCGCTGACGTGCTGGGTGAGGATTACCCTCTCGCCGCGCTCAGCGGACCGAACCTGTCGGCGGAGATCGCCCGCGAGATGCCCGCGGTCAGTGTGTCGGCAGCCACCGATCCTGAATTGGCGGCTCTTGGCCAACGTCTGCTCTCCTCCCCACTCTTCCGTGTCTATCGCAATTATGATATAATTGGAGTGGAGTTGTGTGGCGCCCTCAAGAACGTGATTGCCGTCGGGGCCGGCATCTCTGACGGGCTGGACTACGGAGCCAATGCCAAGGCCGCACTCATTACCCGCGGCCTGGCGGAGATGTGTCGCCTGGGCACGCGCTTGGGTGCACGCGCCGAAACCTTCTGGGGCGTGGCCGGAGTGGGAGACCTGGTGGCTACAGCCAATAGCCGGGAGAGCCGCAACTGGAACCTCGGTTACCAGCTTGCTCGGGGACGCACCTGGGAGGAGGTCCGAGAGTCTTCCTACTCGGTGGTGGAAGGTGTCTACACGGCGGTGGCGGCACGGCGACTCGGGCGAGAGCTGAATCTCGCCTTGCCGATCACCGAGGCGCTGTGCCAGATCCTCTTCGAGGGCGTACCTGTCGCGCAGGCCGTACGTGCGCTGATGACCCGTCCCGAGCGGGCAGAGGCCGAAGAATAACCTGAGGAATTCCCGTTGGTGAGCAGGAATCAGCAGTTCGAGTGGCGAACCGCTAGTCAAGCACATGGCCCCCAGGGGCCATGGCTTACTCTAAAAGGGAGGCACACATATGGCCACCGTTAACAAGGCGCAGTTCGTAGATGCTGTAGCAAAGGCTTCCGGGCTGTCCAAAAAGGACGCCGGTGCAGCCGTGGAGGCCGTGATCGGCACCGTCACCGCGGCCCTCAAGAAGGGTAACTCGGTGCAGTTGACCGGCTTTGGTTCCTGGCTAGTGGTCAAGCAGAAGGCCCGCACCGGGATCAACCCGCAGACCAAAGAAAAGATCAAGATTGCGGCGACCAAGGTGCCGAAGTTCCGAGCCGGTAAAGCTCTCAAAGACGCCGTCAAGTAGCGACCAAGGCGGCGGGAACTGCGTCATGGCGCAAGATATGGTCGGGGCGTAGCGCAGCCCGGTTAGCGCGTTAGACTGGGGGTCTAAAGGTCGCCAGTTCAAATCTGGCCGCCCCGACCATCCCCCTCCCAGTGCTCCTGGACGGCCTGTGGGCTTGTCTATGCGGACGCTGGCTTGGTTCTTGCCCGACGCCACTCCACTCAGTGGGAAGACCCCGCTTGTGTGCGTGTTCTCACCCCGCTATCGCTCCACGTGCCACTGAGTGCTCTAGCTCGATGATCCATCTCTAGCGAATAAGGACCGTGACCAGCCATGTCTGACGTTTCGTCCAACCTCGGCGAGGTTACTCTCCAACGCTATGAGCGCTACCTCAACCCTGGCCTGGCCGTGCTGCTCAAGTTCATGGGACTCGAGGAGGCGGAGCTGCAAGCCGAGGGGTGCTGGGTCACCGCCACCAGCGGGAAGCGCTTTCTGGATTGTCTGGGCGGTCCCGGCGTCTTCACCCTCGGCCATCGCCCCCCCACAGTCGTCGCCGCCGTTCAGGCCCAACTGGAACGGATGCCTCTTTCCAGCCATATTCTTCCCAACCCGCTCCTCGGTGAACTGGGTGAGCGCCTGGCCGAGGTCACCCCCAGCGATCTGCAATTCTCCTTCGTCTGCAACTCCGGAGCTGAGGCTGTGGAGGCGGCGCTGAAGCTCGCGCGCGCCCACACCCGCCGCCCACACTTTGTGGCCGCCGAGGGCGCCTTTCACGGCAAGACCTGGGGTGCCTTGTCCGCCTCCGGACGCCAGGTTTACCGCGAACCCTTTGAGCCGCTGCTGCCCGGTTTCACCCACGTCCCTTTCGGCGACGCCGAAGCCCTGGCTGCGGCAGTGGACGAGCAGACCGCGGCCGTAATCCTGGAGCCGATTCAATGTGAAGCCGGCATCCGCATCCCTCCCGATGGCTACCTGCAGGCGGCCCGAGAGATTTGCGATCGCCACGGTGCGCTCTTGATCCTGGACGAGATTCAGACGGGCCTGGCTCGCACCGGGAAGTGGCTCGCCTGTGACTGGGAGGACGTCTGCCCTGACCTGCTGACGCTGGGCAAGGCCCTGGGTGGAGGGGTCATGCCCATTGGCGCTGTGGTGGCCCGACCTCCTGTCTGGGAGGTATTCGCCGACAATCCGTACCTCCACACCTCAACCTTTGGCGGCAGTCCTCTGGCCTGCGCCGCCGCCCTGGCCGCCTTGGCCTCGCTCCAGGAGCCTCACGTGGCGGAGAGCTGTCGCGCGCGGGGGAGCCAGTTACTGGAGGGCTGCCGAGAGCTCCAGGCCACTTACCCCGAGACGGTGACTGCGGTGCGAGGGCGTGGTCTCCTGGTGGCCTTGGAATTCGCTGACTCAGACCTGGGGGGACTGGTGATCTCCGGTCTGGTGCAGCGACGCGTCTTGGCGGCCTTCGCCCTGAACGCTCCGCAGGTCCTCCGCCTGGAGCCACCTGCAATCATCACCGAGAAGGAGGTACAGCTGGTGCTCAGCGCTTTGCGAGGAGCCCTTGCAGACACCGCAGCCCTCTTGGCAGACTAGGCCGGGCCACAACCTCAGCCATAACTCGAGATTTTCAGGTCCGGGTATAGCTTAATGGCTCAAGTTATGGTAAAGTCCGAGGCAAGAACAGGATTGATCTGCCGGTCTTGAGTTGGGATCGCTCAGGCGTCCGTCTATCACCTGGAGTTTCCCACACGTTGGCTGACCGCCCGAATCGCCTATTCGGTGCTGGTCTTCGGATCCCTGCAAGGCGCAAGTCGGCGCAGGGGGGCGTTTGTCTGCCACCAGCGGGGTCTGGACTAAGGGCTGCTTGCATGGGGGTGATGAAGAAATGAATAACTGTGTGGCATGCGAGGCGTTCCCACGACATCGAGGGGCTCACTACACGGCTCGCGACGTAACCACGTTGCTTTTTTCGCAGCGCGTACGCTCTCTGGGCCGCACCCGCTGGATGCCGCTGCCCGGTTGCTTCACTGCTGCAGGTCGGCAAATCCTGGTCTCAACCCATCTCTCTGAAGACCCTGACGCGCGAAGCGTGGGAGGAATTTGGCTACTGGAGGAGAAGGGACCGCTGATGGAGGACACGGGGCCACCGGAACCGGAACGTCCGGCGGCTTCCTTCGTCCCCTCATTACAGCAAACACCGATCCCTCCCAGGCCACCTGCCGCGGCCGAGGCAGAGGTGGCTGTCGCCGAGATTGAGCCGGAACCACCGGCGCCTGCATCTACTCCGGTTCCGAGCGAATCGGAACCAAAGACCGTTGCTGTTGGGACCGCTCCGGCTGAGCCGGAGCCGGAGAATCTGGTCGCGCTCCCCAAGGAGGAGGAACGACACATGGCACAAGGGACGAGAGGCTATCTCTCCTGGGCTATCAATGGCTTGGACGTAGACATCCGGGCGCTACCCGGCTCGGGCCCCAGCCCCAGCGTGGAACAGCTCAAGGCTGCACTCAAAAGCTTCCGCGCCGAAGACAGCGTCATGGCCCGCCTGACCGAAACCTTGACTGATAACGAGGCCTGGATCACCCTTTCTGCCCCGCCCGGCCAGCAGGGCAAGTTGCTGATCAGCACAGGGCAGATCGTGGACCTGTTGGTCCAAGGCGGCGTCTACGACGAAGTCCTGCTGGCGCACGTCTAGGCTTGGTGACCCGGCGCTGCAGAGATACTGGCCGTCGGGCGGCGACGCGACGGGCGGACACACAAGTCTGCCGGCCAGTGACGTCTTCCCAGATGCACCACTAGGCAGGTGTAGATGAAGCATGGGTGCGTCCGGTCACACGCCCCCGGTAAGCAAGCTGTTGGTGAGAAGCGAGCAGGACGGCGAACGAGAGATGCTCATCGAAGGCGATGAGTTCACTATCGGGCGCGATCCCGCCAATCACCTGTGCCTGGCTGGCGACCGCCTGGTTTCCCGCTTCCACGCTCGCCTCTTCCGGCAGGGCACCGACTGGATGGTTGCCGATGAAGGTAGCATGAACGGTACCTTCATCGCACGTACCCGGCTCCGGGAACCTGCTGTTCTCAACCCCGGAGTGAAGCTTCGCCTGGGTCGCAGCACCATCATTCTCATTCAGGAGACTGCGCCCGAGCCAGCCGCAGAACCTGAAGATCAGTTGGAGGCCACTCCCGAGTCAGAAGCTCTGGAGGACTTGCTTCAGGAAATCCCTGCGGAGGAAGCGATCCCTGCCGACACCGCCGCAGAAGCGCCGACTGCCGAGACTTCCGGCGAGGGCGAGCCGCAACTTGGGACCTCTCTCGAGGCTGAACTCGGGCCTCCACCCCTGGAGCCTGGCAGCGAGGTCCCCACCGAGGCGCCGCTGACTGCGCCCTCAGAACCGAAAACCGCAGAAGACGACCTCTTCGGGACCAGTTGGAGTCTAGATGAAGAAGAGACAGCCGAAGAACAGCTGGCTCCTGATACGGAGACTGGGGGGTCGGACGACATGATGGGATGTACGGTCTGCGAGGCCTTCCCCGACCATCGAGGCCAGCACTACAACTACCGCAATTTGAACATGCGCCTGCTGGGGATGCGTATGCGGCGTAAGGTTGCCGCAGAGGAAGAATGGGTCCCCATTCCCGACTGCGAGAGTGCGCGCGGCTATCCCATTCTCGTGGCCGTACGTCTCCCCAAGAACCCTGATGCCATCGGTGCTGGCGGACTGTGGTTCATCGAGCAGTCGCCGGAGTTTGAGGAGGTCGAGGCGGAACTGCGTACCGCCGACCAGCAGGCGGATCTGGAGGAGGTGGAGACCCAGGAGCAAGAGGCTCCGCCGGAATCTGCCGAGCCAGGCCCAGCGCTCGACGACACCCTGGCTGCCCTCCGCAAGGCCGCTGCTGAGCGTGCCGCCCAGACCCCCATCGAGGAGGAGGAACTCCAGGAAGAGCCTCAACTCTACGAGCAGGAGTTGGCCCCGGAGACCTCCGAGACGCTAACGACAGTGCCCGCGGCCGCACCCGAAGTCGAGGCCGGGCCAGAAGTGCCCGTCAGCGAACCCCCTGCCCAAGAGACCGTCGCAGCGGCGCAACCGCCTCTCCCCAGCGAGGCCGCCGAGCCCCTCGAGGAGCAGCCTCTGCCCGTAGAGGAGTCTCCACCTGCCGAGGAACCTCCGGTGGAGGCGCCGGCACCCGAAGAGCTTCCGGTGCAACAGGCCCCCTCTGTGGAGGCCCCGGATGCGACTCCCTCCGCCATCAGCATTCACACACCGGTGGAAAGAGCGCCGCTGACAATGGACGTCAAGGATTTTCTCGCGGTGACCTCCGAGAGCAATCTCCACCACAGCGGCGGTGTCTTCTGGACGAGTGACGGCCGGGGCGCTGACCTTCGACCCTTGTCTGCGCAACCAGCCGACGTTCCGAGTGTAGAGCAACTCCGCACGGCGCTTCACGGAGTCCAACCTCCGCGCGGCGTGGTAGTCGCCCTCTGTGAAACACTGGGGTGCGCGGACGCCACCATCACCCTCAGTGCCGAGCCGGGCCTCCAGGGAGCTCTCCTGGCGAGCGCAGGCAAGATCGTGGAGGCCCTGGTGGCTGCTGGCTTCTACCAGGCGGTGCTCATCGCGCCCTCGGAGCCAGATCGGGCGAATTCGGAATAGTGTCCCACCGCAGAAGGAGACCACCCTCACATGCCCATTGTCACCATCCAGGCCCGCGAAATCCCCACCGAGAAGAAACGCGAGCTGGTGGACAAGATCACCGCACTCGTCTCCGAGACCTATGGTCTGCCTGCAGAGACCATCACGGTCCTGATTCACGAGTTGCCCGGCGAAAATATCGGCGTCGCCGGCTGTCTGCTGGCCGATCGGCGCTGACTCCCGGGCTAGAAGCTGTTTCAAAACCCGGGTAGGACAGGCGTCCCGCCTGTCGCGAACTGCGGAAATCGCCTGTATACTCGGTTTCTGCCCAGGCCGCACCGGCGACACGCCGGTGCCACCGGGTTTCGAAACAGCTTCTAGTCCCCCGTCTTCTCCTTCAGCCATTCCACCAGTTCAGAGGCGCCCATACCTCCCACGTGCATCTCCACCTGTTCCCCGTCCCGTAGCAAGACCAGGGTCGGAATGGACATGATCCCCAACCGCTCGGCGGCTTCCCGGCAGTGCTCTACATCCGCGGCGTAGAACCCCACCGGCCCTGTGTACTCCGACGCCACCCGCTCCAGCGTGGGACGAAAAGCCCGGCAGTGCGGGCACCACTGGGAGTAGAACTCCACCAGGCGCCAGCCCTCACCTTTCACCTCGCGCTCACAACTATCATCGGCTAGTTCCACCAGCTTGCGCTCCTCGGTTGCCATCACTGCCTCCTGGGATCTGTTACTGCGGCGGCGGACCCCCGGCGTTGACCGGTGGTGGCGCCTTCTGCACGTAGGTGAAGCTCGGCGGCGCCTGGTTGTATCTGACCTGCAGATTCGCCATGACGTAGTAGTTGCCGCCCTCATGCCGAGGGGCCGCGAGTGCCTCCTCCCCACCGCACGGGTTCGGGCCCTCCCGGTCCGACTCGAAGAACAGCACTGTCGCCTCCGGCCGGTCAATGCTCTTGAGCGACTTGCCGCTCAGAGCTTCATTCATGGCGAATCCCGACACACCGGGAGACGCCAGGGGGCAGCGCACGGACCTCATCGCCTCCGCGCCGCCCAGCGCCTCGGCCAGGTCATCGCGCCAGGTCTCCGCCGAGGGCAGCGCGCCCTCGTGTTTGTCTGCGTACTGCCGGACAGCGCTCGCCAGCCGCCACAGAGCCCCCATGCACTGCTGGGCCTTCATCGTGTTCTGCGTTGCCTCCGGCATGGCCGCTAGGGTTGCCGGCAGGTCCATCAGCCACTTGCCCTCAATCTGCTTGAGCATGACCGTCAGCGGTTGCGCCGGCACCACGACCTTGGCAGTATCGCCAGTGATCTGCGTCTCCGGCGCACGCCCCGCTGCCACCAGCGCATAGGCCGCCAGGTAGCTGTACCACTGCCGAAGCTGGGTTTGCTCACTTCCCGGCGCCAGGAGTTCACCCAGGTTCCCGCCCCGGTACCTGCCTACCGCACTCCCGCGGAAATACTCCAGCAAGCGGCTGACCGTAGCTTCCGGGCTTGCTGGTTGAGCGGGAGCCTCCTCAGCCTTGGCGGCCAGACCTCCCAGTAGACAGAGCGCCGACAACGCGAGCCACCCTCGCACTGACAGAGACATCGCCATCCCTCCCTAGCGCGGCCTCCCGTCGCCTACCGGATGCCGTTCGCCGCTGCTGTTCCCGCCAGCACCCCATCAATCCACTGCTTGAGGGGCTCTTTGGCCAGGTAACCCACATGCTGGCCGGCCACCAGCCCGTTCTGGAAGATAATCATGGTGGGCACGCCACGGACATTGTAGGCACGTGCGCTCTCGGGGCTTCCGTCAACATCCAGGGACAAGAACGTGAGTTTGCCGGTATACTCCGGCGCCAGTTCCTTCAGTACCGGCTCTAGCGCCTTGCACGGAGGGCACCAGTCTGCGCCAAAGTCCACCAGCACCCAGCCTGTCGCCCGCGTTACCTTGTCCCCGAAAGTCTCGTCGGTGACTTCGCTGACTGTGCCCGGAGCCTCAGACGCCTGAGGTTGATCATCGCCCGGCTGCCCCGCTTGAACCATGCGCTCCAGCGCCGCCCGGGTCGCCTCGGGCAGGGCCTCGAGAGTAGCCTTCAAGTCCACCTTCCACTGGTCCTCCTGCTTCACCATCACCAGCTTGAGGGGCTCCGGGTCCACCGTCACACTCGCAGTGGCGCCCTCCTCGGACATTACTGCGGTGGGCGCTATCTGCAGCCCCAGCAGGCTCACGAACTGCAGCAACGCCAGCGTATTCGCCTCGGCGAAAGCTGCCGGCTCGGATGCCACCACTCTTCCCTCCAGTTCCTGGGCCGCCGTTCCCTCCGGGTTGAGCAGCGATTCGTGCATGGCCGCCAGCGCCTGCTGCGCCGCAGTCACGGCTTCATCCGCGTATGCCGGTGCCACTACCAGCCCCACCAACGTCCCCATCACTAATAGGGTCAGCGTTGACCACAGATGCTTCATGCTTGTGTCCTCCTTGTACGTTGGGACAGTTGTTCCGCCCCCCCCAGACTTGCCTGATAGACGCTCTACGCCCCAAAAAAGTGCGCAACTCTAAACCTCCTCTACCGATAATCTTCGTCATGTCTCGCCCCTCTTCGCCCTAATCCCTTTTCTGCAAAGGACGCGCCCCTGTTCCTGGCGAAAGAAAGGACACCACGCCACGGAAGGCGGAATCAATCATGGATGTAACCAGTGCGGTTATTGGAGCGCTAATCGGCATGGCCCTGGGCGCAGTACTCGCGTGGCTGATCGCCGACCGCAAGCGCCAGACCGACCTCAACCAGGTCGAGCAGGCCCGCGTGCGTGCCGAAACGCTCTTGGCCGAAGCCCAGAAGGACGTCGAGGAACAGACGGACCGCTTCAAGGCCGCGGCCCTGGAGGTCTTCCAGATGCTTAGCCCTACGCTTCTGGAACAGCACCGCGCCCAACTCGAAACGCTGATGACTAAGGCCGACGGCGACCTGACCAGCCTGGTGCAGCCGCTGCAGGAGGCCCTCAAGCGCTACGAGGACCAGATTCACGCTCTGGAGGAGGCGCGCCAGAAGGCGTACGGCTCCCTGAACCAGCAGCTCCAGGAACTCAATCGTGAAACCGATGCGCTGGTACGTACGCTGCGCGCGCCGCAGATGCGTGGGGCGTGGGGCGAGCTCACGCTCCGCCGGGTGGTGGAACTGGCCGGCCTCTCGGAGCACTACGACTTCCTGGAGCAGGCCACTGTCTCCGGCGAAGGGGGTAGCCAGCGCCCGGACCTACTGGTAACGCTCCCCGGCGAGCGCACCATCGTGGTGGATGCCAAGGCCCCCATGGATGCCTACTTCGAGGCCGCAGAGGCCACCGACGAGGCCGCCCACAAAGCCGCCCTCTCTCGTCACGCGAAGCAGGTCCGCCAGCATGTCCAGGCCTTGGCCAGTCGTGACTACACCCTCCCCTTTGGCGATAACCTCGACCTGGTCTGCCTGTTCCTGCCCGGCGAGTCCTTCTTCAGCGCCGCCATCGAGCAGGATCAAGAGCTGCTCAGCTGGGCCATGCAGCGCCGTGTACTGCTCTGCTCCCCGGCCAGCCTGGTCGCGCTCCTGCGCACCGTGGGGTTGTTCTGGCAGAAGCATGAGGTGGTGGAGAACGCTGACCAGATTGCCGAGGCCAGCCGCGAGCTCTTCAAGCGCATCAGTACCTTTGTCCAGCACTTCGCCCGCCTGGGTAAGAGCCTGAAGGCCGCCGAAGAGGCCTACAACGACGCCGTGGGCTCCTATCAGGGCCGCGTCTTGCCCGCGGGGCGGCGGGTCACGGAGCTCAAGGGCGCCCAGTTGCAGGCCGAGGCGGAGGAGTTGGAGAGCGTGGAGGTGGCGCTGCGCCCACTGCCCGACGTCGAGGAGGGTACTCACACCGATTCATGAGCTTCTCGCTCTTGACGACTGCCATCTGGCCGCCAAGGCGGTCCGTCTTGGCGGCCTCGCGGGTGAGGGCACCCCGGAATTGGCTTACTCCCACCCCCGCCTGATCTCCAGCATCCAGTCGTAGTTCTCCAGCGGCACGCCGGCGAAGATGCAGTTGCTCGTCGAGTAGACATATCCACCGCTGCTCACGCCCCCGTGCTTGAGACAGTAGCGCGCGCTCCGCTCGATCTGCTCGCGAGTCCCCGCCTGCACCCAGGCACAGTTGACGTTGCCGATTAGCGCCAGGCGGTCGCCGTAGCGCCGCTTGACCTCGGCCATATCCACCCCGGCCATGGGGTCCAGTGAGTGCAGAGCATCTGCTCCGGAAGCGACCAATTGATCAATAATCGGCATGATATCGCCATCAGTATGCTTGACCACAAAGGCCCCGGCCTCCTGTAGACTCCGCACCTGCTGCGTGAGGAAAGGCGTGACATACTTGGCGAACATGCGCGGCGAGAGAAAGGGGCCGTCGTTGAAACAGTAGTCGGCGCACATGAAGATAATCTCCGCGCCGGCCTGGATCAGCTCGCGCCCGCGCGCTACTTCGCTATCCACCCGCTCCTGCGCCTGTTGCAGCGCCTCTTCTTCATGCTCCGTCAGCCAGATGACGTGCTCGACCATATCCTGACCGCTGGGAATGCCATAGGTTCCGTCAATGAAGGCACTGAGCATGTAGGTGTCGCCGGCTAGCTCGCGCACATATCCGAAGCTCTGCGCCTGGTCCTCAAGGTTTAGCCAGTGCAGGCCGGTGATACAGGACCAGTCGAAGCGCTCCGCCACCTTAACCCACATCTCCGCATTGCGTTTCAGCAGGTCCTGCCGCCGACTGCCGGTGACACCTTCCAGGTTCGCAGCATACAAAGCCTTCTGTTCGATACCCGGCGTGATTGCGGAGAGCTGGAACTCCAGCTCCAGATGCGGCGGCAGGCCTTCTGGCTTCGCGCGTTGCAGGGCTTGGATAAGCGATTCTCTGGGCGTCAAGATCATCACCTGGGTCGAGAGATGTGGCTGCATTTCCGTGTTCTACATGTTATCACCTTCTGCGCCGTCTGCTGCGGGAACCTTGACGATGCTCCCCAATCGCCAGGCCTGCAAACCGCCCCGTTAGGGTCTGAGTCCTCTCCAGCTACTGCCTGCCTGCCCTCGTCTTCTCTTGCACTTGCCAGTTGCGCTCCGCCCTGCTAAGATAGGCATTCACGATGAGACCCTCCCTGCTAGAGCGAATCAAATCGGATGTGCTGGTCTGTGAGGGCGCCATGGGCTCGGAACTCGCGGCGCGGGGGGTCTCCTTCCGCAATACCGCCGAGCTGAATCTCACCCAGCCTGACGCCATCCTGGGCGTGCACCGCGACTACCAGGCAGCGGGAGCGCAGGTCTTCCAGACCAACACCTTCGCGGGCAACCTGCTCATGCTGGAGCGGGCTGGGCTGGCTGAGCAGGCGGCGGCCATCCAGACCGCCGCGGTCGGCCTCGCGCGCGAAGCTATCGGTCCTGAGGCACTACTAGCGCTGAACATCGGCCCCACCGGACATCTCCCGGAACCCTACGGCGACCTGCCGCACGCCCCGGCCGTGGCCTGCTTCCGCCAGCAACTGGAGGTCATGCTGCCGCTCGACGTGGACTTCGTCCTGCTGGAGACCTTCGAGGCGCTGGAGGAAGTGGAAGCCGCGCTGGAGGCGCTCCGTGAACTCCGTTGCCAGCTTCCAGTGGCGGCGACCATGTCCTTCTCCAACCCGCAGGGCGCGACCATGATGGGCGTCAACGGGCAACAGGCTGCTCATACTCTGGCTGCGCTGGGTGTTGACATCATCGGCGCTAACTGTGGAGACCAGGTAGGCCTGCGCGAGGCCTTGCGTCAGATGGCCGAGGTCACAGACCGACCGCTGATGGCTCAGCCCAATGCCGGCCAGCCTGAGCTGGTGGAGGGCCGGACTGCCTACCGGCAAAGTGCCGAGGACTTCGGCCGTTACGCCCAGGAGCTTCTGGAACTGGGTGTGCGAATCATTGGCGGCTGCTGTGGCACCCGGACCGCGCACATTCAACAACTGGCGCGCCTGGCAAGAGCAGGAGCCTAGAGACTATCACCTCGTGGCGAAAGTCACCAGGGTCATACCATATCTCACCTTAGGGGGTTACCATGTCAGACATTCTGTATACCAAGGCTCACTCCTGGGCCAGAACGGAAGGCGAAGAGCTCCTGATCGGCGTCACCCAGTATGCTGCGGAGCGTATGGGAGACATCATCTTCGTGGAGTTGCCTGACGTTGGAGCCGACCTGCAGGCCGGCCAGGTCTATGGCAGCATCGAGTCGGCTAAAGCCGTCGAGGACCTCGTTTCACCGGTCACTGGCCAGGTCGTCCGAGTAAACGAGGCCCTGTTGGACGCCCCCGAAACCATGAACGAAGACCCCAGTGGCGCCGGCTGGACCGTCGCCGTCGCGGCGACGAGCGCCGAGTTGGGCGAGACCATGGACGAGGCTGCCTACCAGACTTATCTCGCCAGCCTCGACTGAGTCTCTCCCGGCGACTCGCAGACCGGCCAGGACTTGTCTCCAGCAGGGCGGGGATCCGCACCCCGCCCGCTGCGTCGTTTGCTTGCGCCTTTTCGCAGCCGTATGCCCCCTGAGGAGACGGGGAGGGGGCGGTGTCTGCGCCGCCGGACCGGATCGTCATCAGGGGGTACTGCCGTGGGCTGTTCAACTCCTGTGCGCTGGCGCCTGCTGGAATCAGGCCACGCCGACGCTTACACCAACATGGCCGTGGACGAGGCCCTCCAGTGGGCCGTGGCCCAGCATTTGGCCCCGCCCACCCTCCGCCTGTACGGCTGGAAGCCCCCCGCCGTCTCGCTGGGCTACTTCCAGGAAGTGGAGGGCCAGGTGGACCGCGCCGAGATCGCCCGTCGTGGCTGGGGGCTGGTGCGCCGGCCTACAGGTGGCCGCGCCATCCTCCACCATCACGAGGTTACCTATGGCGTGGTCATCGCCGCTTCCTCTCTGGAACACGGGGACAGCGTCATGGCCTCCTATCGCGAGATTTCCCGCGGGCTGGAGTTGGGGCTCCGACGCCTCGGACTCTCGGCAGCGCTGGGAGAGACTCTCTCTGATCCCGCGCACCGTGACTCGGCCCGCGGACTTCCCGCAGTCTGTTTTGCCCAGGCCTCGCGCTGTGACCTGGTGGCCGAGGGGCGCAAGGTAGTCGGCTCAGCGCAGGTACGACGCGATGGAGTCATCCTGCAACACGGCTCCGTGCCTCTCACCCTTAGCCTGGAGGACCAGATCGCGGTCATGCCGGGACCGCGCGACCGTCCGGAGAGCCAGGAACGGCTAGCCCAGGCCGCCCGGGGCATCGGGGAACTCCTGGGCCGTCCACTGAGCTTCGCTGAACTGGGTCGCGCCCTGGTGCTGGGCTTCGCCGAGGCCTTCAACCTCGATTTCGAAACGGAGTCGCTCAGTTCAGCGGAGATCAGCAAAGCCGCGGACCTCCGCGAAACTAAGTACGCAACGGAAGCCTGGAACTTGACATCGCCTCGCCGGACGCGAGCTACAAGGTGAGTTGGTGAATTGAATGCCCCTGGCGGCTGTAGCCCTGGTGCTGGTCTCTGCGATCAGCCACGCCTACTGGAATCTGCTGGCCAAGCAGGCCCATGACAAGCTGGTCTTCACCTGGCTGATCTACTTCACCGGGGGCTTCGTCATGCTCCCCCTGGCCATCTGGGGCCTGCTCACCGAGCCGGTGGACCCCAGGATGTGGCTGTGTACCCTCGGCACTTCGCTCAGCTTCTGTGTCTATGGCGTCTCTCTGGCCCGTGCCTACGGCCGGGGCGACATGTCCATCGTCTACCCCCTGGTACGCGGCACGGGGCCAGTGATGACCGTGCTGTTTGCCCACCTCTTCCTGGGTGAGCGACTCAATCTGTTCGGTTATATGGGAATCCTGTTCATTGTGAGTGGAGCAGTGGGTCTGACCTGGCCCCGTTATGATCCTCACTCCGAGGTGGACCGCGCCACCTTCCGCCGACGGCAGCTCGCCGTTCTCGCCCCGGCCCTGGTCACCGGCACCATGATCGCGGTGTTCTCGGTGATTGACAAGGTGGGAGTCACCCTGGCCAGCCCCCTGTTCTATAACTGCACCACCTTCTGGGGCACGGCCTTCGTGCTCGCGCCCCTGGTTCTGCAACGCCGCAGCAGGACCGCGGTCCTCAAGGTGTGGCGAACCAGCCAGCGCGCGCTGTGGATGACCGGCGCGCTTAACGTCCTCGGCTATTTGCTGGTGCTCTATGCCTTCCGCCTGGCTCCAGCCAGCTATGTGATTGCCCTGCGCTCCACGTCGGTGCTCTTCGCGGTCGCGCTGGGAACCCACGTCCTGCGCGAGGGCTGTGGCTGGCAGCGCGTGGCCCTCGGCGCCCTGATCGTCGTGGGCCTGGGGCTGGTCTCTGTGGCCGGCTAGAGACCTTAGCACCTCACCTCAGAGGATTTTCCACCGCTCGCGGTGAAAGAGGTACCAACTTCTGTGAGACGAGGCAAGGAGGGTCCCTGGTTTGGATGAACCTGTGGCCTTGCAGGTTGTCATTGTGCGCCTGCTCATCGCGATTGCGTTGGGGGCGCTACTGGGGCTCGAGCGTGAGCGGCGGGAGCGTCCTGCTGGGTTGCGCACACACATCTTGGTCACCGTCACCGCCTGCCTGGGCATGATCGCCGCGGCCGGCACTATGGATCCCAACAACTTGGGTCGAGTCGCCCAGGGGGTGCTCACCGGTATCGGCTTCCTGGGAGCTGGCACCATCTTGCGCTCCAGCGCGGGCGTCCGCGGGCTGACCACCGCAGCCAGCATCTGGGCCGCCTCCGCCATCGGCGTGGCGACTGGCGCCGGCGCCTATGCCGCAGCCCTGGCAGGCACCGGCACGGTGTTCATCACCCTGACTCTCCTGCGCACCCTGGAAGGACGCATACATCGAGAGCCGGGCGTCATCTACATTGAGTTGGAGCTTATCCCGGACGCCCGCTTCCCCGGCGGGATCCAGGATTACCTGCAGAACAACGGCCTGCGCCTGCTCCGGCTGGACATGGACGTGGAGGAGAGCCGCTGGCGTCTGGAGGCAGACCCGGGCACCCGGCTCTCCGTCTCCGCCGCCTTGGCCCTCGTCCGCTCAGTGCCGGGAGTGGAAAGCGCCAGGCAGATCCCGGCTAGCGCCATGCCCTGGCGGCGCGCTCGCTAGGCTTTGCCGGCTGGCCTCGGATTGAGAGGGAGGCAGATTTCATGCACATCAGACTGGCCTGGACTCTTGCACTGCTCGCGCTGTTGGCGCCGGCTCTGTCGGCCGCTGTCAGTGACGGCCCGGTGGTCAGCGTACCCGCCCTCACCCAGCCCCCGACCATGGATGGGCGGGTGGAAGCGCGTGAGTGGGCCCGCGCCGCCGTGTTGTCCGATTTCGTCACCCTGGGCGGAGCCCGGCTACCGATGTTGCGCACCCAGGTCTTTCTGGCCTACGATGCCATCAATCTCTACCTGGGGGCCATCTGCTATGACCCCTCCGGACCAATCCAGGCCGAGGTCCTCCAGCGCGACGGACCCGTCTTCACCGACGACTACCTGGACCTGTACATTGACACCGTCGGACAGCGCAAGAGCAGTGAGACTGCCCGCTTGACCATCAACGCCGCCGGCACCCAGTATGACGCTCTTGGCAACGACGTCAGCCAGGACTTCAAGTGGGCCGCCCTCACCGCTCGCGGCTCCGGGACCTGGAGCCTGGAGATGGCCCTCCCCTTCGCCCGGGGCATTGGCCCCAAGGTGGGCGACAGTTGGCTGATCAATGTCGCCCGCCACGTGGCCCGCACCGGCGAGATCTCCTCCTGGTCCCCGGTGAACCGGAACCTTGGCGAGATGGACCGGTTGGGCACCCTGCTCTTCTCCGGCCCGCCCTTCCGGGTGGCCGTTGCGGACCTGGGCAGCCTCTGGTTCGGCGATGGCACCGCGCATTTTGAGGTCCAGCGCCTGGCCGGTAGTCCCGGTTCGGATACCTCCCCGCCAGAAAAGCTCAACGCCCGCGTAGAGGGCCGCCGGAGTGCGGACCGTTTCTTCAACGCGGTCAAGCTTCACATCGGTGAGAAACCACTGGCCGTGGAGGCCCCCTATCACGTGGCCAGCGAGGGCAGCACGGTCATCTTCTCCCTGACCGACCCCCGGGGGCAGGTCGCCTGGCGCTCGGCCCCGTACCCCCTTGCCGCTGCTCCGGTAGCCCCCGCGCTGCATAAGCTGGAGGGAACTCTCTGTGCCGCGCTGCTGGCCTGGAGTGCCCTTCCTGAGGGGCCGCGCAAGACTGAGGCATGGGAGAACCTATCGGAACTCATGACCGCCTGGCAGGACCTCAGTCAGAAGACCGCCCGGCGTGATACGCTCAGCTACGAGCAGTACGCCGGCCTGCTGACCCAAACCAACTTGCTGCAACACACTGCGGAGAGCTTCCAGGCGCAGTTAGCGCCATAGAAGAGCCCGCTTTCGAACACGGTGATCCTGGGAGAAGCCTCATGCCCTTGGCCCTGGTTGGCGGAACCGGACTCGATACCTTGCCTGGCGACTGGCAGCCCCTGACCGCCGACACGCCCTTCGGCTCTGTCAATGCGTTTTCGGGCCTCCTGGGAGGCCGTGACACCATCTTCCTCCCCCGGCATGGACCTGAGCACGCCCTGCCCCCCCACCGTATCAATTATCGCGCCAATGCCCTGGCTCTACAGCTCCTGGGCTGTGATCGCGTCCTCGCCCTCACCGCGGTGGGCGGGATTGACCCCGGGATGCCCCCGGGCAGCCGGGTGGTTATCGACCAGTTTATCGATTTCACGAAGGGCCGCCCGGCAACTTTTTACGAGGGGGGCGAAGAAGGTGTGATCCACGTTGACCTGACCGAGCCCTACTGCCCGGAGCTGCGGCAGTCCCTGCAGGCTGCTGCGGCCCAGCTCTCGCTGCCGCCCCTGCCCGAAGTAGTCTACGTATGCACGGAGGGCCCGCGCTTTGAGACCCCCGCTGAGATCCGCATGTTTGCCCAGCTCGGCGGCCAGGTGGTGGGCATGACCGGTGTGCCCGAGGTGGTCTTCGCCCGCGAGGCCGGCCTGTGCTATGCGGGGTTGAGCGTCGTCACCAACTTCGCCGCCGGCCTCCGCCCCCAACCGCTGACCGTTACTGAAATGACGGACCTGATGGACGGATTGCGCGGGTCTCTTCTGGAGCTACTGGCCACCACCGCCGGAAGCCTCGCCGACCCCAACCCCTGCACCTGCGGGAAGCCGGCATGAGCGCGCGCGGGTTGCATGACTTTGCCGGCTACATCTTCGACCTCGACGGCACAGTCTACCTGGGCGAACACCTGCTCCCCGGCGCCGAGGAGGCCCTGGCCTCGCTCCGCGCCGCTGGCAAGCACGTGGCCTTCATCTCTAACAATCCCCTTGGCCGCGCCTCGGAATATGTCGCCAAGCTCAACGACCTGGGCGTACACGCTTCTCCGGAGGAGGTCATCAACTCCGCGGGAGCCTTGCGGTTATCCCTCAGTGAGAAGCGCCCCGGAGCCCATGTGTTCCTAATTGGTGAGGAGCCTGTGCGCGAAGAGCTCACCGCCGGAGGCTTCGTCCTCACCGATTCCCCCCAAGAGGCCGAGGTGGTTGTTGTTTCCTGGGACCGGCAGGTGACCTACGCACAACTCAACCAGGCCTTCGCGGCCCTCCGCCGCGGCGCGTACTTCGTCGCCACCCATCCCGACGTGACCTGCCCCCTGCCCGGCGGCTCCGAATGGCTCGACGCGGGGGCCTTCATTGCGCTATTCGAGGCCGCCATTGGGCGAAAGGTCGACGCGATCGCCGGCAAACCCTCGCCGTTGATGCTCGAGGTCATCCTCCACCAATGGGGCCTCCCGCCGTCGGAGTGCCTCCTGGTAGGTGATCGCCTGGAGACGGATATCGCCCTGGGTCGCCGCGCCGGCGTCGCCACCGCCCTGGTCCTGACCGGCGTCACCAGCCCCGATCAGGCGACGGCGCACCCCCGGCAGCCAGACTTCATTCTGCAGAGCATCGCGGAACTGGCCTGAACCTTCCTCCCCCCCTCCGGCGTCCCTAGGATCGCCCCTGCCTTGCGGGCAATCTTTTGAGGAGGTGCTGCCATGTCCCATCACGTGCACAAGGTGAAGGCTTTCATGCTGTCCTTGGAGGATCGCCCCGGAGCCGGGGCCCAGGTCACCGCCGATCTCAAGAATCATGGCCTCAGCCTGCGAGCCTTCTGGGGTTGGGCAGAAGAGGGCGGGATTGCGAAGGTAATCTTCATCCCCGAGGACCCGGACCAGGTTGCCAGTTGTGGCTGTGACACCTGCTGCGCCGCCGAGCCCATGTCTGTGCTCTGGCTAGAAGACGTGGATAAGCCGGGAGCCCTCGACGAAAACCTACAGGCGATCGCCGTGGCAGCAATTAACCTGGAGGCTGCACTGGCCTTGGGTACCGGCGGCCGCTACGCCGGGGTCCTCGTCTTCAAGCAGGAGGAAGACCTGGACAAGGCTCTGGCTGCCCTGGGCGAGTGCTGTGCCTAGCAGCGGCAGTATCTGTTAGCAGGCCATCCCCGGGCCCCGGTACTCCGGCCGGCCCAACTGGCAGCCAAAGGGCTCTTCGAAGGGCCGGAAGGGCACCATGTCCGCGATCTCCTGGACTCGGTCGAGTAGCTCCGTGGGCAGCGGCCCCTTTTCGGCGGCAGCCACTCCGAGCTTCACTTCCTCCACCGAGCGTGCGCCGATGAGCATGGTGGAGATCTCCGGATTGGAGAGCACAAACCGCTGAGCCAGCTCCGGCAGCGGCATCCCGATCTCATCCACCAGCGCGTAGAGCGCCTGGAACTGGCGCCGGCGCGGCAGGCTCAGCCAGGGCGCGCCGTGGTTGATCTCCTCGTCAAAGCGGCGGGAGAGCCAGCCCTGCTGGAGCGGGGAGCCGACGATCAGACCCATGTTGTTGCGCTTGGCGGCCGGGAAGACCTCCCACCGGGCCTCCTGCCAGAGCATCGAGTAGTTGAAAGCCGTCAACACCACGTCGTACTCGCCGGTGTCCATGATATTGGGCATGATGTACGGTGTGGTTCCGCCCAGACCGGTGAAACGGATCACCCCCTCCTGCTTCAACTCGGCGAGGAGTTCCGTCACCGGTCCGTAGAAGTGGTCCCAGTCCGTCCACCAGTCATACTGCTCGGGACGGTCCGGCTCGTGGATCATCAGGATCTCGATGTGGTCGCGCTTGAGCAGGCGCAGGCTCTCCTCCACTGAGGCCCGCAGCGCCGCCTTGTCGCGGGGATCAAAGGGCTGTGGCCGCGCGCCGAGCTTGGTGGAGAGGAAGTAGTCCGCCGTAACTCCCTCCAGGGCCTCCCCCAGCACCTCCTCACTGTTGCCATAGCCCGCCGCGGTATCCACATAGTTGAGTCCGGCCTCTTGGAAGGCGTACCGCACCGCAGCAATCCCCTGCGCTCGTTCCGCCGTGATGAAGGCTCCCCCCATGGAGACTTCGCTGACCGCCAAACCGGTCCGACCTAGCATCCGCTGGTTCATTTGCCTCTGCTCTCCTTGCGATCGAGTACGGGCAGTTGCCGCCGCCTCCACTCCCACCACGTCTGGACTATGTTCGCCGGGGACTCCGGCCTTCCTTTGCCGACACGGTATTCGTTGACACATTGCAGCGGGCTGCCTATAATTCTCCCGATGGTCCGTATCCCAGGCACTGGCATCTTGGCCTTGGCACTGGCGGTGGCGCTCCCGGCCAGTGTCACTGCCGCCCCTGCGACCGATTACGCTTCCGCCCTGGTTCCGGCCCTGGGCGCGTATCTGGGTGCCTACATTCAGCTGGATCCGGTTGCCAAGGGCGACCTCAAGGCCTTTGAGGACCTGACCGGCCGCCGGCATGCCGTCTACCTCCGCTACGTGGGCTACGGCGAGCCCTTCCCCTATCGCTGGGTGCAGGAGGTGGTGGCGCGCGGCGCCCTTCCCCAGATCGCTTGGGAGCCCAATAACGGGCTCAACGAAGTCCACGACGATGCCTACCTGCGCGGGTGGGCGGAAGCAGCGGCTCACTCCGGCACGCCTATCCTGCTGCGTTACGCCTCCGAGATGAACGGGGACTGGATGCCCTATTCCGGCAACCCTGATGAGTACATCCGCAAGTGGAAGCTGGTCACCACGGTCATGCGCGAAGTCGCGCCCAACGTGATCATGATCTGGTGCCCCTTTGGTCTCCCACGTAGCACCATACCGCTCTACTACCCCGGCGACGACTTCGTGGACTGGGTGGGGATCAACATCTATGCGGTGGTATATAACAATGGTGACCCCGGCCAGCCGGCCACGGAATCGCAGTTTGACCAACTCAAATTCGTCTACGATCTCTATGCCGACCGCAAGCCCATTGCCATCTGCGAGTACGCAGCCACGCACTACTGCGTCGCCGCCAAGCAGCAGGTGCGCGAATTCGCCGTGCGCAGCATGAAGGAACTATACGCCGCGTTGCCCACCCGTTTCCCCCGCGTGGTGCTGATCAGCTGGTTCTCGGTGAACGCGGCCAGCGATCGCCTCGCTAATAATGAATACGCCGTGACCACTGATCCGCTGGTGCTGGCGACCTACCGCGAACTCATCGCCTCGCCTTATTTTCTCAGCGCTCCGGTGCGCCGCCCCCCCACAGCCCCAGGTGTACCACCAGACACCGCTGAAGACCCTCCCGTGATCGCCCCGCCAATCGCGGCCCCCCCGGCGCCCGACCAGTTAGTGGTGCCCGAGCATCCCTTCCCCCTGGAGGGCCAAGCGGTCCCCGGACCGCGTGAGATGGGAGTCAGCCTCTACGGCGCTTCCCCCCGCGCCGCCGCAGGCAAGGTCACCCTGGCCGCCACCTTGGGTTCCGAACTCAAGGTGGACACCGTGACCTTCTACCTTGACGGCCGAATCCACTGCATCACCAATTTCAAGCCCTACACCTGGAACTGGAAGATTCAGGAGGAGCCAGGAGAGCACGTCATCAAGGTGGTTGCGACCGCGCCCAACGGGGTGGAGGTGGCTACCGCCGAGGTCTCGGTCATCGTCGCCGACTCCTCGTAGGGGCGACCTCTGTCCGCCTGCAGGCCATTCCCGCACGGTGGCTGGGCTTTGACCTTCCCTCCAGCAAGCACCTCAGACCAGAGAGACAGAGACTGTGGGATGGCACCCCTATTGGAAGTTAGTTCTCGAGGGCCGCTAACTCCTGGGGGGCGCCGAGAGGACCGGGGGCAGGTTTGGCTTGGATGCCGCCTGATCCGAAGGCTTGTAGAAGGCCACATAGCCTCCTAGAATCTCCGAAGTCCCCAGCTTCCCGGAGAGGTTCGAGAGGAGGACCAGCTTATCGTTCTGCCGCACCGCCACCCCAATGTGCTGGCTATGGTTCGTGCCGTAGGTGAAGGGCCAGACCAGGATGTCTCCGGGCCGCGGCAGGCCATCCTCGCGGGCCACGTACCCCCGCGCCGGTAGCTGTATCGCCCACTGGTAGGCATCACCCAGGCCCCAGCCCAGCGCCTCGCGCAGGGTCCGCGCGCAGTAACCGGGGTCATGCCCCACCTCCCCGCGCATCATTTTCTCCACCGCTCTGGAGATTTCGCTGTCGCGCGGGTAGCTCAGAACGATCTTCTGATCATAGATGGCGGTGGTCATGCCCTGGATGAAACTCGTCTGCCAGTCATGCAGGGCGGTGAGTCGTTGTTGCGCCACCGGGTCGGAGCAGACTGCCGGACCAAAGCGCGGGGCAGGCGGCACCAGGGCCAGTCTTCCTGCCAGCGGGGTGGTCGCGTCCACAGGCTCCCGGCTGGCCGGGCTGCTGGTCACCAACAGCGTGGGGACCAGTCCGAAGAACCTCTCCGGCAGACTGGCCATCCGTGGCAGTCGTTCCGGTCCCGGCAGTAGTTCCACTTCCTCCAGCGTCTTGGCCGGCGGGGTGGCATATGCCCAATTGAACAGCAGGGCGTCACTGTCAGTGGTGTTCTCCGGAAGCGTAATCTGCAGGTCCACTTCTGCCCGCTCGTCGCCCGGCCAGTAGCGCTTGCTGAGCACCCAGCCCACGTACGTCGTGTCTCCCAACGCCGGGAAACGCACCGTTACTGGAGTCTGCGGCTCCAGCGCCGCGGCCAGTTGCCGCGTGGTCAACGCCCTGACCCGCGACCAGGCGCTATTGCTGATCCGCAGGAGCGGCGTGCCCTTCTTAACTACCGTACCGGGGGTCTGCAGTGGCTCCATGACCAGCCCGTTGGTGGGAGCAAAGATGTCCGTCCACCGCGGAGCGGCGAGGAACTGAAGCTGCATCGGCGCCGGTGGAACCTGGGGCCTCAGGAGCTGAGTCTGCCGCGAGTTCCGGCTGCTCGTGGGAGCGGTGGTCTGGGGTCGAGCCGGCGCTGCCGGTCTGGAGCTTGTCTGCTGAGCCGCTTCCAGATCATGCTGCGCCTTGCGCACCTCCGCTTGCGCCTGGGCTCGTTTCTCGGCGAATCGCGCCAGCTCCTCCGGGTCCAGCACGCCGCTTTCATGTAGCTGCTTGCGCGCTGCCAGCTCCTCCTCAATCTCCGTCAGTTCCTTCTGCGCGCGGGTCAGAGCTTTCTGCAGAGAAGCGATCTGGAGAGATGCCGGTGGCTCTACCCGCTGCAAGCCAATTTGCGGCCCCTCGCTTGTTTCAGCCTCCCGTGGTGTGAGCGCGGGCGCCGCTGGCGCCGTTTCCGGAGCCGGTTGCGGTGCTGGCGTCACCGGAACCCGCACGGCCTGGGCCGCTACGGTCGGCGAGGGGAAGGCCCGCAGGGGGGGCGAGGCAATCACCAGGAAAGGCTGCGCATTGAACTGCCCCGCTGCTGCTCGCGCAGCGGCCAGGTCATTAATCAGCTTGGCGTCATAGAGACGAATGAGCGGCTGCCCAACCCGGAAGAAGCCCGTCCACGGATAGAGATACTCTACAATTCCGTCCTCGGGAGCGGTCAGCACATAGGAAGCGCCGTAGGTGGCGTCCATCACGAACAGCCCGGCGGCCTCCGGGGTCGGGCCGGCCTTGATTACAGCCAGCGGCGTCCACGTCAGGCTCTCGAGAGAAGAGGCGGTGAGCGGCAGCGGGCCGGTCAGGGGACGTGACGGCAGAGCCGCCCACGCCTGACCAAGCGCCGCCAGCACCAGACACAGGACTAGGCAGAACTCAGTGGCACGCTTCAATACCCATCTTCTCCTGCCCCCTCGGCGACGGGGCTTCAACCTGAACTGTAGTCGCCAATCCACGGCGGATTATACCACAAGCCCCGCGAAACTCCAACCGGCTTGCCTCATTTCATACCCGGTGATACAATAGACGCACGGCGCACCGATTAAGTGCGCCGCTTCGCGCGAAAGGATGTTCTTTCTGTGTCTGAGGCACTCCCCCCGCTGAATTCCGGTGACCTGGTACTGTGCGATTTTGACGGCACTATCGCCCTGTCCGATACCGGGGTAGAGGTAATCACGCGGCTGGACCTGACCGCCGCCTGGGACCTGGAGTACCAGTGGCGACGTGGCGAGATCGGCTCGCAGGCCTGTCTGGCCGCACAGTGGGCGCTGGTTCAGCTCCCACGCGAGCGCTTGGAGGCGCTGCTGGATGGACTACCTCTCGACGAGAGCTTCCCAGCCTTTGTAGACCTGTGCCGCAGTCGCGAGGTCCCCCTCGCCGTGCTCAGCGATGGCCTCGACCTGTACCTGTATCGGATGCTGGCGCGCCTGGGCCTGCGCGGGTGCCCAGGGGAAATTCCTCTCCCCCTGGCCAACGGCTGCCTGCCCGTCTTCGTGAACCATGGGGAATGGACTCCGCAGGGGGTCCGCGTTGAATTCCCGAGGAGCAGCGCGAACTGCTCGGACTGCGGCAACTGCAAGACCGAGGAGCTTCTGGCGCTACGCCCCGGCTACCAGCGGGTGATCTACGTCGGCGACGGCTACTCTGACATGTGCGCCGCGCGACACGCCGACCTGCTCTTCGCCAAGTCCCACCTGGCCGAGTTCTGCCGTCGCGAAGCCTTGCCCTTCCAGGAATTCGCCACCTTTGCCGACCTGGTCGAAATCCTGGACTAGCCCACGCCTCCGCCCTGGGACTCCCTCAGGACCCCTAACCGCCACCCAGCCGCTTGAGCGCGTCTTGCCCCATTTGCTTGCGCCGCGCATCCCCGGTGGAGCCGACCACCTGCTGGAACTCCGCGATCGCTTCCTGCTTCTTGCCCTGCATGGCTAGTACCCAGGCCAGGCCCCAGTGGGCATCCTCATTGTTGGGGTCCGTCTGCAGCGCTTCCCGGAACTTCGCCGCGGCCTCGTCCATCTTCCCGGCGCCCTTCGCCACCATCCCGGCCTTCACCGCGGCCTGGGGGTCACCACCCGGCGGGGCTCCCCCCGGAGCTCCCGGAGGTCCACCCGGTCCACCCGGAGGTCCTCCCGCAGCCCCCGGCGCGCCCGGAGGTCCACCTGGCGCCCCCGGAGGCCCGCCTGGTCCTCCCGGAGGTCCACCCGGACCCTCCGGAGGTCCACCGGCAGCTCCCGGAGGCCCGCCAGGAGCACCGTCCGGCGCTCCACCTGGAGGGCCGCCCGGACCCGTAGCCGGCATGCCGATGTCAGCTTCCTGCTGCTTCTTGCCACATCCGGCAGCCAACAGCGTGCCCAGCAGAGCGAGAAGTACTACCGCGACCAGCAATTGCCGAAAGGACATGCGCACCCACTCCCATCGCTTCTGTTTGTTCGGCACCCATCACGTCTCACAATTCGTTGTCCCGCCCCGCACACCTTCTTCCACTCGGGCTGACCTCAGCCCCTGCGCCTCCGCCACGATCTCCGCCACATGTTTTACCACTGCCCCACTGCCGCTCATCCGCAAGCCGTGACGAAGCTGCAAGAGGCAAGCCGGGCACGCCGTCGCTACTATCTCCGCGCCCGTGCTCTCGATGTTTGCCACCTTGCGCTGGAGAATCGCCTCCGAGCGCTGGGGGTGTGCAAGGTTGTATGTCCCCGCCCCCCCACAGCACCAGTTGGCCTCCGGCAGCTCCACCAGCTTCGCCCCCGCCGCCTCCCGCAAGAGCCGCCGCGGCTCCTCCGTCACCCCCTGCCCCCNNTGTATAAGAGACAGCGTCACCCCCTGCCCCCGCCCCAGGTGACAGGGGTCGTGGTAGGTAACGACCCCGGCCGGTGGGTTCACTGGTTCAGGTAGAGGCAGCGTCGCCAGTAGCTCGGTGAAATCTCGCACCTGTTCTCCCAGCGCTTCCGCCTGCCGGGCCAGATCAGGTTCCTCCGCCAGCAGTTCGGGGTACCGCTTCAGAAACCGCCCACAGGAGCCGCACTCGGTAACCAAAAAGTCCGCGCCCAGGCCCCCCAGCAGCTCCAGGTTCCGCCGGGCCAATTCCCGCGCCGACACCAGATCGCCGTACGAGTACGGTGGCAAGCCACAGCAGACATGCGGACAGACCACTACCTCGCAGCCGGCCCGCGCCAGCAGTCGCATCGCTGCCGCTCCCGGCTCCGGCAACTGGTAGTTGGTCCCGCAACCGATGAAGTACACCACACGCGGTCCCACCGTCAGAGCCCGGGGATCCCGGGGCAGAACCCACGTCCCGGATCGTCCCTCGGGATGAAAGCCAATCTCACGCAGCCGGTCGCGCAAAAACTCGCGCGGCGCCGGCTCCACCAGCTCCTCGGCCAGCTCTAGCGTCGGGCTCAACCGCCTCAGCAGGCGCACCATGCCCGTGCGTCTCCCGACGCCTGCCAGCCGCATGATGGCGGTCAAACGCTCAGGCCGTAAGAGGAAATGGCGGGTCAACAGGCGCACGCCCTTGGGGGGGCCACCGGGCATTCCGGCCCGGGCTCGCACCATCAACTCGTCGGTATGGATCGCGCTGAAGCAGGCCTCGGTGCAAGCGCCACACAGCAGGCACCCACTCACCGCCTCCCCCAGCTCCTGTACCAGTCCCGAGTCTGGACGCTGGTTCTCCTGGCTGAGCGCCAACTCACCGTCCCGCAAGGCCTGAAGCAACACCAATCGCCCGCGAGCCGCCTGGCCCTCGGAAAACTCAACGTTATAGGTGGGACAAGTACTCAGGCAGTAGCCGCACTTGTTACACCTGACCAGCTCTTGTTCCATCAGTTCGTCGTCGGTCATGGGCCAGGCAGAATCCCTCTCGGGTCAAATAGCTCTTTGAGCCTCCGGCTGAACTCCTCTGCGCCCGGAGGCGGCGGCGCCAGTCTCTCTCTCCTCCCAGCGGCCACCAGCGTCCAAAGCTCTTCCTCCGCGGGCTGAGGTTCCGCTCCGGTCTCCGAGGCGAGAGCCGCCACCGTCTCCTCCAGCGCCTCCACTTCACTCTCCATCCCTTGCAGGGCTACCAGCAAGCCTTCCCCCTGCGGCTCCACCGCCGCCGGCCGGGTCCCGTTGGCTTGCAGTCGTACACGAAAAGTCTCCAGGTCACCGCCGGTCACCCGTACAGTCTGCCGGCGCTCGGGCAGCGGCAGCGTGCGCAGCGTCAGCTCCAGCAGCGCCCCCAGTGTCCCCCGCGACCCCACCATCAGCCGCTCCACAGCGTAGCCTGCAACGTTCTTTACACAAGGCAGACCGAAGCGCAACACTTCCCCGGAGGGCAGCGCAAATTTCACCCCGGTGACCAGGTCCTGCAACCTGCCATAGCGCGCAGCCAACGGACCGCTCATCCCTCCGGCTAGGATGCCGCCAATCGTGGCCTCTGCTCCCCCTGGCGGAATCACCGGCCACCATTGGCCCGCCTCCGCCAGCGCCTGCTGCAGTTCTCCCAGGCGCATTCCCGCCTGCACGGTCACGGTTAGATTGGCAGCCTCCAGATGCAGCAGACGTCCCAGGCTAAGCGTGCACAGGACCTCGCGTTCTGGCTCCGCCTGTCCCGTCGGAAGAGGGGACCGGAGGTCGAGCCCGATCCCCGCCCCCATGATTCGCACCGGCCGTCCGTCGCGGTTTGCCAGCGCGAGAAACTTGGAGACTGCCTCATAGTCGCGCGGTCGCCAGCGCCCCTGCTCGTCCCGAACCGTAATCTCCGGCGCCACCTGCTCGAAAGTCCCCTCCGGAACCGCTGGCCTCTCGGCCTCTTCCGGAGTCTCGTCGGGCAAGAGCTTGCCAGGATTCATCAACCCTCTCGGGTCGAAGGCCCGCTTGATCCCGGCCATCAGCGCCAGTTCCCCCGGCCCAAACACCAGGTTCATGAAATGCCGCTTTTCACTGCCCACGCCGTGCTCGCCCGTCATGGCCCCCCCCAGGGACAGAGCCGCCCGCACAATCTCCTCCTGCGCCCTCCGGACGCGTGCCAGTTGCTCCGTGTCACGAGGGTTGAACACAATCTGCGGGTGTAGATTGCCGTCGCCGGCGTGCAGCAAGACTCCGATAATCAGCTCCTGCCGCCGGCCTATTTCTGTCACCTGCCGCACCATCTCGGGCAGGACCTCGCGCGGCACTACCACGTCGGTCGAAAGCTTTCCTGGCGCCAGATTGGCAACTGCCGCGGCTGCCCCCTTGCGTCCCCGCCACAGCACGGCCCGCTCCTCCCGCGAGTAAGCTGAACGGAAATCCCGTGCGTGGTGTTCGTTACAGAGCCCCTCGATGGCCGCCATCTGCGGGGTGATCGCCGCCGGAGGTCCGTCTACCTCCACCAGCAGCACCGCCGCTGCGTCCAGGGGATAGCCAGCCTGCACATGCTGCTCCACCGCCGCCATCAGAGGCTGGTCCAGCATCTCCAGCGCGGCGGGCACAATGCCGGCTGCGATGATCCCCGAAACTGTCTCCGAGGCCTCCTCCAGAGAGTCAAAGACCGCCAGCGCCGTACCCAGAGCCTCGGGCAGCGGCAGAAGCCGACAGGCGATCTCGGTGGCAATCCCCAGCGTGCCCTCGCCGCCGACAACCAGCCCCAACAGATTGTACCCGCCGGTCTCCAGCGCCCGGCTTCCCAGCCGCACCCGCTCACCGGTAGCAGTGACCATCTCCACACCCAGGATATGATGCGAGGTCACCCCGTACTTCAGGCAATGCGGCCCACCCGCATTGTGCCCCAGATTCCCCCCGAGGGTGCTGACCAGTTGGCTGGCGGGATCAGGAGCGTAGAAGTAGCCCTGCGGCTCCAGCGCGTTCTGCAGGTTCAGGTTGACCACACCCGGCTGAACCACCGCCACTTGCGCCCCAGGGTCAATCTCGAGTATGCGGTTCATCCGGGCCAGGCTGAGCACGACCGAACCGGGGGAGGGGATGGCGCCGCCCGAAAGACTGGTCCCCGCTCCCCGAGGCACGAGGGGCACGCCCTCGCGCGCGCACACCCCCACCACCCTCGCCACCTCCTCGGCATTCTCCGGCAGGGCCACCGCCAGGGGTAGCTCCATCTCAAAGGCGGCATCATACTTGTAGAGTTGCTCGGCGAGGGGACCGGTGAGAAGACGTCGCGGTCCGAGAAGTTCGCGTAGCTCTCGCAGGGCGGGGAACTGGATTATCTCTCGTTGTGCCTTCATGGGGACGTGCAGCGGGATTGGGAGGTCCCGCCCTTGCGCTGCCGGAGCCCTGCCTCTGGCCTTCAGATTCTGACCTTTTCCCTACTGCCCGGGCTGCTTGTAGTCTCCGAGGCGCTTGATATCCGCGACGTTCATCAAGCTCATCAGCTTGCGCTGCGCCGCCTCCTGAGTGAGCTGTTCGCGCAAGTCGGCTTCCACCTGCTCAAAGGGTGGCCGCCCCTGCGCGCGATACGCCTCGCGGCGCAGCATTGCCCAGTGACCGCCGTACTCCAGCACCTGGCTCAGATCTCCGTCACGCTGCAGGTTGGCCACGATGTCGTCCTTCAGCTTGGCCTTCGGCACCCACCCCAGGTCCGTGCCCTTCTCCCGACCGTACGGGTCCAGGTTATACTGCTTGGCTGCCTGCTCCCACGTCAGCGTGCCCGCCACCAGATCGGCCCGGAGCTTCTCCGCCTCTTCTTTGCTGGCCACGGCGATATAGGTGAGATGAAAGGCCTCCGGTTGCGGCGGCATTTTCTCATATACCGACTTGACCTGCTCGTTGGTGATATCCTCGGCGACGACCTTCTGCAGCAGCAGGTTGTTGCGCACCCGCGTGCGATAGGCCATGACCGTCAGCCCCTGGCTGCCCAGCCATTGCTCCATCGTTCCTCCCTGGGCCTGCACCCCCGCCTGATCCTTGGCCACCGCCGCATTAATCTCGTCCTCGGTCACGGACATGTTCTTGCTCTTGGCGTACTGCTCAATGATCATGCTTATGATCATCGCCTCACGCGCCATGTAGCCATACCGCGCCTTCAGCTCTGCCAGCAGTTGCGACTCGGTGAGATTCTGGCCATTCACCGTGGCCACTACCGGGTCCTCCGCCCGCGCCGGACTTATCGGCACCAGGCTCCCCAGCACAAGCGTGGCCACCAGCATCACACACGTTGCTCCGCCCCAAACCGTATTTGTCATTGTCTGCTCCTATCAGTTCAGTCTGTGCCTGCGCCCTGCGGCGGAGGGCAATTCACCAGCAGCACGCCACTCTCGGTCCGGGTCTCTGTGCCCAGCGCCTGGGAGTACTTGCCCATCCGTTCCAGGATTGCGTCTCGCTTCTGCGGGCCAGGATACTCGGGTCCGTACCGCCCCGGGGGCAGCCAGACCGGCACCACCTTGACCAGCCAGCCCTGCCCCTCCTCGTAGAAGAGCTTGAAGAGCGCGCTCTCCATGCGGACTCCCGGCCGCTGGTCGAAGATGAAGTTGCCCATGCTGTACAGCACCGGACTCCCCTGCTCGAGGCCGATGCCTTGCAGCACGTGCGGATGGTGCCCCAGCACCACATCCGCCCCTCCGCCCACCGCTGCTCGCGCCACCGTCTTCTGCCGCTCACTGGGTCGCTCAGCGTATTCCTGCCCCCAGTGATAGGAAACAATCAGCAGGTCGCATTTGTTCTTGGCCTGCCCAATGGCCTGCCGGTGAAGTGCGAGGTCGCGCGGGACCTTTGAGTAACACGCATGGGTGAAATCCAGGTCAGTATATGCCAGGAATCCCACCTTGAGGCCCTGGGCCTCCATGATCCGCAGCCATGAGGCCTGGCTTCGTTCTGCGCTCGCGCCGCAGTAGCGCACGCCAATCTCCTCCAGCCGCTTGAGGGTACGCAGATAACCTTCGCGGCCTGGATCGAGACAGTGATTATTGGCGAAGGATACCACCCCGAAATGGCCCAGTGTCAGAACTTTGGCCGCAGCGGGATCGGCCCGAAAACAGCAGTTAGGCGCATCATGCGCCCCCACGCTGGAGAGCGGGCTTTCCAGATTGCCGAAGACGATATCCGCGCGAGCTAGTTCCGGGGCCAGCTTCTCGATGACCGCTGCGCACCCCGCGCTCTTGATCCGCTTCCCCACCGCCCGATCAAGCATGATGTCGCCCACCGCGTAGAGCGCCAGCTTTCGCGGACTGGCTGGAGCTGACGTCTCACCGTCTGCTGAGGCGTCCGTACTGGTAGCAGCAACACCTCGCTTACCCTCTGCTGGAGCTAGGGTGGCGCCCGAAGACAGACGCGGCGCCTGTCCGACGGCGGGGGGGCTTTGCTGGCAGGCACACAGCACCAGAGCAGACAGAACAATCAGGATGGCGGTCTTCTTGGGCAGGAGAATCACCATGGCTTCTGAGATGGAAATTCGGGGAGATGATACTCCACCGGGAACCCGTAGTCAAAGGCTGAGGCGAGCTTCCTGCCCCAGCCTGGCTCCAACTAGTCTTCCACCGCCTCGACCTCCGCGGGGGTGGTGCTCGTCAGGTCCGCGGTCGCAAAAGCGGGGTCCTGGGGCAGAACCAGGGTGAAGGTGGACAGGACCGCGATGGAGACCGTACCGCTCTTCATGGTGCCTCCCAGCACGTGCCCCCCGGCCTGTTTGTCCGCGCGCAGGAAGTGCATATGATAGCCCGGCACGTTGATTCCCGCGATGAATTCCGGACAGCGCAGCCCCACCAGTGTCCCTTGCACCCCACGCATCTCGAAGACCGACTGGCCCTTCACCACCTCCGTCAACGGGGCATACGGCGGCGGCTGCCGGGGCACGCTCCGTGCGCTAAGCGCGTCAAACTCCCCGACGATCTTCAGAGCGTAGAACATGTTCCGGGTCGGCAGCCTGGCGTCAATCACCTGCTCCAGCTCCTCCAGGGACAGCGGGCCCGTCACCGGGAAGGTCATATCCTCCGTGAAGCTCGTCACCGCGGCGAAAGGCGTTGCGGTCGTTTCTGCCACCTCTCCCGCCAGGCTGTCAGCGCGAATCTGGTAACACTTGCCGTCCAGCACGACCATCTCTCCATCAAGCCCGGTGAAGGTGCCTATCCCGAAATCGCCGTGCGCCAGTAAGCTCTCGATTGTGGTGGCTCCGTCGTAGATGCCCTGCATCAGCGCATTAATGGTCGAGATCTGGTAGAGCGCCTGCTCCGCTGCACTAGCATACACGCAGCACAGACAGACCAACAACCAGCTGATCGCGATGTGACGCATCCTTCTCATGTCCGGATACCTCCCTACGGTGATGACTCAGGTTCCGCTCACTGTATCACCGGCTCCTTCCACTGTAAACTGCTGCTCAGGTAAACCAGAACCTGACAGGCGCTCTGAGGACTGCTATAATTAAGCACTTATGCCAGAGTTCGAGCTTGTATCCGACTACGTTCCCGCCGGGGATCAGCCCCAGGCCATCGAGGCCCTGACCCGCGGCCTGCGAGAGGGCCTCCCCGAGCAGGTACTCCTGGGCATTACTGGCTCCGGAAAGACCTACGTCATGGCCCAGGTCGTCGAGCGCGTCCAGCGCCCGACCCTGGTAATCGCCCCCAACAAAACCCTTGCCGCCCAGCTTTGCGGTGAGTTCCGCGAGTTCTTCCCCCCTAACGCCGTCGAGTTCTTCGTCAGTTACTATGACTACTACCAGCCCGAGGCCTACCTGCCCCAGACCGACACCTATATCGAGAAGGACGCGCAGATCAACGACGAAATCGAGCGCCTGCGCCACTCCGCCACCCAGTCGGTAATGAGTCGCCGGGACACCATCGTCGTTGCCTCCGTTTCCTGCATCTATGGCCTGGGCTCGCCCGAGGAATACCGCGAAATCACGCTCAGTCTGCGACGCGGCCAACGCATCGAGCGCGAGGAGATCCTGCGCCAGCTCGTGGCCATGCAGTTCACCCGCAACGACACCCGCCCCGACCGCGGTCAGTTTCGGGCCCGCGGCGATGTCCTGGAGATCCACCCCATGGATCGCGATGAGCTTCTCCGCGTGGAGCTGGCCGGCAATGAAGTCGAACGACTGCTGACTCTGGACGAGCTTACCGGAGAGATCGCCGACGACCGCCAGCAGGCCCTGGTCTTCTCGGCTTCCCATTTCGTGGTCTCGCCCGCCCGGATCGAGCGCGCGCTCAAGACCATCGAGGCCGAACTCCAGGAGCGGCTCGGAGAGCTGCGCGCCGCGGGGAAGCTCCTGGAAGCTCAGCGTCTGGAACAGCGCACTCGCTACGACCTCGAGATGATCCGCGAGATCGGCTACTGCAACGGCATTGAGAACTACTCGCGGCACTTCGACGGCCGCGAGCCGGGGACCCCGCCCTACACCCTGATTGACTACTTCCCCGACGACTTCGTGTGCGTAGTGGACGAATCGCATCAGACCCTCCCCCAGCTTCGCGGCATGCACGAAGGAGACCGCTCACGCAAGGAGAGTCTCGTCGCCCACGGCTTCCGCCTACCCTCGGCGTTCGACAACCGCCCCTTGACCTTCCAGGAGTGGCAGGAACGCGTGCAGCAGGTGATCTATACCTCCGCCACCCCGGGATCCTATGAGATGGCGCGCGCCGGGCAGATCGTGGAGTTGATCGTCCGCCCCACCGGTCTGATAGATCCTCCGGTGGAGGTTCGCCCCACCCAGGGACAGATTGATGATCTGCTGGCCGAGGTCAAACGCCGGGTGGACGCCGGTCAGCGCGTGCTGGTGACTACGCTCACTAAACGCATGGCCGAAGATCTCACCGAGTACCTCGCGGAGCTGGGCATCCGCGTGCACTACATGCACTCGGATGTCGCCACCATCGAGCGCTCGGAGCTTCTCCGCGACCTGCGTCTGGGGGCCTATGACGTCCTGGTGGGGATCAACCTCCTGCGCGAGGGGCTGGACCTGCCCGAGGTCGCCCTGGTCGCCATCCTCGACGCGGACCGCGAGGGCTTCCTGCGCAGCGAGACCTCGCTCATTCAGATCATGGGCCGGGCCGCCCGGCACCAGGACGGGCGTGTGATCATGTATGCTGACCGCCTCACCTCCGCCATGCAGGCCGCTATCGAGGAGACCCAGCGCCGCCGGCAAAAGCAGATCGCCTACAACCAGGAGCATGACATCACGCCCCAGACGGTGGTCAAGGCCGTGCGCGACACCCTTCGTTCCGAGGCGGCGCGACAAAGCCGGCTGCGGGAGGAGATCTCTCCGGAACTTCTGGAGACCGGCGGAGAAGCCCTCGAGGACCTCATCGCGGCCCTGGAGACCGAGATGCAGCAGGCCGCCGAACGCCTGGAGTTCGAGCGTGCCGCCGAGTTGCGCGACGAACTGAGCCAACTCAAAGCCCTGATAGCGGAGGAGCAGGAATAGGCGCAGAGCTCACACACTACCTGTGCCAATTGCCGTTGTCTGCGCCTGAACCGCCGTTTCCGCTCCCTCTGACGAAAGACTGCGCTTCACCGGCAAAGTTGCTCCCCTCCGGGAATCGTTTCTGCCCCCCGAACGTCTAAGGCCATGCCAGACAGATTCTTGGGCTTTTGAGGAGGAGTCAACATGAACAAATCAGTCAGAATCGCAGGGACCGCGACCGTACTTGTCGCGATGCTGGTCCTTCTGGTGCTACCTGCCTTCGCGCAGGCGCCAAGGGAGGGACGGGCAGGCCAACGCGCTGCTGGAACGCGCGGCGGCATGATCGCCGGCACCATCGCCGAAGTTGATCCAGCCACCAACTCGGTTCGCGTCAATCTCGGCGACAATCAGGAAGTATGGGTCTCAATCACCCCCCGCACTCAGATGGGGCGTTGGGTGGAAGCTGCCGCTGCCGAACTTGAGGTCGGACAGCCCGTAACCTTGATCGCGCAGGCCACCGCAGTCACCGCTACCAGCCTGGTCATTGGCGAGCAGGGCCCCGGCCTCCAGCAGCGGATCGGGCGCCCGCAGGCGGGCGGCGATTTACCGGCCCCCGGGGCCGCAGGCGCAGCGCCGGGCGCCGCTCCAGCGGCGCCGGCAGCGGGCGAGCAGCCCGGCCGACCTTCCCCGCTTACCATCCGTCTCAGCGCCAAGGTCGAGACCCTGGACCCGCTCACCGTGGCCCTGGAGGACGGCACCTCTCTTCCCGTCACTCTCACTGAGGACACGAAGCTGGCCGAGATTCAGCCGGTAACCATTGACCAACTCAAGGCCGGCGAGCTCATCCTGGCCACCGGACAGCGGCAGCAGGACGGCGCCGTTGCCGCCGTAATGGTCCGCATCGGTCAGACCCTGGAGCAATTCCGGCAGACCGCCGGCTTCGGCGCCATGGGAGCAGCAGGCGCTGGATTCGGCGGGCGTCCGCGTGGGGGCGGCGCGCCGGGCGGAGCGCCCGGTGGCCCGCCTGCTCCACCGCAGTAAGCGCCGGGGGGATGGGCTTACCCTCCCGCCAGCCGAGGATGTACCGCCACCATTGCAGCTCACGATGGAAATGGTGAGGGCGTCGGTCTCGGCGCCCTCACCGGAGGAAACCTGATGACAAATTCAGTCAAACTCAAGTGGGCCCTGGCGATCGTTTCGCTCGCGGTCCTGATCATAGTCGTCGCCGCGCTGGCCCAACAGCAGCAACAGCCGCAGGCCACCCGCGGCACTCGCGCAACCGGCTTCCGGCCCGGCGTTGTGCAGGGAACCGTCGCCCAGGTGGATGCCGCTGGAAGTCGCATGGCCATCACCACTCCCCGGGGCGAAGTCTGGGTTAATGTCGCCGCTGAGGCTCAGATTGTCCGCGTTGCCTCAGCCACGGCCACCGATCTCAAGGTCGGCCAAACTGTCACCGTCCGCGGGCGCCCCAACGCTGTCTCTGCCGTGAGCGTGAGCCTCGGCGAGCAGACACCTCCCCTCAGCGTCCGGCGCGGTGACAGCGACTCTGCTCCTCCCGCGGGCGGAGCCTTTGGAAGGACCGCTCCCGCCGGAGGCGCACCGCCAACCGGGGGCCCTGCCAGGGGCGAGGGCGCTCGCCGCGGTGCAGGTGAGCAGGGCGCTCCGTTCCGCGGTAGCGCTCTCACAACCGTCACCGGCAAGGTGAGCCACCTTGATCCACTTACCGTGACTACCGAAGAGGGCACAACCGTCACCGTTTCTCTGGACGCCGATACCCACATAACCCAGAACGCACCTGTCGCTCTGGCGGAAGCACAGGTGGGCGAGCGGGTCCTTGCCAGCGGTGAGCGGGGCCAGGATGACACCCTGCAAGCACACATCGTGCGGTTGGGTGAAATCGGCCTCCTGGGCGCCGGTACCCGCGGCCCAGGTGGCCCTGGTGAAGGTCCAGGTGCGGGCCGGACTGGCCGTGGAAACGGCCCGGGTGCCCAGGATCAGGCCGGTGAGGGCCAGGGTGCGCGCGACGCCGCGCGCGGAGGCCGTGGCTCTCGCGGAGGCGGCCAGGGCGGCCAGAACCGAGGCGCGCCGGGCGACTAAAGCCGGACCCTGCCTCTGGCAGCAGATGAGAGGATTCCCTCATGCACGACAAGAGCGGCACGATTGCGCTGGTTATTGCCTGTGTAGTACTGGCGGTCAGCCTGGCCGGGTTGGGGAAGGTCTACTGGAACAAACGCGCCCTGAATACCGCCTCCACGGCCCCCGAGGTAGCGGCGGTCCCTGTTCCGACCCCCGGTGAGCCTGGCCTGGGCGCCGCCACACCGGGCGCCGTTGAGGCTCCCGGAGCCATGGGCTTGCCTGGCGGCCCCGGACAGTCTGCTCAGCCCGGCGGCCGCGCGGCGCGTGCCGGGGGCGAGGGTCGCCAGGGCGCCCCCAGCGCGGCCCCGACCGGCGGCGGGTTGGACAACATGCGCGGTGGATTTCCCGGCCGGCAGGCTGGCACTGCCCCCCCTGCCGGGACCGCGAGGCAGTTCGCAGGTTCCGCCCGGCAAGGCCCTGGCGCTTCAGATAGAGTGGCCGGCGGCGCCGCGCGCTCGGCCCGTCCCGGCGGGCAGTCTGGCGCCCCGGCCTCGCGCCCGGCCTCCGGTGGCGGAGGCGCTCCCTCCGGCGGCGAGGGTCGCCCTGCCGCTCCTTCCTTCTCCGGTGGCGGCCAGGCCCTTGGTCCGGACCCCCAGATCATCGCCCAGTGGGACCGCGACCTCGCCCGCGCCCGGGAGACCTTGCAGAACGCCAAGGTCGCCATCCGGGAGAATAATCAGGACCAGCTCCGCGAGCTCCTGGACCAGGCCCTCGCCGAGCTGCCCAACCTCTCCGCCCAGCCTGCCACGGCTCGTACCGGCACGGGGCGTGCCGGCCCCCCACCGGGCGCCCCGGCCTCGGCTCGCCTCGGCAGTACCGACCCGGCCGACACCCTCGCCCTGGGCCGGAGGGTCCAGGAACTGCTGTTCTCGACGCTGGACTCGGTCCGCGGCCTCTCTCAGGAGGAGTACGAGGCCCAACGCAACCAGATCGTCATCGGCATCTTGACGGGGCTGCTCACCTCCAGCCAGACCAGTTATGGAACCCTTGGCAGTGAGAGCGGCTCGCGTCTGGGTCCGGGCGGTCCTCGGTCCGGGGCGGGCATGCCGGCTGCCGGTTCCGCAGGCCCCCGTTCGGGACGCGGCCGCCCGGCAGGCGAAGCCGCCACCCCGCCACCTCAGGAGTAGCGGCTCCCGATTACGGAAGCCTGCCGCCCCGTCCCCCCGCCCTGCTCCGGCAGGCCCCTTTCTGCCTTGCGTCGAATCCTTTCTGTGGTCACGTTCGTCTCATACCCTGACACCTTCTACCAGACAGCGCACCTGCCATGCCCGAGACCCTCACGGAGAAACTCAAGACTACGCCGAACAAGCCCGGCGTGTACCTGATCCGCGACCAGGCCGGCAAACCGATCTACATCGGCAAGGCCGAGTCCCTTCGCAAACGCCTGCAACAACATTTCCGCGAGTCCGACCGCGGCGGTCCCTGGCATGAGGTCATGGTCCGCCACGCCGCCGATTTCGACTATATTCTCACCCGCTCACCGGCCGAAGCGTTGTTGCTTGAAGCACCCTGATCAAGCAGCACCACCCACGCTTCAACATCCGCCTCACCGACGACAAGAGCTTCCCTTACCTGATGCTCACTGAGGAACCCTTCCCGCGGCTAACCCTGCTGCGCGACTTGCCTGCTCAGGCCCAGCCCGGGGGCCGCGGGAGGCCTGTGGCCCGGGCGCTCCATGACCCGAAGCGCCACCGCGTACACCGTCTCAATGAGGGGGAGCTGTTTGGCCCTTACACCGATGCCAAAGCCATGCGTCGCACCATGCACCTGGTTAGCGGGCTCTTCGGCCTGCGCACCTGCCGCCAGCCCCTGACCGGCAAGCGCACCGGCACTCCCTGTCTCAACTGGCACCTCAAGCGCTGCCTCGGCCCCTGCACGGGCGAAATCTCACCCGCCGTCTACCGCGAGGCCGTCGAGCAGGTGCGCCGCTTCCTCCGTGGCCAGAGCGCCCAGGTGGAGGCGGCCCTGCGCCGCCGGATGGAGACGGCCTCTCTGCAACTGGACTTTGAACGCGCTGCCGTGCTCCGCGATCGCCTGCAGAGTCTGCAACGGGCCATGTCTGACCAGGTAGTCGTCAGCACTCGCGCCGTCGAGCAGGATGTGGCCGCCGTCGCCTCCTTCGAGGACACCGCCGTGGTGGCCGTCTTGCGCGTGCGCCACGGCCGCCTGATCGGCCAGGAGGAGTATCCCCTCCAGGCCGTGCTCCAGCACAGCCCGGCGGAGATGCTGGAGGCCTTCCTGACTCAGCACTACAGCCAGGCGCAGTGGGCGCCCCGCGAGGTGCTGCTTTCCGATATCGAGGACCCCGCGACCTGGGAAGAGACCCTGTCTGAGTTACGCGGCTCACAAGTAACTGTCCGCCGGCCCGAGCGCGGCGCGGGCCGGCGACTGATTGAGCTTGCTCGCCAGAACGCTGAGGCCGCCCTGGCCCGCGCGCTCCAGGCCCGCCAGCGCCGTGAGGGCGCCACCGGCGCGGTCGAGGACCTCCGCGACCTGGCCGGAACGGCGCGCCTCCCCGAGCGCATTGAGGGCTACGACATCTCTAACCTCCAGGGCGACCACGCCACGGCCTCCATGGTCGTCTTCAGCATGGGCCTTCCCGACAAGCAAAGCTATCGGCGCTTTCGCCTCCGCGCACCCGGACCGGATGACTACGCCATGCTGGCCGAGGCCCTGCGCAGGCGTCTGCAGCGCCTGGCGGAGGAAGACCCCAAGTTCCTCCCCGCCCCGGACCTTATCCTGGTGGACGGCGGCGTGGGGCAGGTCTCTGCAGTTCGCCAGGTTTTGGAGGAAGCCGGGCGCACGGACATAACGTTGCTGGGCTTAGCTAAACAGGAGGAGCAGGTCTTCCTATCCGGGCAGGACAATCCCTTACCAGCGCAGGACCACCCGGCCGCCTGGTATCTGCTCCAACGGGTGCGGGATGAGGCGCACCGCTTCGCGCGGACCTATCACCTTAGCTTGCGCGATGCAGCCATGACCCGCTCCCAGTTAGATGCGGTGCCTGGCGTGGGTCCACGGCGGCGGCAGGCCTTGCTGCGTGCCTTCCCCTCGCTCCACGAGATGGCACGCGCCTCAGTCGAGGAGCTCGCCGCGGTGCCCGGCATGAACCGCCAGGTCGCTCAGGCCCTCAAGGATCACCTGGCCGAGAAGCTCGGCTAGCTGCAGGGCGGGGGCTTGTACCCCGCCGTCCCGCCGTTTCTGACGACATTTCCCCCGCTTTGGGATATAATGCCTCGGGGAAACCAACCATGATTGCCTTGCTCGAGAACAACCGGGCTGCGCTGGAGGAACTCTGCCGCCGCTCGACAATCTCGAGATCACCAGTTGAGGCCGCTCCCGTGGCGACAGGTCTTTAGGCTTGGGTTATAATGTGCACAAGAGAACAGACCATGAGCGCTTTGCTGGAGGACAATCGGGCAGCAGGCCGTGCAGACACGGCAAGCCTCCACTACAACGGCAGCAGACGGCGGGTTACAAGCCCCCGCCCAACAGCTTCTTCGGGAAGGTGACCCACCACGAACAAGATCCGCAGCCGGACGCCCACCCGCATTGACTTCGCCGGTGGCACCACCGACCTGCCTGCCTTTCGCGACCGCGAGGGCGGCGCCGTGGTCAGTGCCGCCATCACCCGCCATGCCTACTGCAGCCTGCGCGCCACCGAGGGCACCGGCATCCGCATCGTCGCCGACGACCTGGAGCGTTTCGTGGAGGCCGCCAACATCCGCGAGCTGGAGTACGACGGCAACCTGGACCTGCTCAAGGGCGCGGTGAAGAAGCTGGCCCTCTCCGAGGCTCTCGACATCTACGTCCACTGTGACGCGCCCCCCGGCTCCGGCACTGGCTCCTCCGCCTCGGTCGGCGTGGCCCTCCTGGGCCTGCTCAATCACCTCAAGTTGTGCCACAGCCACCGGGACACTCTCAGCCGCTTCGACATCGCCGAGCTGGCCTGTCAGATCGAGCAGGAGTTGGGCATCGTCGGCGGCAAGCAGGACCAGTACGCGGCAGCACTCGGCGGCTTCAACTACATGGAGTTCTACGACGATCACGTGGCCGTGGAGCCGCTGCTCCCCAGCCCCCCTGTTCTCTGCGAGCTCTCCAAGCGCCTGGTGCTGTACTACACCGGCCAGTCGCGTCTGTCCGGGGAGACCAACCAGCGCATGATTGCGGCTTACGAGGCTGGTGAGCCGCAGGTCGTCGGGGCCCTGCAAGAGATCAAGGCCGTGGCCCAGGCCCTCTACCGGGCGCTCCTGGCTGAGGACCTGGGGGCCTTCGCGGAACTGCTCCACCGCGAGTGGGAGGCACGCAAACTCCTCGCCCCGGGCGTAGTCACCGAGCAGATGGAGGCCCTCCGCGAGGTCGTCTGCCGCGCCGGGGCCCTCTCCACCAAAGTCTGTGGCGCCGGTGGCGGAGGCTGCCTCCTCATCTACTGCGACGATGACCGCGAAGGAGCCGTCCGCCGCGCCCTCGCCGAGCAATCCGGCATGGTACTGGATTTCGACTTTGACTTCACCGGCCTGCAGGTCTGGGAGAGCCGATGAGCGCAGAGCTCCCTGCGACAGAACCGGCCTCTCCTCAGTCGCCATCCCCGGACGGCGCCCCCTCTTCCGTCCAGGAGCTCTTCCCCTGGCGCGAGACTGGCGGGATGCTGCTCGGCGTCCTCCTGCTCTGGCTGGTCTACTATCACGCCGACCCGCGCACCTGGCCCCCCGCCTGCCTGCAGTTGCTCGGCCCGGGTTGGCCGCAGTGGCTGGAGCACTGGGCCCGCTTCGGGTGGTTCGGCTTCAACTTCCTGGCGCTCTTCCTGATCCCGGCGCTGGTGATCAAGCTCCTCTGGCGCCAGCGCCTGCGCGACTACGGCCTGACGCTCGGCGGGTGGCGGATCTGGGGGCGCTACTTCGTGGTTTTCGGGGGGGTGATGGTCCCGGTCATCGCTTGGTCCTCGAGCTTCCCAAGCCTTCAGGCTTACTACACTCTGATTCGCTGGGCCGGCGATAGCGCCGGTGCCTTCGCCCTCTCGCCCGTGGGCTGGCTGGTGTACTTCTTCGCCTGGGAGTGGTTCTTCCGCGGCTTCCTGCTGAACCTGTTCGCACGGCGCTACGGCGCGATCGCGATTGTGGTGCAGGCGGTGCCCTTCGTCCTGATGCACTTCCCCAAGCCCGAGGTGGAGGCCTTCGCGGCGATCATTGCCGGGATGGCCCTGGGGATCATGGCATACAGGGGGAAATCCTTCCTGGGTACCTGGCTCCTGCACTGGCTCGTGGCCATCAACGTAGACTTGCTGGTGATCCTGGGCCAGCCATGAGGGAGGAGACGTAAGCTAGCCACAGCGACGAGGCGTCCGGGACTCACTTCTCCCCTCTACGGCAGCAGCTCCGGGTAGTCCTCCTCGCCAAACACCTCCGCCTCGAAGGAGTAGAGCTGCGCCTGCGGGTCCTGCCAGGTCCCCGCCGGCAAGCCCGCCTTGAGGCAGGTGTGCTGCAGGAACTGCTCCCGGTCCCAGCCCCATTCGCCCGGCACCTGCGGCAGCAGGAGTCCCCGGTTCGGCCCCAGGCAGACCATCAACCCGTGGGCCCCCACCTCAATCTCCTCCGGATTCTCCACCGGGCGCAGCGGTGTCAGGGCCGAGATCTCGATGGTGATATCCGGCAGCTCCGACCGCCGCACGGGTGCGAAGCGCGGGTCGCGCAGCGCCGCCGCCTCCGCATTCTCGGCGACGGCTTCAATCAGCGGCTTCACCCCCTCCACATACCCCAGACACCCCCGCAACTCCCCGCGCGCTTTGAGGGTCACAAAGGCCCCACGCTCCTCCAGCAGGGCCGGGTCTGCCGTGTGCAGGTCCGGCCGGTCCGCGCCCGCTACCGCCGCCTCCAGCGAGGCACGGGCCACCCGCAGCAGGTACTTCTTCTGATCGTCGTTCAGCATTTCCCCGACCTCCTCAGCTTGGGCCCCGGCTTCTGGAACATCAGAATGTACTGGTGGTGAATGTTGCTCACGAACGAGAAGGGGATCGCAAACGGCCATAGCGACTTGTTGTCCTGGCAGAGGATGGTCAGCCCCTTCAGCGCCAGGCCGCGCGCCTCGATTTCCCGTGCCAGGTCCGCGTGATAGAGCACGAAACGCGGGCCGTGCCTGAAGTCGGAGACGATGACACACAGGTACTTGTTCGACTTCAGCACTCGCCCGCAAGCCTCGAAGATCTCCCCCAGCGCCGACAGAAACTCCCCATAGTCCTGGAGATTCCCCAGGTCTTGCGGGTTCTCCGAGTAGTGCGTGGGCAAGCCCCGATCCACACGTTCCGCCTTGGCCTTCAGCCCCGGCCGTTTGCGCAAGATCTTCCAGTACGGTGGACTGGTGACGATGAAATCCACATGGTCTTCCGGGAGCTCCGCCAGGAGTGTCCGGGCGTCTCCCTCCTGCACCTCCGCCGACAGGTCCGCATAGTCCGATGGCGACTCCTCCGCCAGCCTTTGCCGGGCGACCTCTACCCACTCCGGAATCAGCTCCAGCCCCAGGCTCCGACGCCCGCAAGCCCTGGCCGCCAGCAGCGTGGAGCCTGACCCGACGAAGGGATCCAGCACCAGCTCCCCGGGTTTGCTGAACAGGCGGATGAGACGCTCAATATCGCGCTCGGAGAAGGTGGCGGGATGGGTAGCCTTCAGCGGGCTGCGGGGTGGGGTGCAACTGAACCAGAAGCTCTTGGTCTCCTGAAGCCATTCCCGGTTGCTCAGATCGTTGAGGCGGTTGCGGGGATCAATCACGTTGCAGATTATAGAAGCGAATGGTCTAGGGGTCAACGGGGCGCCAAACTGGGGCCTCAGACCCGCTGCCGCGCCCCACGTTCCCTATTCCCGCCTCCGACCCCCTCGCCCCCTCCCCCCCTCCTCACTCCCTACTCACCGTCCCGGAAGGATTATCCTCTCCCGGAGCGGAATTACTCTTGCGTGAGCAGTCCCCCGGCTGGTTTGTCAATTGGGGAGGACAGCCCGCCCCCGACGCCGCTTCGGCTTTCGCCGAGAGACGCCGTGGTCTGGCTGCTGGGCGCCTCACTGGTTGGGATTGCGGGCAGCGCCCTGCTGGAGAACGCACGCCTGGTTGCACCAGCCCCACTGGGGGCGATCCTGGTAGTCCTCCTCCCCGTGGAGTTAGCCTTCTACCTGCTCGCTCTGCGCGAATCTCGCGGACCGCGCCTGACGCAGTCTGCCATGGTCTTGGCTCTCCTCGGCGCCGTAGCTCTCCGGGCCCTTCTGGCTCTTATCCTGGCGCTGGTCAAGTTCTCACCCCTGGCTCCCGCCGGCGTGGGTCCCCAGTTCCTGCTCTACTACCTGCGCCTGTGGCCTGCGGCCGGCGTCCAGATTCTCTCGGTGTCAATATTCCTGTGGCTCCTCCGAGACAACTTCGTATCCGAGCCCGCAACCCTGACTGATGGACTCGCACCGGATCCAGATCGCGCCGCCAGGGGGCGCCATGAACTGTTGGAGGAGCTCCTGTCCGAAAACAGTCGCCCTGCCGCGCCCTCCCTGCCCATGGAGCCGCCGCCGAACGCGCCCGACTCGGCCCCACCAGGGATCACCACCACACCCCCCTCACAACCCTTGCGCTTTGCCGAGCCGATGGTGGAGGAGCGCCCCCTGCCCGAGCCCATCATCCTGGTTGCCCCTGAGACGGGAACGCCCATTGTGGAGCCGCCGCCCGAGCACGTGCACCGATCCTGGTCCCTGGCGGATGACGAGTCGGAGGCGGAAGACACTGCCGTCTTCCCTTCCGTGCAGTCCCAGCCGCCTCAACCAAAAACCGAGTCCGAGGAGGAGATGGAATAGATGCCCTTGATCGCCGCTTCTGTCATATGTGCCGATTTTTCGCGTCTGGGCGAGGAGGTGGAGCGGCTTGAGCAAGTTGGGGTTGACTGGCTGCACTTCGACGTCATGGATAGCCACTTCGTACCCCCACTGACCTTCGGCCCCCTCGTTCTGCAGGCGGTTCGCGAACGCTGCGGCCTGACCTTCAATGCCCATCTGATGGTATCCCGGCCCGAGACCTTGATTTCTGACTTCGCGGAGGCCGGGGCCGACGGCCTGATTGTCCACCAGGAGGCGGTCGCCGACCCTGCTGCCGTGCTGGAGCAGATTCGCGCTGCCGGTTGCCGGGCTGGCCTGGCCTATAACCCCTCCACTCCGCTCAGTGACCTCCCCCACTGGATGGACCACCTGGACATGCTCCTGCTCATGAGCGTGACCCCCGGCTGGTCCGGGCAGAAGTTCATGCCCGAGGTCGTCGACAAGGTCCGCGACGCCCATCGTCTCCTGCAGGAGGCCGGCAGTTCTGCGCCGATCATCGTTGATGGCGGCCTCAATGGAGAAACCACGCCCCTGGTGACGGCTGCCGGCGCCACTGTAGCTGTCTCCGGAAGCTACCTCTTCGAGCACCCCAACGGTCTGGAGGGCGCTCTGGTAGAACTGCGCCGCTAGATCGGCACTTCACCTCCGCCTGTCCTTCCGTTCACCGGCCTGCGCGCTTCTCAGCCTGCGGCTCCTCGAAGAGGACGCCGCAGGCTGACCACCGCGCCGGGCAGATCGCTGTCCCTCCTATCCCGGATCCGTACCTCCCCTGTCGGTTTCTTCCCTCCGTACTTTCACTTATTCCGACTCCACCCCTTGACATGATTCTTTTCTGGGCTATAATGGCCGAGCGTGGACCTATGTGGTTTGTAATGGTTTAAGGTATTTGACATGGCCAGAGACCTTGGCCCGACCCTCCACAAACTGGATTCCGCTACTCGCCTCAAGCTCAATGAGGACGAGAAACGTGAGCTGGGTACGGTGGTATACCTGGCCAGCGGCTACGACAACCGCGTCAATGTCTACCGCCCTGAGGACTGGAAGCGCCTGAAGGAGACCTTCGACCGGCTTCCACCCTATGACCCGGTGGCGAACGACCTGCGTAGTCTGCTGGTCGAGACCGGGAGTCAGTGTGAGGTGGACCCCCAGGGGCGCATCCGCATCCCGGATGTCCAGGCCGATTGGGCGGGGCTGGATGACGCGCACCAGATGGTCTTCCTGACTCGTGCTCGCGACCATTGGGAAATCTGGGAACGGAGCAGATACCAGGCTTACCTGCGCTCCGTCAACGAACTCAAGGCGCGGAGCGAGGACTACTTTGGGCCCCAGGGCGTGGCCCAGACCGAGGAGGACGATTCCTGAGTTTGACTCCGCCGCTTCATCAGCCGGCGATGCTCGCAGAGACGTTGGCGTACCTTGACATCAAGGCCTCTGGTGTTTACGTGGATCTGACCATCGGCCCGGCCGGTCATTCCCTGCGTATCCTGGAGCAACTCGGCCCCCAGGGCTTCCTGCTCGGCGTGGATCGCGATCCTGAAGCCCTCAAGCTGGCTGAGCAGCGTCTGCGCCCCTGCGCCGGACGCTTCCGTCTGCTCCCGGGCCGCTTCAGCGACCTGGAGTCCCTCCTCGCCGAGGCGGGTATCTCCGAGCTGGATGGAGTGCTCATGGATACCGGAATCTCCCGGGATCAGCTCCTTGACCCGGCACGCGGCTTTAGTTTCGCTAGCTCGGGATTGAGCATGAAGCTCAACCCTGCCGAGCCCGGACCGGATGCGGCAGAGATCGTGAACACCTATTCTGTAGCGCAACTGAAGCAGGTCTTTTCCATCGTGGGCAAAGGGCGGGAGGCAGGAAGGGCTGCACGCGCGATCGCTACCTACAGGGAGGGCAGGAAGGCGATCGAGTCCACAGCAGAGCTCGCACAAATCATCGCAGCCGCGGTGGCCCGGCCCGGGAGCTGGGGAAAGAATCGACACCCAGCTACCCCCTGGCTGATGGCTATCCGAGTCGCAGCAAATGACGAGTTAGCAGAGATCGAAGGCGGGTTGCGAGCCGCAGCACGCTCCCTCCGACCAGGTTCGGGTCGTCTAGTCGTAGTCTCCTGGGCCGGACACGAGCACGGGTTAGTCCGCCAGACACTCCGCAACCTCCAACAGCCGTGTTCTTGTCCTCCCGCCCTACCCTGCACTTGCCAGCAGCGTCCGCTACTCCGAGTGCTCACCCGCAAGCCCTTGGCTGCCTCGGAAGCGGAGATACATCGCAATCCCGCGACCCGCACCTGCCGTTTGCAGGCCGCGGTCGCCACCAGTCTGGAAGATCGCGCCTAGCTGCCACACCCCAGCGCTAGCAATGCCGCCGCAGGAGGCCTGAGAGAGAGACGGACGGGCGCCGCAGTCAAACCACACCCGCTGTTCACCATGGCCGCAACACTCGCAGCTTGATTGCAGCACCCGTCCCGTGGGGGCGGCAAGTTTAGCATTTCTTGCCGCAGAACGCAAGACACACTGTACATCCGTAGCCCGCGGCGCTCGTCCGTCTCTCGCTGACGTTCACAACTGAAAATCTCGCATCCAGAGGGGCCGCATGGTCAGGCGTTCCAGAGGGCCACCGGAGCCGACCCCGCCCGCCCCTCCGCCCAAAGGCAGGTCACAGTGAGGCCCAGGCGAACGAGAAACACAACAGAGGCGGCCGGCCAGACTCCGGCCCGGGCAGGTTGGCGCGAACTGGTGCCCCCCGTCATCCTGCTTACTGCCTTGGCCTTCGTCGCTCTTCTATACATCTGCACCTGCGCCCGCAAGTCCGAACTCGACCTCCAGTTGCGTCACGTCTCCCGGCAGATTGACCAGCTCGGTCTCGAGAACCAGGCCCTGTGCACGCAGATCAACCAGGCCCGCGACCCGGCCTTCCTGCGCCAGATCGCCGTTCAAGCAGGCATGGTCTTCACCCCCGCAGGAGTGGACCGTATCCAGTTGCCGCGCCCCTTGCCACCGGTTCAGGCCGCGCTCTCTCCCTTGGCAGAGCTGCCGCTCAGCATACCCGGTCCCGGAGCTCCCTTACCCGCGGCGGCCCTCGCCAGCCGGCCACCGGACCTCAGGTAACTTCGCGGCCACTCTCAGCAGGGCCATGCCGGTGGGCCATTCAGGCCACCGGCTTTCTTGTCCATGGGACACGACGCACGCAGAGGTCACCGCCCACCTGACACCTGGGCGATTTTCTGCTATCATGAGCAAGGAGATGACGCAGACCCAGAGTCGGGGCACTTGCCGTAGCTATCACCGACGCCCGTCCCGCCGCCATGCGTAGAACCTCGCGCCACTTGCAGGGTAGCTTTGTCTTCTCGGAATCCACTCCGGGCCTCCGCGCCCCGGCGGTCCGGCCCGCGCGCGATACCCTCCTGCCCGCCGAGCGCCGTGGCCTGCGTCTGGTCCATTACGGGCTGATCGCCATCGCTGTCCTGCTCGGCTTGCGACTAACCAACCTCCAGACCTTCGCGCGCGGCTACTACTTGCAGGTCGCCGAGGAGCTATACCCCGCCGGAACACCGAAAACCGTTCCCCCCGGACGCATCCTGGATCAACGGGGCCGGGCGCTGGCGGTGGCAGAGCCGGTGGCCGATATCAGCGCCAACCCCTCTGTCTTCCACAGCAAGGACGCAGACCCCGAGGCGCTGCGCCGCTGCCTGACCAGTACCTTGAAGCTCTCCCCGGAGCGCGTCGAAGCGCTGTTCAACTCCACTGCGGCCTACGCCCCCGTGGCCCGTCTGGTTCCACTGAGCGTCGCCGATAAGGTCGCCGCCCAGAACCTCAAAGGCCTGTCCATCGAACGGACCTACCGCCGCGCTTATCCCCACGGCAAGATCGCCTGCCATCTTCTCGGCGGCTACACCCGGGACCAGCGCCCACGCACTGGTTTGGATCTACGCTACGCCTTTGCCCTCCGCGGCCAGCCGGGAGCGCCCGGACGCAACCTTGACGCCTGGGGCCGCCAGATCATCGGGTGGGAGGGCGCCGAGGGCGTTGACCCGGTTCCCGCCCGCGACGTGGTCACTACCCTGGACCTGGACGTTCAGCGTCAACTTGACGCCGCGCTCGACGCACTCATGTCCACCCATCGTCCGGCCAGCGCCTCTGGCCTCGTGATCGAGCCCCGCAGCGGCGCTATCCTGGCCATGGCTGCCCGGCCCGCCTATGACCCCAACCAGTTCTCTGTCCGCCTGGAGGACCTGCGCAACCCCTCGGTCAACTGGGTCTACGAGCCAGGATCCACCTTCAAGGTGCTCTGCGCCGCCGCCGCACTGGACTCCGGTGCCATCACTCCGAACACCACCTTCAGTTGCCCCAGCACCATGCAGATCGGGGGCCGCCCACTCAGAAACTGGCGACTCTACCCCGGGGTGCGTAGACTCAATGCTGCGCAAATCCTGGCCGAATCCAACAACCTCGGCGCCGCCCAAATGGCCCTGCGGGTCGGCGCCCAGCGCTACGTGCGTTTCCTGCGCGCCTGCGGGTTGGGGGCGCCCACGCGCGTCGGCCTGCCCGGCGAGGAGGCCGGTATCCTCCGCTCTGTAGACTCCCTGCGCACCCGCGACGTCGCCAACATGGGCTTTGGGCAATCTGTTCTGGTCACGCCTCTGCAACTCCTTGCCGCCATCGGCGCTATCGTCAACGATGGCAAGTACATGCAGCCGCAGATTGTCCGTCAAGTGCTCAACGCCGACGGCAGCCTCTACCGCGAAGTCCCACCCCTTCAGCGCGCCACGGTCTGCTCCCCCGAAACCTCCCGTCTCCTCCGCCGCATGATGACCGGCGTGGTGGAGCAGGGCACGGGCACCCGGGCTAAGATTCCCGGCTTCGCGGTCGGCGGCAAGACCGGTACGGCGCAGGTCTGGAATCCCCAGCTCCGCGCCTTCGACTCCAGCCAATCCATCGTCAGCTTCGTGCTCGTGGCTCCCTCCGACCGGGTCCCCGATTTCGCCATCCTGATTGTCGCCAAGGACCCCCAGGTGGGGCAGCACGGCTCGGAGGTGGCCGCGCCCGCAGCCCGCCAGGTTGCCCACTTCATGCTGCACCGTCAGGGTGTTGAGCCCGGCACTGGTGTCGCCAACAGGGACCGCTCTCATGCCAGCCCCCATGACCAGGATTGACGAACTCACTCGCTCCTGGGCCGGCAGCCGCCGCCTGGGCCAGACGCCGACCGTCACGGCTGTGGTCGCGGACTCCCGCCAGGTCACCCCCGGCGCGTTGTTCGTCGCCATCCCCGGCTTTGCGATGGATGGGCATCAGTTCATACCCGAAGCTCTCCAGCGCGGCGCCGTGGCCATCGTCTACCAGAACCCTCAGGCCGGCAGCAGCCTTCCTCCAGAGATTGCGGCCATCCAGGTCCCCGATAGCCGTCGGGCCCTGGCCGAGCTGGCGGCAGACTTCCATGGGCATCCCTCGACCTCCCTCACCCTCGTCGGCATCACCGGGACCAACGGTAAGACCACCAGCACCTGGCTGCTGGACGCCGTGGCACGCGCCGCGGGTAAGACTACCGGGGTCATCGGCACTCTCGGCGTCTCCGTGGCCGGAGGGCTCCGGCCGGGAGCTCGCACCACCCCCGACGCCGCGGAGTTGCAGGCTCTGTTAGCCACTATGCGCGACGCCGGCGTGGAGCATGTTTCCATGGAGGTCTCCTCCCACGGTCTCGAACTGGACCGCGTGTGGCTCGTCAAGTTCGACGCCGCCCTCTTCACCAATCTGACTCGCGACCACCTGGACTTCCACACCGATCCCGACTCCTACTACCGCGCCAAGCGTCGCCTCTTTACCGACTACACAGAGCTGGCCCGGCCAGAGAAGGAACTGGTGGGCCTCCTCAATCTGGATGATCCTGCCGGCCAGCGACTGGCCCAGGAAGCCACTTGCCGCGTCGCAACCTATGGTCTCAACCAGGCCGCAGAGGTGCGTGCTACCCACGTGCACAGCACGCGGCGCGGCCTGAGCCTGCTCGTGAACTTGCCCGACCGTCAGGAGCCCCTGCCTCTCGACCTGCCACTGATCGGCCGCTTCAATGCCTACAACGCACTGGGAGTCGTCTCCTGCGCCTGGGCCCTGGGGTTCCCGCCCGGGGCCATCCGCCGCGGCCTGGAAGGCCTGACGGCCGTACCCGGGCGCTTCGAACGGGTGGAGGTCGGCCAGGACTTCGCCGTCGTGGTGGACTACGCCCATACCCCTGACGCCTTGCGTAACGTCCTCACCGCCGCCCGCGAGCTTAACCCGCGCCGCCTGCTCTGCGTAGTCGGCTGTGGTGGCGACCGCGACCCGGGCAAGCGTCCGCAGATGGGGCAGCTCGCAACTACGCTCGCTGATTACACCTTCTTCACCTCCGACAACCCCCGTACGGAAGACCCACAGGCGATCCTGCGGCAGATCGTTGCCGGCGCGCAGGGTGACGCCTATGAGGTGATTCCCGATCGCCGCGAGGCCATCTTCACGGCGGTCGAGCGCTGCCAGCCCGAGGAGCTGCTTCTGATCGCCGGCAAGGGACACGAAACCTACCAGGAAGTTGAGGGCCAACTCCTTCCCTTCGATGACCGCGAAGTGGCAAGGGAAGCGATTAGATTGAGGACCGCCTGAAAAACCTGCCATGCTACCGAATCTGACCGACATTCCGGAGATCGTGAAAGGCCAGGCCCAGGGAAGATTGCCCGCCCTGACACCCCGGGAGGCCTGCACCGACTCGCGCCTGGTCCACCCCGGCGCCCTTTTTCTCGCCCTCCCCGGCGAGCGTTTCGACGGGCACGACTTCGTCCGCGCCGCGCTGGACCAGGGCGCAGTTGCCGCGCTCGTCAGCCGTATCCCCCCCGACCTCCCCCCCGGGGCCCCGCTCATCCTGGTTGAGGACACCCTGGTTGCCTACGGCCAGCTGGGCGCCTGGGCACGGCAACAGTCCTCCGCCAGAATCTTGGCCCTCACGGGCAGTGCCGGGAAAACCACCACCAAGCGTCTGCTCGGCGAGTTGCTGTCCCAGCAGGGGCCGACTCTGGTGGCCCCCGGTACGGAGAACAACGAGATCGGCGTCCCCCGCGCGCTGCTGGACCTGGGCCCCCAGCACCGTTACGCCGTTCTGGAGTTCGGCATGCGCGGCCCGGGGGAGATCGCCTACCTCGCCAGGCTCACCAGCCCTGAGGTCGGCGTCATCACCAACATTGGCTCCTCGCATGTGGGACGCCTCGGTGGCCGTGAGGCCATCGCCAAGTGCAAGGCCGAACTGCTGCCGGCCCTCCCTCCTTCCGGGCATGCCCTCCTCAACCGCGATGACTTCTTCTTCGGCTTGCTGCAGGAACTGGCGCGCTGCCCGGTCGTGTCCTTCGGGCTCAGCCCCGAGGCCGAGGTGCGTGCCGAGGAGATCGTGAACTTGGCCCTGGAGGGCAGCCGGTTCACGCTGTGTCTCGGCGAGGAGCGCTTGCCCATTGAGTTGCCACTCCCGGGGATGCACAACGTACTCAACGCCCTCGCGGCCTCGGCGGCGTACTGGGTGATCACCGGTTCCACGCAGGGGCTCCGCGAAGGACTGGCCTGCGCCTCCGGCGAACCTATGCGCAATGAGATTCTCCGCCTGCCCGGGTCCGTGACCGTTATCAATGATGCCTACAACGCCAGCCCTCCCTCAGTGGCGGCAGCCTTGGCCTTGCTCAGCTCGATAGCGGGCCGCAAGGTCTTCGTGTTCGGCGACATGCTGGAGCTGGGCCAGTTTGCCGAGTCGGAGCATCGGGAAGTCGGCCGTTTGGCGGCCCAGGGCGGAGTGAGTTGGCTGGTGGCCGTCGGCGAGAACGCGGCCCTTACCGCTGCTACCGCCGCCGAGGCCGGTGTCGCCACCACCATCGTCACCTCTCCGGAGGAGGCGGCCTCCGCGCTCCGGGAGGGCTTGCAGCGAGGCGACGTAGTTCTGGTCAAGGCTTCCCGACGCATGGGCCTGGAACAAGTCGTGGAGGGACTGCGCCATGCGGATTGAGCAACTGTGGGTAATGGGGATCCTGGTGCCCTTCGGCGTGGCCTTGCTCCTGGGGGTGCTTCTGACTCGCCTGATGCTGGCTGCGGCGCGCCGGCGGCAACTACGCCAGCACATCCGCGAGGATGGCCCCCAGTCACACCTGGCCAAGGCTGGCACGCCTGCTATGGGTGGCCTGGCTCTCATGGCCGCCGTGGTGCTGGTCGCTGCTGGAGTCCTGGCCAAAACCGGGTGGAACTACCGGCTCGCGCTGCCCCTGCTTCTGGGCCTGCTCTTCGCCGGCGTGGGCCTGCTGGATGACCTGGCCAAGCTGCGCAAGGACAGCCCCTATGGCCTCTCGGCGCGCTGGCGTCTGCTCATGGAGTTTGTGCTCGCCTTTGGCGTCCTTGCCTGGCTGGTGTCGGTCGAGTTCCCGGGGCCCGAGAGTTTCTCGCGCTCCTGGGGCTTTTCGGCTCTCGGCGCCCAATCCTATGACCTGGCCCTCCGTATGGTATGGGTCTTGCTGACCGGTTTCGTGGTGGTCGCCACCGCCAATGCCGTGAACATCACCGACGGGGTGGACGGCTTGGCCGCCACCACCCTGGGCATCTGCGCGCTGGCCCTGGCTACCGCTTGCTTCTTTCGGGGCATGGGTGACCGTACCGTCCTGGCCGCCGCGGTCGCCGGCGCTGCCTTCGGTTTTCTCTGGTTCAATGCTCATCCGGCCAAGATCTTCATGGGTGACGTCGGCGCCCTTGGCCTGGGGGCCTTGCTGGGCGCCGTGGCCGTTTCTGCCGGGCTGGAGTGGCTGTTCGGCCTCCTGGCGCTCGTCTTTATCGTGGAGACCGTCTCCGTCATCTTGCAGGTCCTGTCCTTCAAGCTGACCGGTAAGCGTATCTTTCGCATGACGCCGATTCACCACGCCTTCGAAATGCGGGGCTGGTCTGAGCCACAGGTTGTGGCCCGTTTTGCCCTGGTCGGATTGTTCGCGGCCCTGCTGGGGTTGAGCCTCATGCTGGCGCTCTTCCCTGGGAGGTAGGCTCTGGTGCTGGAGGAAGAAGACCTCTGTCCGTCGCGGGCGGGGGTGAGGTTTGCGGCGCGGCGCCCAGCCCGGCTTCCTTCCCCCGGCGAGGACTGACTCTGCAGACTTGGTGGTGCAACTGTGTTAAGTACAGAGGATCTTGACGAAAAGCGTATTGACCTGGAGGGAAGACGCGTGGCCGTCATCGGCCTCGCGCGCAGCGGGATGGCCGCGGCCCGCTTCTTGCTGGCCCGCGGGGTCTCCGTGGTGGGGGCCGACGCCAAGGCCCCTACCCAGCTGGCCGAGGAGGCCCAACAGATCGTGGACCTCGGTGGCGAGTTCGTTGGCAGCCTGACCGACCGCGAGCAGCTCGGCGCCGTTGACCTCGCCGTGGTCAGCCCCGGCGTCCCCCACCCACATCCCATCCTGGAGGCCCTGCGCGCCGAGGGGGTGCCGGTGATCGGCGAGATCGAGCTGGCCTACCGTTTCTGCACTGCCCCTATCATCGCCGTCTCCGGCACTAACGGCAAAGGCAGCACCACCGTCATGATCGGCCAGATGCTGGAGGCCGCCGGGATTCCGCACCTGGTTGCCGGGAACATCGGCCTGCCCCTCATCAGCCAGATAGACCGCACCCACGAGGTCGAGGTGGTGGTGCTGGAGGTCTCCAGCTTCCAGATGGAGACTACCAAGCTCTTCCGCCCGGCCGTCGCCATCCTGCTTAACGTCTCCCCTGACCATCTCGACCGCCATCCTGATTTTGCCACCTACCTGCGCGCCAAGGGCCGCATGTTCATGAATCAACGCCCCTCCGACTATGCCATCATCTCCCTGGACGATCCCGGGGTGCAGCCCTTGGCGGCGGACCTCACTGCCCAGTACCTCAGCTTCAGTTACGATCAGCCGGAGGCCAACGCGCGAGTTCAGGACGAAAACCTGATACTTGAGTTGGAGCCCGGCTCCCCCGAAGCCGTCGCCCAGCTCAACGACCTCCAGGTCTGCGGGCGGCATTTCGTCCAGGACGCCTTGGCCGCTGCTCTGGCAGCACGTCTGGCGGGAGCCTCTCATGCCGCGATCCGCCAGGGTCTGCGCAGCTTTCATCCCTCCGACCACCTGCTCCAGAACCTCGGTACCGTGGCGGGAGTTACTTTCGTGGACGACTCCAAGGCCACCAACGTCGCCTCCGCGCTGGCGGACCTGGAGTGCCTGGGGCGCCCCCTGGTGGTCATCGCTGGCGGCCAGGGCAAGAACGTGGACTTTCACGAGTTCGGCCAGCGTCTGGGGGAGGAGTGTGAGGCGGTCTGCCTGATTGGCGAAAGCCGCCAGGTGCTGGCCCAGGCCATTGGCGAGCGCACCCGGCGGGTGCTCTGCGACTCTCTGGAGAGCGCCGTGCAGATGGCCTTCCGCCTCTCAGAGGAGGGCGGGACGGTTGCCCTGCTCCCCGGCTGCGCCAGCTTCGACATGTTCCGCGACCAGGCCGAGCGCGGCCAGGTCTTTGCCCGTTGCGTGAGACAGCTCAGCTATGACTACGCTACGCCCAGCGAGAGAACAGACAATCACTGCTCCCGTTCGTGAGCCCCGAGCCCGCCTCGGCTCCTCGACCGGCGCCGTCGTTCACGCCTACTGGTGGCAGTGGGCGGACGGCCGCCGCTACTTCCTTCTGGTCTACGCGCTGGCGCTCCTGGGTCTGCTATTCGTGTTCTCCTCCAGCTTTCCCCGCGCTAGCCGTCCCACCAACGCTGAGGACCCCTTCTTCTATTTTCGCCACCAATTCTTCGCCTTGGTCCTCGGCATGGTACTCATGCTGGTCGTGTCTCACTTGCGCCTGCGTCACCTTCAGTGGCTCTCACTGATTGGCATGGGGGCGGGCATGCTCCTGGTGCTATCGCTGTTCAAGTGGGGCGTCACCGTCAGCGGGGCCTGCAACTGGCTCAGTATCGGCGGGGTGCGTTTCCAGCCCGCCGAGTTGACCAAGGTCGCTTATATTGGCTTCATGGCCTACTTGTTGGCCTACCGTTCTCACTTTCGCGTGAAATGGCGTCCCCTCGCCTGGATGGTCGGCGGCACTCTTGCCCTGGTCTTCATACTCATCAAGCAGAACGATCTCGGCATGGCTATGCTCATCATGGGCATCGCCCTGGGGATGGCTCTCCTGGGGGGTCTCAAGTTCCGTTACTGGATACTGCTCCTTTCCGCCATCGCCGGTCTGGGCCTGCTCGCCGCCCGCATGGAGGAGTATCGTTGGGCTCGCATCGAAGCCTGGCTGGACCTGGCCAATCATCGCTCTGGCGTCGGTTACCATGTCTACGGCATGCTCATCTCCTTGGCGCGCGGTGGCCCGTTCGGTACCGGCTTTGGCATGAGCCGCGAGAAATGGACCACGCTGCCCGTGCCTCACACTGACTCCATCTTCTGTGTTGTCGGTGGAGAGCTGGGTCTCTGGGGCGCCTTGGGTCTAATTGTGCTCATGACCCTCCTCAGCCTCTGGGCCTTCCACATCGCACGCACTTCCGCCAGCCGCCTGGGCTGGTATCTCGCCGCGGGCAGCGGCCTGGCCCTGTCCCTGCAGGCTTTCATCAATATCGCCGTGGCTACCGCCACCATCCCTGTCAC